>Ga0315906_10004976_pt1 | contig 16820 bp, 15 predicted proteins | sample LakEriMetagenome_4_FD_203526 | JGI IMG/M metagenome (GOLD analysis project Ga0315906, IMG submission 203526) | Freshwater fungal communities from buoy surface, Lake Erie, Ohio, United States - Buoy 2 MA122 | ecosystem: Environmental > Aquatic > Freshwater > Lake > Lake biofilm | place: USA...
AAGGCTTGAGCAGCGCTGGCCGGTAGTCGGGCGCTGGCGCAGCCGCAGGCGGCGGCTTGCTGGCGCAGGCCGCGAGGCCGGCGACCGCGATCGCAAAAATCATCGTTCTCGCCCTCATGCTCGCCACTCCCGGCCTCTGACTTGCCCGGCCGAACTCCCGGCGGGGGAGATTCCATACCCACACAAAAAAACATCGGACGCGGATAGACGCGCTGTCATTCATCTGTCACATTAGTGTCATGAAACTGATACACGCGATTCTAGGGGTTGGGGCGGCGAGCCTTTTGCCGACCGCTTTGGCCCAGGAGCCGGTCTCGAAAGAGGCCCGTGGTTACGCCATCACCATCGACTCCGAGGTGAAGCCAATCGCCGAACCGGCGTTGCGATACCCCGCTTATGCCGGGTCCCGCGCCCTCGAGGGATCGTGCAAGGTCACATTTGCGATCTCGACCGCGGGCGAGGCCGACGCCATCCGCGTCGGTGCGTGTTCGTCCGAAGCATTCCGCCGCGCCGCCAAAACCACCGTCGAGCAAATGAGTTTTGCGCCGCGCACGGCGGCTCTTGCGAGCGCCAGCATGGAGATCAGCTGGGCGTTCGAGGATGTCGCCGTCCAGACGGCCAGCCTCAACTAGGCCGGATGGTTCACACCGCTTGAAGGGGCGCGCCGCACCGGCGCGCCCTTTTGCGTTCGGACGTCAGGTTTTCGAAGGCCGCCACTTCGCGAACATGATCGCAAAAGCCTCCGGATCGCGTGACGGCCAGCCGTGGTCGACCGGACCACTGCCCTGCCCCAGCCCCGGCGCGCGCGCGATCGCCTCGACCAGATAGGCGCGCGCCAGAGCGACCGCATCAACCAGTGTCAGCCCACGCGCTAGCCCGGCGGCGATGCCGGACGCGAGCGTGCAGCCCGTGCCGTGAGTCGCCTTCGTCACAATGCGGGGTCCGTCAAAGAAATGCTCGCCAGACTGGGTCGCAAGCACATCGACGATTACGTCGCCGCCAACATGCGCGCCTTTGACCAGCGCCGCGATGGCCCCCATGTCGAGCAGCTTCTCTGCGGCCCGCCTCTGCCCGTCCAGCGTGTCGACGGCCTTGCCGGTCAACACTTCCGCCTCCGGCGCATTGGGCGTGACCAAAGTCGCATGCGGCACCATCAACTGGCGCACCGCATCCACTGCTTCCTTCGGAAGCAGGACGTCGCCTGAAGATGAGACCATCACGGGATCGATGATGCGAGGCGTCTTCGGCGCGAGATCCTCGATCGCCTCGGCCAGCGTCTCGACGAGCAGCTTGTCGCCCAGCATGCCTATCTTGAGCGCATCGGCCCCGATATCCTTCAGCACAGCTTCCATCTGCGCGCGCACAGCTTTCGGGGGCGTCGCCACGACGCCGCTGACGCCGAGCGTGTTCTGGATCGTCAGCGCGGTAATCGCCGTCGCCGCATAGCCGCCAAGCGCAGTCACAGTCTTGATGTCGGCCTGGATGCCAGCACCGCCGCTCGAATCCGATCCGGCGATGACCAGCACCCGCCCCCTGGGAACGTCCTTCTTGTCCTGCGCCATGCGTCGAGCCTTGGGTGATGTGGCGACCTTCCTAGCCACACGCGAAGCTCTTGCCCATGCCTAGGGGTGCGGAAAGGGCGTCCTGAAATCGAAGGCCTCTGCGGTCGGACCAAGACGCGCGATCAGGTCAAGCCGCGCCCTGGCATCGTGCAGGGTCGGCGTCGCGCCGGCTCTCACCCACCACATGGCAAGATAGGCGGGCAGTTCGTCGAACCACTCACGACGCCGGCGCATGATCGCCCGGTGCGTCTGGTTTCGGTAGGCGAACGCGGCCAGATCGTCGATCGACCGCCACACAGTAAGGTTGATGGTCAACCGGTCATCGCCGAACACGGACCCGTCGGCATTCTCGCCTTCACCGATCATTCGCCAGGCGAAACCCGGCGCTGCTTCGGCGAGCGCATTCACCTCATCCAGCGCCGCCTCGAACGCGGCGTTTGCAGGCGATCCGCGCGCCACCCGAAAACGCGCGACGTTGATCTGCGCGATGTGCCAGCCCTCGCTCATGCGCCACAGCTAAGCGCATTCGCGTCGGCCTATCCAGCCTTGCGTCCCGGACCGCCCCCGCTGAGGCGCGCCAGCGTCTGGTCGAAGTCGGCCGGCCGGTTACCCTCGAACTGCAGGTGCGTGCCGAGGCTGTCCTGTCCCAGGACGCGGAACGGCACTTGCTGGTCGGCAACCTTGAGACGTCCCGTCGCACCGCTACGCAGGTCAGCGCCTTCACCAAGCAGTGCGCCGCCACGAGAGAGATTCTCGATGGTGACCTTCTGCCGGCTATCGACGAGCTCACCCGTGACCCCGACATTGAACCGCTCGTCGCCGCGGCGATTGACGTCCGAGGTGGACGTCCGGACGACCCGCACGATTGCAGCGCGCAGGCGATCAATGGACTCGTCCACATCGCTGACCGTCGAACTCAGCGAGCGCGCGCCTTCGCCCGTCCGCGCCGCTTCGGCGAGGACCACCGCGACTGAATCCGAGACATACTCGGCCGCCTTGGCGGTTTCCGAAACGTGCCGCGCGATCTCCAGAATTGTCGCGCTCTGCTCTTCCATCGCAGCGGCAATGACGGTCGACCCTTCATCGACAGATGCAATCTGACGCCCGATCTCCGAGACCACAGTCGTGGTCTCGCGCATGACATCCTGGATCCCGGCCACGTGCCTGCGGATCTCCTCGGTCGACCTGGCAGTCTGGCTCGACAGTGATTTGACTTCCGCAGCCACGACCGCGAAGCCGCGTCCAGCCTCGCCCGCGCGCGCCGCCTCGATCGTCGCATTGAGCGCAAGAAGATTGGTCTGATCGGCGATCTCCGAGATGATGTTGGCCACATCGCCAATCTTGCCGATGGCCTCGGCAAGGTTGCTCACGGCGACGCGCGTGCGCTCGCTGGTCTCGACCGTAGCCGATGTCACCGAGCGGGCGCGGCCCAGCTGTTCGGAGACTTCACGGATCGATGCGGAAAACTGTTCAGTCGCGGCCGTGACGCTTGTGGCGCTCATCATGGCCTGTTCGGCTGCGGCCGCCACCCCCTGGCACTGCTCGGTCACATTGCCGACAGAGGCGGCCATCGCCGCTGCCAGTTCCGTCATGCGACCGGCCTGTGCGCCAACATGGCTCACCGCCGAGCCGGCTTCCGATTCAACGGTCGCAGCCATGGTTTGCAGCGACTCCCGACGCATGTTCTCGGCCCGCGCCGCATCCTCGACCTGCCTCGCGCGGAGCGCTTCCATGTCGACAAGATTCTGGCGGAAGACATCAAGGACGCGGATCATCTCGCCGATTTCGTCCCTGCGATCGGCGCCATCAACCCGGACATTGAGATTGCCGCGTGAAAGCTGCTCCATGACCCTGGTGACGCCTGCGACGGGACGGATCACGCGGACGAAAAGCAGGTAGAAACCTCCCATCGTAATCGCCAGAGCTGAAGCGATCATCGCATACTGGATGATGGTAAACTGGGCAGAGTCCGACCGGGCCTTCTCCTCAAGGCTGGCCTGCAGCGCCACCGCCCCCGCCACGATCGCATCGACATGCTTGCGGTGATCTGCATAGGCAGACGTGACCTCGCCATAGGCGGCTTCCACGGCCGCAATATCGCCGGCCTCGATCGCCGGCATCAGGCGGCGCTCAACGGCGGTCCAGAACTTCTCCGCTTCGACATGCGATTCGACGGCGATGAGATTGTATAGCTCCGCGTCCGAGCTGGCGCCGTCCGGCCAGGCCGACTTGTCCGACCAGAAGGCGTGACGGGTGTTGTACTCCCCCTCGAGCTTGGCGAGCCTCTACTTGTGGCGCTCCACCGACTGCGGGCTGTTCTTTGCCAGCGTGGCCTCCAGGTAGGATTCGAGGAGATAGGCTGGCGGGGGCAGCACGTCCGCCACGAGATCCTTAGCGCGCACGATCTGGCCGTAATTCGCGCTGTTGATCGCCATCTGCGACGATGCAAACTGCTGAACCCCAACCGATCCGGCAAACACCGTACATACAACGCCGCCAAGCACGATCAGCAAAGAACGAATGCGCAGGTTGAACATGTCGGAGCCCCCATTTGGAGTCTCTCTTGCACTGCAGCGGTTAACGGAAGCCTCGATTTGTCACTGTGAAGGTTAGGGCTGATTACCCAAAACAGGGTGTCGATTCGCCCTGCACAGCACGTTTGAGAGGCGCGTCAGGCATGGGATCGGCTGGTACGGCGTGACGGTCCAGGGCGCTGCGTGCGTTCACCCGGGGTGCCCGGAACGGCGCGTATCACCGCGACTGTCAGGCGCTCGTAAGCGAGACGAAAACGTCTTCGAGGTCGGGCTCCTCCGTCGCAAGATCGCTGATCCCGACCTTCGCATCACGCAAGCGGGTGAGGAGCCCTTCGATCGACTGTTCCCCAATCCTGTAGGTGATCGCCAGCTGGCCATCCTTGCGGATGGTGGGCGAGAGGTCGGCGAGCGCCTCGGGCACGGTGTTCAGCCCCTGCTCCGTGCGGACCACCAGCGTCTTGTGGTTGAGGCGACGCAGCAGCTTGTGCGTCGGCTCGCAGGCGATGACCTGGCCATGATTGATGATGGCGATCTCGTCGCACATCTCCTGGGCTTCCTCGAGATAGTGGGTGGTCAGCACAATGGTGACGCCCTGGCCATTGAGCTTGCGCACATACTCCCACAGCGACCGGCGCAGTTCGACATCAACGCCGGCAGTGGGCTCGTCGAGGATCAGGATCGGCGGCGAATGCACCATGGCCTTTGCCACCATCAGGCGGCGTTTCATGCCGCCGGAAAGCTGGCGCACATAGGCGTGCTTCTTGTCGCCAAGTCCTAGCGCGTCGAGGATTTCGTCGGTGCGCCGTTCTGGGCCGGGGACGCCGTAGAAGCCGGCCATCAGCTCCAGCGTTTCGCGCGGGGTGAAGAACGGGTCCATGTTGATTTCCTGCGGCACCACGCCGAGGGCCGCCCGCGCCTCGCGCGGGTTCCGGTCGGCGTCGATACCCCAGACGCTCACCGCCCCGGATGTCTTGTTCACCAGGCCGGCGAGAATGTTGATGAAGGTCGACTTGCCCGCCCCGTTCGGCCCCAGGAGGCCAAAGATGGACCCGCGCGGCACCGCCAGATCGACGCCTTTCAACGCCTGCTTGGCGGGCATCTTCTTGGAGGCGGCATAGGTCTTGGTCAGCCCCTTTGCGGAGATGGCGAGTGCGGGCAGACCGGACGTCGAATCGGGCAAGGCAGGCAGTCCTCTGGCGGCGGGATGGCCACATTGACGGGCCACCGGGCGGCCCATAGGTAGGGCGCATTCGGCCGGGCCGCAAATCAGCCCGCCCAATCGAGAGGACGAAATGGCATCGCCCCCCGGAAAGACATCGCCCCTCGCTTCGCCGGTCCCGGCAGGCCAGCGCAGCTTAACGGACAATCCGGAAATCGTGGTCGTTACAACCCGCAAGGTTGCCTGCGACGGCGTGGGCGGCGCGCTCGGCCATCCCAAGGTCTGGTACGACATGTCAGAGGACGACCATGTCGAATGCAAGTATTGCGACCGGGTCTTCGCCCTCAAGGGCGGCAGCCGCGACCCGGCCCGCTAGCCTGCTGCCTGCCCGCCATGACTCGCGGAACAGAGGCCGCCCCGACCAGGTTTTTTTGCCGCGTACCGGCATTCGGGTTTGTTTCGATCCGCGAATGGATATATCCGACGGGTCGTCGGGAGCTTGACGCCCTCGGCAGGGGCACTGGCATGAACGCGTTTGCTGCAAAACTTGTCTATGGACTTGGCCTGCTTCTGCTGGCCGCACTGGCGGTGATGCCGCAAGAGAAAACGCGCGTGGAAGCTGTTGCTGCCGCCGTCCCCATGCTCACAGCCGAAGACAGGCTGGCGCAGGCGATCCACGACCGCATCGCGGTCGAAGCCGCGGCCCAGCGAGACGATGCAGCTCTGAGAAAACTTCGCGCCGAAGAGGACGGGCTCCGCCGGCTGGCTTTCGAAAGCGATGCGAAAGCGTCCCGCGAGCACCTGATCAATGCACTGGCCGACTCGCTTTCAGCCGCGATGCTCACACGCGCGAACATCGCCTCGGGCGGCGCGCGTACAGAAGAACTGGACAGGGCCGACGCGGTGGTGCGGAAGCTGACAGCCGCGATCAACGACGAAGTGCACGGCCTCGCGACCTGATCCGACCGGGCGTTGACGGCGCAGCGCCAGCGCGCGATCCCTGATGACGGGTTAGGTCCGGACGTTTCAGGAAGAGCGACATGATGCGATTTGCTGCTGGCCTCACTGCCCTGCTCCTGTCCGCCTGCGCCACACACGCCCCCCTGCCGGACCTGGCGCAGTCGCCGCCGGGCAAGGCGCCCGCTTTCGACGTGGCCATCGCTGCGTTTGCGGAGGCGGACCGTACGGCAATGCCGCCGAGATGCGCGACCCTCTTCGTCGGTGCCTCGTCCATCCGGTTCTGGCGCAGCCTCAAGGACGATTTCCCCGACCGCACCGTGATCAATCGCGGCTTTGGCGGCTCGACCATCTGGGAGGTCGATCATTACTTCGACCGCGTCGTAGCGCCCTACCAGCCGGAGGAGATCGTGTTCTACGCGGGCGAGAACGATCTCAACGCCGGGCGCACGCCTGACGAGGCCTATGCCGATTTCGTTCATTTCATGCGGCTCAAGGAAAAAGCGCTGGGCGCAACGCCGGTCTGGTTCATCTCGGCCAAGCCCTCGAAGCTGAGGTTCGACCAGCTCGCGAAGCAGACCGCGCTGAACGCGAAGATCAGGGCGCTGGCCGACCAGCGCGACGATCTCGCCTATATCGACGTCGTGCCAGCGATGCAGAAGACGGACGGCACGCCAAAGGACATCTTCGTCGAGGACAACCTCCACATGACGCCGGAAGGCTACGCGCTGTGGACGCCGCTTGTGGACGCCGCGCTGGATGCGGGCCAGAGCGCAAAAGCGCCGGGGTGCTGATCGCTATCTTGCGATCAACGCCAGCCACTCATCCTCGCTGAGCACCTTCACCCCATGCTTCTGAGCGTCGGCCAGCTTGGAGCCAGCGCCAGGACCGGCGATCACGATGTCGGTCTTCGCTGACACGGAACCCGACACCTTCGCCCCGAGCGAAATCGCCTGCTGCTTGGCCTCGTCGCGCGTCATCTTCTCCAGCGTGCCGGTGAACACCACCGTCTTGCCGGCCACGGGCGATCCCGACGTGTCGGCGACCTTGTAGTCCTCGATCGTCACCTCGCGCAGCAGGGCCTCGACAACATCACGATTATGGGGCTCGGCAAAAAAGTCGACCAGCGCCTCTGCCGCAACGGAGCCAAAGCCGTTGATGGCCGCAAGGACGACCAGATACTCGCCGGGCCTGCCCTTGGCCGCTGACTGGACCTCGGAACGGAAGGTCTGCCAGTCGCCATGCTCGGCGGCGAGCGCAGCGCGCGCCTTCTTGTTGAGGCCGTCTATCGAACCGAGGGCGTTCTCCAGCGTATCGTCCGCCGAGACGGGCTGTTGTGAGGGAAGACCAGGCGCAGCATCCAGGAGCTTCTCGCGAGCGCCGGGGCCAATGCCCTCGACAGCCTCAAGGCGCCGGTAGGCGTCGTTGGGCCGCTGCTCGCCTGCGCGAGCGGCCATCTCCTCGATCTCGACGATGCCCCCGAAATGGCGCGCCAGCAGCAATGCATTGGTCTCGCCAACATGGCGAATGCCCAGTGCGTTGAGAAATCTGTCGAGGGGCTGGGTGCGCGCCTTGTCGATCGCATCGAACAGTTTCTTCGCCGAGGTCTCGCCATAGCCCTCCCACTGCGCAAGTGGCGGCAGGCCCGCTTTTGCAATCTGCGATTCGAGCGCGAAGATGTGCTGCGGCGCAGTCATCACGCCGGCCGCGAAGAATTCCTCGATCTGCTTGGCGCCCAGCCCCTCGATATCGAAGGCGCGGCGCGACACGAAATGCTTCAGGCGCTCGACCGCCTGCGCCGGACAGATCAGGCCGCCGGTACACCGGCGATCCACCTCTTCATCGCCCTCGCCCCCTCCCCGCACGGCTTCCGAATCGCAGAACGGGCAGCGCGTCGGGAACCTGTAGGCCCTTGCGTCCTTCGGGCGCCTGTCTTCAACCACGCGGACGATCTGCGGAATCACATCGCCGGCGCGCTGCACGATGACCCAGTCATTGATCATCACGCCAAGCCGCGCGATCTCGTCCTCATTGTGAAGCGTGGCGTTTGACACGACGACGCCGCCGACCGTTACCGGCTGCAGCCGCGCAACCGGTGCAAGCTTGCCGGTGCGCCCGACCTGGATATCGATGCCAAGCAATTGCGTCATCGCCTGCTGCGCCGGGAACTTGTGCGCCGCCGCCCAGCGCGGCGAACGCGACACAAACCCGAGCCGTTGCTGCCAGTCCAGCCTATCGATCTTGTAGACAACGCCATCAATGTCGTAGCCAAGCGAAGCGCGGCGCGCCTCAATGGCATGGTAGGCTTCGAGAAGCTCTTCAACGGACTCGGCGCGTTTCATGTCTGCATTCACCGGCAGACCCCACGCCTTGAACGCCTTCACCGCATCCCACTGCGTTTCGGCGAACGGCTCGGACACGTCGCCCCATGTGTAGGCGAAGAAGCGCAGCGGGCGTGACGCGGTCACCGACGGATCCTTCTGCCGCAGGCTTCCGGCGGCGGCGTTGCGAGGATTGGCGGGGCGCTTGCGGCCGGCCTCTTCCTCGGCCGCCTGAAACGCTTCGAAGTCGGACATGGTCATGTAGACCTCGCCGCGCACCTCGATACGGGCGGGATGACCCTTGCCCTTCAGCTTCTCCGGCACATCCTGCAGCGTCCGGATGTTGGCGGTCACGTCTTCGCCTACGGCGCCATCGCCGCGCGTCGCCGCGCGCACGAGCACGCCATTTTCGTACAGCAGGCTGCAGGACAGGCCGTCGATCTTTGGTTCCGCCGTGACGGCGATCTCTTCCTCGGCCTTCAGATTGAGAAAGCGCCGCACGCGCGCAATGAATTCCGATACCTCTTCATCGGCAAACAGGTTGTCGAGCGACAGCATCGGCTTCAGGTGGGTGACCTTGCCGAAGCCGCCAACGGGCGCCGCGCCCACGGCCTCGCTCGGACTATCCGCCTGTTTCAACTCGGGGAAGCGCACTTCGATGGCGGAGAGGCGCTGGCGCAGCGCGTCATAGTCCGCATCGCTCATCGCAGGCGCATCGTCCTGGTAATAGGCCGCATCGGCCGCACGGATGTCCTCGGCCAGCCGCTTCAGCTCTGCCGTCGCCGCGGCCTTGGTAAGTTTATCGACGGGTTTTTCAGCAGCCATGGCGGCTTCTTACCCGCCGCTCACGCGCCAGCCAACAGCCTGTCTGCCGCCGCCCGCGCCTCGCGCGTGACGCTGGCGCCGGCGAGCATGCGGGCGATTTCTTCACGGCGCGCCGTCTGGCTCAGCATATCGACCGAGGTGACGGTCTCGCCCGCGGACTCGGCCTTCGAGACGCGCAACTGCCGTGTCGCTGCGGCTGCGACCTGCGGCGAGTGCGTGATCGCAACCACCTGCTGGCGCTTTCCGATGATGGCGAGCCGCTCACCGATGGCCGCCGCCACTGCGCCGCCAACACCCATGTCGGCCTCGTCGAACACCAGCGTCCCCGCAGGCGACACATCGGCGAGGCAGACACTGACGGCGAGCGCAAAGCGCGCCATCTCGCCGCCCGACGCGATCCGGTCCAGCGCGCCAAAGCCTGCGCCCGGATTGGTCTCGACTTCGAAGGCGACGTCGTCACAACCATTTGGGCCGGGCTCGGCGCGCGGCGCTACGGCGATGCGGAATTTGGCCTTCTCGAGTTTCAGCGGCGCCAGTTCGGCGGAGACAGCCTTCGCGAGTTTCCTCGCCGTAGCGGTGCGTCGCGCGGTGAGGCTGGCGGCCGCAGCATCGTAGGCCACTTGCGCAGCAGTTTCGGTTGCACGCGCGGCGGCCAGCGCATGATCGGAATGCGCAATCTCGTCGAGCTGAAGCCGCATGCGGCGGCGCAGCCCAGCCAGTGCATCGGGGTCGACATCATGCTTGCGGGCGGCGGCGCGCAACGCAAAGAGCCGCGTCTCGGAGGCTTCAAGCGCCGCTGGCGAGAATTCACAAGCGGCGGCGGCCATCTCAATGGCGGCGCGCGCCTCATTGGCCTCGATCACGGCGCGCTCGATCGCCTCGCAGGCGGCGCGGATACGCACGGCCAGTTCGCTGCCGGCTCCCTCCCCGGAAAGGCCCGGCGCCGACAACGCCCGCGAAACGGCCCGCCCGGCATTGGCAAGCGCGCCTTCTATATTGGCCTTGTTGAACTGGTGGCTGGCCGCATCCAGCGATTCCGCCACGCGCTCGCCCGCCTGCATGGTGGCCCGATCGAGCGCAAGGCGCGCTGTCTCGCCCTCTTCCGGCGCCAGCGCGTCCAGTTCTTCGAGCGCGTGTCCGAGCCATGTCCGCTCGGCGGCTGCGCGTGTGAGCCGCGCCTCGAGCGCCTCGCGGCCCTCGCGCGCATGGCGAAGCATGACCCAGGCTTCCGACACCTCGGCCAGCGCCGCGCCATTCTTCGCCCATGCATCCAGCAGCGCACGGTGCCGCGACTGTTCGAGCAGGCCGAGGCCATCATGCTGGCCATGGATGTCCGCGAGCAGCAGCCCGGCTTCAGCAATCAGCGCAGCACTGACCGGACGGTCGTTGAGGAAGGCGCGGGCGCCGCCACCCCGCTTGATCATCCGGCGGAACACCAGCAGCTCGGCGGGATCGCTCTCGATGCCTCGCGCCGACAACGCCGGCCAGACGGCGTGACCGGCTGGAACCTCAAACGCAGCAGAGACTTCAGCCGCGTCGCTCCCGGGCCGGATCAGCCCCTGCCCGCCGCGTCCGCCAAGCGCAAAGGCGAGCGCCGTCATCAGGATGGACTTGCCCGCCCCGGTCTCGCCCGTGAGCGCGGTGAAACCCTCGCCCAGCTCAACCGCGAGATGGCGCACCAGAACGAAGTCGCGGATCGACAATCCCGTCAGCATATCTCGACACCGGTCTACCAGACAGCCCACTACCATGGCCAGAACAAAATGGGAACACACGCGCTGCAGATCGCGAAAGCCCCCGGCCGCAGAAGGGCCAAGTGCGGCGGAAGAACGCACACGTGATGCTGAGGGCGCGTGACGTGCGTACAGTTTTTAGCGATAACGCCCACTCGCCCGGCCGGAGCCGGTCATCGGAGACACATCATGAAGAAGCTTCTGGCCGCTGCCGCGATCGCCACGGTCGCCCTGCTGTCCGCACCCGCCTTTGCCGCGCTCCAGACCGGCGCCGCAGCCCCCGAGATCAGCGCAAAGGGCGTAACCGGCGGCAACGAGTTCAACTTCAAACTGTCGGACGCGCTCAAGAAGGGCCCGGTCGTGATGTACTTCTTCCCGGCCGCCTTCACCGCAGGCTGCACGATCGAGACGCAGAAGTTCGCGGACAAGGCTGACGAGTTCAAGGCCGCCGGCGCGACGCTGGTCGGTCTCACGGCCGGCGCGAAGATGGCGGACGACAAGATGGCCAACGCCGCCGACAACCTGGCGCGCCTCGCTGAGTTCTCGAAAGAGCACTGCCGCGACAAGTTCCCGATGGTGGCGATCAACGCCGATACGGTGAAGGCTTATGACGTTGTGCTCTCCGGCCGCCCTGACTGGAGCAACCGCACCTCGTTCGTCATCGCGCCGGACGGCAAGGTCCTGCTCTCGCACACCGACATGGCCCCCGACAGCCACATCGAGAAGACGCTGGCGACGGTGAAGGCCTGGAAAGCCGCCCACGCCGGCAAGCACGCGGGCCACTAACCGAACTGGTTTAGCCCTTTTTCGATCGACATGATTGACCGGCTCGCCTCACGGCGGGCCGGTCACTTGTTTCTGGCTGTCTCAGAATGCCCGATAGCTGACGAAAATGCCGAGCGTCGCTTGATCCTCTGAGCCGCGCAGCTGTACGAGCGGGCTCTCGGCGGCGTCCCCGGCCAGCTTCTCGTAGCTGGCGAACGCAACCAACGTCCAGCGATCGTCCAGCGGCAGGATGGCCGTGCCGCCGAGCCCGTAGGAATAGACGCCTCCGCCGGCCGTGTAGACCGGTAGGCCCGCCGCCGCGGACTGCGCAGGCGTCACGCCGAAATAGGCCGTCGTATAGGTGTCGTCGACGACTCGCACGCGCGGTCCGAATGACCAGATAAGCGGCGGTCCGAAAGCCATGCTGCGGCCCGACCATGACACGTCCAGATCGAGAACCGCGCCGTCATGGCCCGAAACTGCCTTGCGCGCCTCTGCGCCAAGCGTGACGCCGCCAATCTCGTACTCGACGAACCCGCCAAGTTCGAACGTCGTATCGACTTCGCCGAGCCCGCGCAGATCCGTGGTGTCTTCACCCGTGACCGCGAATGGCTGGTCGCCATCTTCGCCGCGCGAGAACTTGAGGCGGCCAATCGGGCCCACACGTAGCGTGTCCTCGTTGATGAAACGATAGCCGACGCCTTCCTGCACCGAGGCAAAGAAGTCATCGCCATAGGTCACCTGGATGTTTGGCAGGATGGAGACCCGATAACTGTCGTCGCCCTCATAGGTCGGCGCCGTCAGCGCGCCGGCGCCAAGGGTCAGTCCCCAGCCTTCGTCTGCCGCCCCTTGCGCCAGCGCGCGGTCCGATACGCCGAGGGCGGCAATCAAGATGACGAATTTCTTCAAGGGACTCTCCTGCAAGCGGGGCTGCTACGCGCGAACCGGCCCAACGGATCGGCGCGGCGCGTGAGGCCTCGATATCGAGATAGGGCGTCCCGCGGGGAGGACCGCGCGGTGGCGTACGGACTTCGCCGGTCTGGCTAGAAAATGTTCGCGATGCGGTCGAAGATATTGAACCCGGCCCTGGCGTTCGGCCGCGCGGGCAGCGTAACGCCCTGACCCTGCATCAGCGCATAGCTGTCCGAGTACCAGCTGGAGCCGGGATAGTTGTGGCCCAGCACGGCTGCCGATTGTTGCGCCTGTCCGGTGAGGCCGATCGAAAGATAAGCCTCGACCAGGCGATGAAGCGCCTCGGGAACGTGCGACGTCGTCTGGTACTCGGTTATAACCTTCTTGAACCGGTTGATGCCGGCAAGGTGCTCCGAGCGCTGCAGGTAGTAGCGGCCGATCTCCATTTCCTTGCCAGCCAGCTGGTCGCGGACCATGTCCATCTTCAGCTCGCTGTCGCGGGCATAATCGGATTCCGGGAACCGCTGCGTGACATCGGTGAAGGCGCGAAGAGCGAGGTCCGAGCGAGCCTGGTCCCGGCCCACATCGATGATCTGGTCGAAATGGCTGATTGCGATCAGGTAATAGGCGTACGGCGCGCCGTCGCCGCCGGGGTGCAGGGAGACGTATTCCTCGGCGCTGGAGATCGCTTTCTCATAGTCCCGGGCCCGATAGCGGGCATAGGACGCCATCAGCATGGCGCGCTGCGCCCATGGCGAATAGGGGTGCTGACGCTGCACTTCATCGAACTGCAGCGAGGCGATCACCCAGAGATTGCGGTCAAGGCTGCGAAGGGCGTCGTTGTAGATCGTCTCCACCGGCTGCTCGATATAGGCGAGATCAGTCTGGCGGGAATTGGAGCCGGCGCAGGCGGCGGCGGCCAGCGCGACGCCGGCGGCCAGACAGACCTTCAAAGCACTGGTGGAACGCATGCAAACCTCACTCGCCCGGCAACGACCGACCTTCTAGACCAATGCCGCATGGGCGTCCAAGCCCAATGGCTGCGGCCCCGTGGCCCGGGAAACAGGCCCCGGAATTCAGGGATTGGCGCTGGAACTGGCCTTTTCCATGGCCATCAGGCGCTCTGCCTTCCGTCTCCGCCGGCCGCCCGACCAGCGGAAAAACAGGATCAGGATCGCCAGCGACAGCAGCACGAAAACCACCACCGGCAGGACGGCGGCGACAAACTCGATGATCGCACCCAGCGTCCTGGCGAAAGCAGGCGCAAAATCGCCCAGCGCGTCTGTCACAGGGCGCCAGATCGACTGGGCCGCCGGAGCGTACTCGGCCTGATAGTAGAACGTGATCACCGACATGGAGACCCGGAGCTTCAGCGCCGCCAGCAGTGACTGCCGCGAATCGATGTCGCCCTGAGCCTGGGCCAGCGCCTGCTGGATTTCGAGCAGATCCGACAGCCGGCCCGGCTTGTCTTCCACCATCTTCTGCAGCGCATCGCGGTGCGCCGTCATCGAGCGCAGCCGGGCCTCGTTGTCGACGATCTGGGCAGTAAGTTCTTCCGCGCCCCGGTTGGTCGAATAGACGTGGGCGCCAAAAGGCTTCAACCCGTCATTCACGCCCTTCTCGAAGGCGCGGACCCACGGCTCGGTCGCGCGCATGGACAGCACGCCGCTGGCGCCCTCCTCCTGACCGATGGCGTCGAGCGAAGAGTTCGTCACATAGCAGCTGGCCGGGCCTGCATCCTCGCAAAGCTTCTTGTGGCTTGCCTGCAGCGCTTCCATGGCGCCCGTCGGCACGGCGTAGTTCCACGTGTAGGTGTAGGCCATCAGCGGCGCCGCGCCCGGAGGCGCGCCGCCGCCACTGCCGTCCGGATCCGGCTGAATGATCGGCCGATCGATCATGTCCATGTCTTGCGGGGGAGGCGGCGGCGCCATTGGCGCCATCGCCATCTCTTGGCTCGCTACCGCATCGACGGGGACGCTTCCCGCAAGACGATCGCCGCGATCTGACTGTCCGCAGGCGGCGAGCGCCATTGAGAGAAGTAATGCCGTGATCTGACGCCGCATGCTGCCCTGTCCACGAAGTTACACGTGTAGTCCCATCCCTGCATCCGGGCCAAATCAAGGCAGCCGGATGAAAGGCCAGCAGCGCCAGATTAAGTCCAGGCAAAGGAAGACGTGTCGGCGAACACGGCGCGCAGCAACTGATTGTTGAGCGCATGCCCCGGCTGCTCGGCCTCGTAAAAACCCTCGATCGTCCCGCCCGCCAGAAACAGGTCGCCGATCACGTCCAGCAGCTTGTGACGGACGAACTCGTCCTCCGCCTGCAAGCCACCCGGATTGATGACAGCGTCATTCTCGATCACCACCGTGTTGTCCATCGATGCGCCGAGTCCCTTGCCCATCGCGTGCAGCTGCGCGGCCTGATGCGCAAAGCCGAACGTCCGCGCCCAGGCGATCTCGCGGGCAAAGGCGCCGGGCGCCATCGTGAAGCTGATCGCCTGCCGCCCGATGGCCTTTGTCGAAAAGTCGATGGCGATCCGCATCGTGAAGTCTTCGCCCGGCGACAGGCGCGCAAATTTCATGCCCTGCCGGACTTCGACCGGTTTGAGGATTTTCAGCACGCGCCTCGGCGAAGACTGTCGCTTCAGCCCCGCGCGTTCAATCAAGTCGACGAAAGGCTTCGAGGAGCCGTCGAGGATCGGCAATTCGGGGCCATCGAGCTCCGCGCGCACATTGTCGACGCCAAGACCAGCGCAGGCGGCCAGAAAGTGCTCAACCGTGGCGACCGAGACGCCCGCATCATTCGTCATGTTGGTGCCAAGTTCGGTTGTCGCCACGCGCGTCGCCAGCGCGGGAATGTCCACGTCGCCGTCGATCACGTCCGTGCGCACAAAGACGACGCCCGTCCCCTCGCCCGCAGGGCGGATAGTCAGCGTGGCCGGCTTGCCGGAATGGACGCCGAGGCCCGAGACGGAGGCTGCGCCCGAGAGGGTGGTCTGGAGATTCATGCCCGTCAGCTAAGGCGCGCGCGGGCGGCGCGCAAGACAAGCGATATTGCCGTATGTTGCGCTGACGCGGGTTGCGCCTTCTGCTAGTGCGGCGCCATGGAATTGCCACCCCAACTCAGACAGGCCGTGGACAGTGCTCTTGCCGGGGTATCCCTCGCGGAGCTGACGGTTGCGGCCAAGGCGCTCTCCCGGCGCTATCGCGACGAGGTGCGCGACGGACGCCTCCATATTTCCGACGCCCGCTTCGCTCTCGCCTATATCGCGACGCGCATGCCGGCCACCTACGCCGCCATCCACGCCGCGCTCGAAGCGCTCGCCGAACAGCAGCCGGACTTCGCGCCGCGCTCACTCCTCGATGTGGGGGCAGGACCCGGAACGGCGATGTGGGCGGCGGCTGACGTCTGGCCGGGAATGGATGCCGCGACACTGGTCGAGACCAGCCCATCCATCCGTGCGCTTGGTGAGAAGCTTGCCGCCAGCAGCACCCTTGCCCATGTCAGCTGGCGCGCCTCCGATCTGCATGCAGACCTGCCCGGGGCGCAGCACGACCTCGTGACGCTCGCCTACGTGCTCGACGAACTCGCGCCAAGGGATCGCGGCGCGCTGATCGATCGGCTCTGGTCATTGACGCGCCACGCGCTGCTGATCGTCGAACCCGGCACGACCGCAGGGTGGCGCCGCATTCTCGATGCCCGCACCCAGTTGATCGCCGAAGGCGCACACATCATCGCCCCCTGCCCGCATGCGCAGGCCTGCCCGATCGTTGAGACGGACTGGTGCCACTTTGCTGCAAGAGTTGCCCGCTCACGCATTCACCGGCTGGCCAAGGAAGCGGAAGTGCCCTGGGAAGACGAGAAGTTCATCTACCTCGCAGCCTCGCGCACGCAAGCCAATCACCGCGCCTCCCGCGTCCTCGATCGTCCCGAAAGCGCAACCGGCCGCGTATCGCTGAAACTCTGCCAGCCCGATGGGAGCGCAATGCACCGGCTCGTCACCCGCCGCGAAGGCGACGCGTTCAAGCGCGCGCGCCGCGTCGACTGGGGCG
>Ga0315906_10004977_pt1 | contig 16815 bp, 9 predicted proteins | sample LakEriMetagenome_4_FD_203526 | JGI IMG/M metagenome (GOLD analysis project Ga0315906, IMG submission 203526) | Freshwater fungal communities from buoy surface, Lake Erie, Ohio, United States - Buoy 2 MA122 | ecosystem: Environmental > Aquatic > Freshwater > Lake > Lake biofilm | place: USA: Lake...
ACCCCATACCCAAATGCCCCGGCACCTTGCGGTGCATGATTGGTAATGTAACTCATAGCGCAGTACCACAGATCACCCTTTTGGTAGGTTTTGTATGATTCAATAGGCATCCCCATAATTTGCGCATCGTTTCGATAATTAGATGCATCAAACAGTCCGACCTGACTTGAACGCAAGGCTATTTCTCGCTTCGATGTTTGAGCGCGCAACACACTCTCCTTCTCATGTCGAGCCACCACCCGCTCCAATGTACCCAGCATGCTGAAGATGAGTTGTACGGTCCAAATACCATTGCGGACATTCCGCAGTTTAACCATTTTTTCAGTGTCGTCGACGACACTCGGATCGGCAATAATCAGCCTACCCGATTTCACGATGAATCGGAATTGCACTACTGTGTCAATCATAATATTGTGGGATTGTTGCAGCAAAGTACCCGGAAGTCTATGCAAATCACAAATTAGTTCGCACGCTCTCCACAGTTGCAAACTGGAAATACAATTTAGTTCAGTAAAATCAAGGGCTCACAATGACTCTTTTCAATATTCAAACGATTCACTTCGTGCTGTTAAACATTTTTTCAAATGAAATTGACGCCTTAAAGTTGAAAAAACTATCGCAAATAGTTCGGCAAGCCAATGGCTTCATCAATATTGGACCCTTCAAAATCAGTTTTATTGAGATTAGCCCCTTCAAAATTCGAATGCCTGATTTTCGATTTGTTTAGCCTAGCTGCTGAAAGATCCGCATTCCGAAAGTCCACACCGGACAAATCCGCACCACCTAGCCGAGCATCTACCATATCAGCCGCATAAAAATTCGCATTTGATACATCTAAACCTTCAAGAATTATCTTCTTAATACTTGCTCCACAAAACCGTGCGTTAGTTAATACAACCCTTTGCATTTTTGTTTCATCGACATCACAACCTGTAAAATCGGCAAACCGCAAAGTAGTATCACTAAAATCGATTTCATGTAAAACACTGCCACAAAAAAGCGCACCATCTAGCTTCGCAAAATTCAATATCAAATTCTTGCAATGGGAACGACTCATATTGATCTTTAACATATCAGCATGTCGGAAATCAACACTGCTCAGTTCTGAACCAGACAAATTCACACCACATAGGTTGGCGTTTAAAAAAACAGTCCTACGTAATTCAGATTCTCTCAAATCAGCATTTTTCATGTTAGCATTTTCTAAGTTTGTACCGGATAATTTCGATTTTTGCATCATAGCATTACTCAAATTAGCGCCGGTCATATTAGCATTTTGAAAATTCGAGTACATGAGTGTGCAATTGACAAATTGAGCACCTAGTAATTGGGCATTGGAAAAATCGTAATCATTGAAATTCATATTACTAAAATTCACACCGCTCAAGTTAGCAGTGTTCAAAGCCAACACATTAACCAAATATGCATTGCGCATATCCGCACCCCTCAAATCTGCATAATTTAAATTTGATTCATTAAAACGTGTTCCATTGAGATTTGAATTACAAAATTTCACACCTGCAAAATTTAACCTATTCAAATTAAGACCTGATAAGTTCATTCCTGAGAAATCACAAGGACTTACAGATTTTTCAAGCAATTCCACAATTTCTTCACGAGTTAAATCAACTTTAGATTTCATGAGAAAAAAATATTAGTCAAAGCCTCTACCCATAAATGAGTTGGGATAAACTCTATAACTAGTTACTGCTTCAGCGTTAATAATAACCGCATTAAACCCTAATTCCTTTATCTCCAACAAAAGTGCATTTTCCAAATTCACGTAATATTGCGGGCCTTGCATTGCAGAATTACTTACTTCTGACCGCACAATAATTAGCGTTAAATTCATGAAGGAATATTCGGCGCATTTAAACTCGGTTATCATCTCCGTAAACGCACCTCTTCGGTAAGGGAATAAATTTGGATCATAACCATTGTTTGAATCTGAATCTATGTTAGGAACAAAACACATTTGAGAGTTCAAATCACTAAAAACAGCATTGGGTTCGAAATGTAAATCTATTTGACCTACCCGATTCGCTATGATGAAACTGTAATGCATAATTTCAAATATAGGGCTTCAATTGAGAAAAAATCACCTCGGAAATTTTGTTATATTTGAGAAAATTCAAAATGAAAACAAAAAAAACAGAGCCTCAGCCAACAAAATATTTTCGTTTGAAAGTCTATGATAATTACGACGTATTCGACGATGACAAGGTATGGTATACTAATCGAATCTATAACTATGAAGAAGCTGTTAAAGAAGCCAAGGGGATGGTTCGAGGATTCTATAATTCACATCATAAAGGACGTGATTTAGATGCATTCATGGAAATTTACGGTGAAATTGCGGAGGACCCTTATATCGTTGACGAGAATGATCATCCAGTAGGTGAATTTAGGAGTTCTGCATACGCAAGAGAGTTATTCTTGGACGGTAACAGATGAGGCTATCGGCACTCTTTCGAACTCCTAGCAAAATCTTAAACCGATAAGCCAACTTTGTTAAACAATTATCAATTTGAATACTGAACGATTCGGCCAATTATTTCGTCAAGGCACCAAATGGGATAAATTCGAATAACACCTACCCGAACAAGCCATTATTTCTTTAGAGGATATTGTAACGACAAATCACCACTTTTACTGCAGAATAATACGACAACACTTTTACCTGCTTTACGTTGAATGTCAAAGTAATCTTGCCAATAATCAAATATATTATCGTTCCATTCCGTGGTGATAAAAACTGTCTCTTTATTTTGATTATAACAACTCAGCCAGTTTTTTACAATTTCCTTTAGTGCATATTCAAATCCCCCAACCGCATTTCCACTCTTTATTGCAGCGGCAAACAAACATGGTCGACATGGAGCACCGGGATGCCCTGGAATACAATTTACACTACCACCCCATATTACATCCTCAATATATTTGTAGTTACCATGAAAAAACATATCCAAAATATTACGTTTCTTCTTATCCGTCCTGTGTACTAAATCTCTTTCATTTTCCAACATCAGACTTTTCTCTTCATTGAAAAATCTTCTCAAAACTTCAAAAACAAAACTATCTCTCCCAAATCCTGCTCTGAGGATTTCATCTTGGATCATTGATTCATTACTTTGCATTCTTCAATAATAAGACAAAAAAAATGACTTATATCAAATACCACGCATTGTTTGTGAATGATTCAAAATCACTAATGGATTTGTTCCCACCCATTTATGATGACAAATACTATCATCATTCCACAATCCAATTCGAGCCTCAATCAACTGATAATATTGAAATTGGAAAAGTCACAAAACTTAATGTAATCGGACATTTAACCACATCAAAAGTGGATGTACTGCTTGTAGAAAATAATAAATCCACGAATCAATATCCTCATATAACACTCTCTACGACACTCGGTACCCCTCCAGCAGAATCAAATTCAGAAATAAAAAACAATTTGGATAAAATCAAACCCATTTCTTTGGTAATCGACACAATAGAAGGAATTCATAATGGCAAAAGTGTAATAACGAGTATTCCTAATCAAAAATCCTAACGATTGCCAATTTTATGAAACAACCCCCAAAAACAACAAACCTATTTACTAACTTCCCAAAATATGTTTGATATTATAGGAGATGTCCATGGGCATGCAGACGAACTTGAGGCATTACTCATTAAACTTGGCTATCAGGAAAACAACGGCACATATAACAATCCCGGACGAACCGTAATTTTCATCGGAGACTACATAGATCGCGGCCCAAAAATAAGGGAGACCTTGCGAATCGTAAAGGCAATGGTAGACAGTAATAACGCCATCGCATTAATGGGAAACCATGAATACAATGCCTTGTGTTTTCACACCATGAAAAAGGAAGGTGGATATTTACGCAAGCACAACATCAAGAATATTTGTCAGCACTTTGAGACACTAAAACAATTCAAAGATTTCGAATCCGAATGGCAAGAATATTTGCAGTGGTTCAAATCACTTCCATTATTCTACGAGAATGATTCATTTCGCGCCGTGCACGCTTGTTGGGATACAAATGAAATTGAAGTACTCAAAAGAACATTGGTAGAAAATTGCTTGAACGATGAATTGATTTTAGCATCTACCCTTAAGGGAACCCCATTTCATAATGCTGTAGAGACAACGTTAAAAGGGAAAGAAATTTCTATGCCAGAAGGCCTATTTTTCTTCGATAAAGACCAACATAAACGCAGTGAAATTAGAATTAAATGGTGGGAAGACCCCAAAGCTGTTTCATTGCAATCATACAGCGTAGTAAAAATCGAATCACTCCCCAAAAATATTATCACAGACGTCCAGATTTTGTCAAACACATACTATGACCCTACAGATAAACCGGTTTTTTTCGGACACTATTGGTTTGATGGGACTCCGGAAAAAATAAAAGAAAATGTCATTTGTATAGATTACAGTGTGGCACGCGGCGGCATTTTAGTTGGTTTTATTACGGAAAATAATAAGTTCGCCCATTAAATTACCGAATTCAACTTTTTGGATTAATTTTTATATATCCCCCAGGGATTTGAGAGTTGATTAATAATCCTAACTAATTTTGACGCGACATTATGTATTTCGATTTGAAGGTGCTTTTTGAGTAAACCACATGCGCCAACAATTCTGAAATTTCTTTGTATTTGGCTTCTATTGAACATACCATTCAAAATGTCCCAGCACAATATGTAGTCCATTTATCTCCATATACTTAAAAACGTTTTTGTTCAATGAAATTGAACAAAAATTACTATATTACACCCCTGATAACATGTAATCAATGAATCGTATACAAGAAGTTCTAGATGAAAAGGGGATTAGTCAAATAGGACTTGCAAAAGCTCTTGGTATAGCAAGATCTTCAGTTAGTCAATATTGCTCCAACAAAATCCAACCACCATTAACCCGCTTCATGGCGATATGTGAACATTTAGGCTGTGATGCCAGTGAATTACTTGTTTCTAAAAAGAATAAGAAATGAATAAAGAAATTTATAAAGCGGGATCAATTGTCCAATTACGCAACAGACTTTGGCGTGTTGATGAATGTGATGGCAATGAAATTACCGCTACACCTATAAACGGAGAGTCTTCCGACCAAAAAACTTTTTTGATTGACATTGAGCATATAAGTGAGGAAAGATTCGAATCGATATCCCCTGAACATATTGGTGATTTCTCTGCTCAAAATCTGCTTTTAAGAGCTTATCAGTTTGATTTGATTCATGGCTCTGCCCCATTCTTAAGTCTTCATAGATCTTCCGTAGTACCATATAATTACCAAATGGTTCCGCTTGTTTTGGCGATGGAAAAACCCAATACGAGAATACTGATTGGGGACGATGTTGGTTTAGGTAAAACCGTGGAAGCTGGTTTAATACTCTCAGAGTTGATGCAAAGAGGTAAAGTCAAGAGAGCAGTTATTTTAACCCCAGCTAACTTAAAGCAACAATGGAAAGAGGCTCTTGAGTATTTCTTTCACATTAAAGCAACGATAATTGATTCCTATACTCGAAAGGAATTTGAAAAAGAATTGCCCGTTGGGGCTAATCCCTGGCAGTATTTTCAAATTATAATTGCCTCAATTGATTATGCGAAGTCACCTGACATTAAACAACAAATCTCAGAACAGAATTGGGATTTGTTACTAGTTGATGAGGTTCATCTTTCTGCGAGACCTCATAATTCCTCTGTTACCAGTAAACAACAAAAGAGGTATGAGTTAATAAGTGATCTTGGTAAAAAAATTGATAATGTTCTTTTCTTGACCGCTACCCCGCATAACGGTTATTCTGACTCGTTTGCTAGTATTCTTGAAATCCTTAATCCTTCAATTGTTCGTTATACTTCGAATGGAGATGTTGTATTTAATAAAGATGAAGCAAGATTTAACGTAGTTCAAAGAAATCGGAAAAAACTAGAAGCTTGGTACAAAAAACAAGGCAAAGAGTCACCATTCCCTCAACGCAATCAAAAAGAGGTTATCGTAACACCTAATTCATCAGGTAAGCTGATGCAACTATTGGAAGCAGTTGAAAGATACGGAGATTTCATTTTAACATCTGCTCTCAAGTCGGAATCAAACAAAGTGAAAAACATTGCAAACTGGGTCGCAATTCACTTACAAAAAAGAGCTATCAGTTCTCCTCATGCGGTTTTTAAGTCCATAAAAAATAGGATTGAAACACTCAAAAACGCATCATCTATTCAAGGTGATGTCAACCCCGATACTTTAAGCAATCACGTCTATGACCTATTTGGTGAAGATGAAAGAGTAACAGATGAAATGGCATCACTTAAGTTGGACTTTGAAGCACTCAGTGCGGATGAAATAGGTGAACTTAATAAAATCCTTGCTTTTGAATCGTCATTCACTCCAAAAGATGATGAAAAACTTCAAGCTTTAAAAAAGGAAGTCATTCCAGAATTGATGGCTCATGATCCTAAAGTCATTATTTTCACTAAGTACAAGGATACCCTAGATTATTTAGAGGCTAATCTGAAGTCTAAGGACTATGACACACTTATTATTCACGGAGAACTAAGTACAAGTGCTAGAAATGACGTCTTTTCAAAATTCGAACGCAGTAAAGCAGCTATTCTGATTGCCACTGATGTTATTTCTGAAGGACTCAATTTACAAAGACTTTCCGCATCCGTTGTTCACCATGAATTGCCATGGAATCCAAACCGACTTGAACAAAGAAATGGAAGGGTTGATCGAATTGGGCAAAAGAAAGACACCGTCTTTATCAGAACTATGGTGTTAGATAAATCATTAGATAAAGAGATTTTAGACCTGCTTTTAGAAAAACAGCAAACAATTGAGTTGGATAGAGATTATTCAGCGGCATTCTTTGGAGATGAGGATACATTAATCTCTATGGTTCAAATAGCTTCAAAAAAGAACAGAAAAAAGAAGAATTTTAGTAATCCCGATCTTCCAGATTTATTTACTGAAATCGGTATAGACCAAACTAAGAAAGCAGTAATCAAATCATTTAGCAACCCCGAGCAAGAAGCAACACGTAGAAAAAAGATCAAAGACGAGTCATTTTACAGCAGCTTGGATATTGAATTACCTGAGATAGATAAAAGGATTGAGGAAACGAAACGTATCGTAGGATCACAATCTGAAGTTTTGATGTTTACAAAAACAGCGCTTAGTAAATTCAATTCTACCCTCAATGAAAAAACTGGGGGCTTTTACGAAATTATCATTAACGACTCTAGGTTAACCTTGCCCAAATTTGGCGATAAAATTACTAAAGTGGCATTTGACCCAGAACTAGGTTTAACCAATCCTGATGCAACTATATTAGATGCTGGTCATCCGTTGGTAAGAAAGCTCATCCAACTTGTAAAATCTGAGTTTTTCTCAAATAATGGAACTTACGGGAGAAGCGCATATTATTTCTCGGAGAATTGTGATGCAGTCAATTTTGTCTACAATGTTTTAGTCCGTTTTACTGCTGGATTGAAAGAGAAACGAGTTATTGAGGAATTGATTCAAATCAAAATTGACAGTTATTCGGGTAATGAAAGTCTTGCTGCGGATTTAAAACCGACTATGACAACGACTACAATGACGCAATCTGAACTTAGCGAATACCTGAACGAAGCATTAAATCATGAATCTCTGAGCAAACTGATAGATTCAAAAATTAAAGCACGAAGACAAAAATTGATTGAAGAGCGGAGAGAACTATATAAAAAAATCCTAATTGACAGTAAAAATGCAGACCAACCAGAATGGTTGGATGAAATGATTTACATCGAAGAGGCAGGATTTGATTTACTTACAGCCACAATAGTATTACCGAAATAGAAAGAATATGGCACTGAACTTTATAAAAGCAAGCGGTAATATTATTACAGAAGATTTTTGCATTAGTCTTGCAAGCGAGACAAAGGCAGAATATGTAAAAGATAAAAGCTTTGGAGATTCCGTCAAAAAGATTGATGAAGTCATAGCAACAACTTTTGAGAAATTACGTGAGCGATGGGAAGAAAACAGAACTTCCATAATTAATAACACATACGACAACTCTAACCTAAGACAGAAATGGATTATACCATTTTTAAAGGAACTCGGGTTTGATCCGATTTTTGTTGGGTCAAATGTAAAAAGTGCTTCTGGGATTGAATATCAAATTCCTTATAAAGCATGGGATTCTGATTTTGCTCCATTAATCCAAATGGTGAATAGCAGCCAAGATTTGGATGATAAAGATCGAACTAGCCGAACACACAGTAACAAGAGTCCCCAAGATTGTTTGCAGCAATTTTTGAATACCAGTGATCATCAGTGGGCGATTCTAACCAATGGTAAGAAGGTTCGAATAGTTCGAGATTTTTATCACTCAATCACCAAAGGTTTTTTGGAGTTTGACTTGGAAGGGATTTTCGAAACAGCTAACTCTGAGCAATTCAGGGTTCTTTATCGAGTAATCCATAAGTCAAGGTTTGAGAACCAGTATCAAGGAAATATTGAACAGGAATTCGATGAAGAAGGTAATCTAATTGAAAAACCAGATAATTGTTTACTCGAGTTATATCATAAAAAAGCAAAGGAAACAGGAATAAAAGTCGGTAACAAACTCAGAGAGCAAGTCATCAATTCAATCGAATTACTAGGCAATGGATTTGCGGAACATTTGAATCCCGATGAATTTCAAAATGGAAAAGTTAAAGCCTATTATGCTGAAATTCTAAACATCATATATCGTTTACTATTCTTGATGTTTGCGGAACAAAAAGGATGGCTTCCAGTAAGAAATTCAATTTATGCGAGAACATATAGCATTAACAGCTTAAAGGAGCGTGCAGCTCGTGGTAATTACTCTCATGATGAAGAAAGCGATATTTGGGAAGGTTTGAAGATTACATTTAAACTGGTTACAAAGGGCTATAAATTTAAAAATGGTGAAAAAGTCAACGCATTCGGTGGACAGTTATTTTCAGACAGAAAAATCAGCACAATCACCAATCTCAAAATCAAAAACAAGTTCCTTTTAGATGCCGTTTATCAATTGAGTTTCTTTAAATCCGAAAACCTTATCAACAAGATCAATTATGCTAATTTGGCAATTGATGAGCTTGGTAGTGTATACGAAAGTCTATTAGATTATGAACCCAAGTTGGCAAAAGAAACAACAACAGTAGGTAATAAACAAATCAATAGAGGCACTTTCTATCTTGATGACAGAGGCACAGATCGTAAAACTTCAGGGTCATATTACACAGATAGTAGACTTGTAGCACAATTGATTGATAGTGCTCTGGTTCCCGTTGTTGAAAATGCTATCAACAATAAAAGCAGTCAATTGGAAAAAGAAACTGCACTGCTTGATTTAAAGGTTGCAGATATTGCATGTGGCTCAGGTGCATTTTTATGTGCTGCCCTCGAGAAAATGGGTGAATATCTTGCTATCATTCGAATGGGTGATGAAGATCGTCCTACTGATGAACAGTTGCGTGAAGCAAAACGTGATGTACTGTTACATTGCATTTATGGAGTAGATTTAAACCCAATGGCACTGGAACTTGCCAAGTTCTCATTATGGATTACAGCTTCGCTTCCAGACATGCCATTAAGCTTCCTAGATCATAAATTAAAATTTGGAAACTCATTAATTGGGGCAACACCTGATTTAGTAAAAAACGGCATACCAGTTGAAGCCTATAAAGAGGTTGGTAATGACAATAAAGAAACTTCAAAATGGTTAAGGGAAAAGGTAAAGAAAGAACTCGCTTCTCTGGCCAAAAGCGGTGGATTTCAGAGCACTTTGGACTTAAGGGTAACTATATCAGATACAGAAGAAGATGTTCAAGCATATCTCGATTTATTGAGTAATGAACAGGAAACACCAGAGGAAGTTGAAGCTGCTGAAAATGAATATTACTCTATTAAAAAACATTTACAACATAGTGTTGAGTGGCGGTTAGCGGATGCTTGGACAGCATCATTCTTTACTGAAAAAACAGATTTAGAAAAGTCATATACAACTAATGAGACCTTGTATAATTTACGCAATGGATTAACCGTAAATGAGACTCTGTTAAATGAAATCGAACAAATCAGTTCTAAATACCACTTCTTTCATTATCACCTAGAGTTTCCTGAGGTGTTTGAAAAGGGTGGCTTTGATTGTTTGTTAGGAAATCCACCTTGGGAAAAGATTACTATACTCGAAAGAGAATTCTTTAGCTCTTTTCAAAATATTGTTAATGAGAAGCGAAGCAATATTCGAAAACGATTAATAGATGATCTTAAAGTTACACAACCTGCGATTTATAATGATTGGATTAAAGCCAATATTGACGTTGAAAAGCAGAAACAATATATGACTGCAAGTAGTAGGTTTTCATTGAGTGCAGTTGGCGAATTAAATCTTTATCCACTATTCGTAGAGAATAATGCAAATTTAATTAACAAGGAAGGATTTAGTGGAATCATAATAAAGTCAGGCATGTTACAATCACCTACATGGGCAGTTTTTACTCAATATTTGATTGAGAAAGGAAAAATTGTTTCGGCTTATGATTTCAGGAATTGGGCAGGATGGTTCCCTGCAATAGGATATCATGAAAGATTTACCCTTCTAACTTTAACAGGTAAATCTGAAGTAATGGAGTTTGGATTTTACCTTGATGATACATCGGAGATAAAATATTCTGATAAAGTATTTCCAATTACCGCAGATGAGTGTCTGAGAATTAATCCGCTCTCAAAAAACATTGCTACTTTCAGTTCAAAAAGAGATAAAGACATACTTGTTTCAATTTACAAAAGTTACGAGATAATTAATGAAGTGGAAAGTTGGAATATCCGCTACTCTACTGGTCTTCATATGTCCTCAGAATCAAATGAATTAAAAACTATTGAAGAACTTATAGAAGAAGGATACACTTTAAATCAGAATATTTTTAGAAACGGTGATCATTATTATTTCCCTCTGTTGGAAGGAAAACTTATTCATCAATATGATCATCGATTTGCATCATTTGAGGGTATTCCAATGGATAAAAGGTTTGGAATAAAAGCTGCAACAAACCTACCTAGTGATTTACAGAAAGCCGATGGAAAATTTGAGATTTTACCAAGATATTGGGTATCCGACAATTACAAGAGTAGTGATAAAATTAAGCGAAAGTTACATTCTGAATGGAGTTTGACATTTAGAGATACTACTAATGTTATTTCAAATTTTAGAACTTTTGTTGCGTGCATTGCTAGTCAAACAGCGTTTAATTATAAGGCTCCAAACTTGGTGATTGATGAAGAGGATGCATCGACAAGAGCGTTAAAAAGTGCTTTGCTATTAGCTGTTATTAATTCTATCCCTTTTGATTATATAACGAGAGTGAAATTTTACGGGGCAAATCTTATCAAAAATATTATAGATCAATTACCAATGATCGATTACTATAAGATATCTCTTTTTAAAGATCAAATTGTAAGTCGAGTTATAAAGTTAACATACACCTCTGATAGTGTTAAGTCTTTTGCTGATGACCTAAACATCAACTCTCAACCTTATATTTTTAATAAAAATGAAAGACACCTAATTAAATGTGAGTTGGATGCAATTGTTGCGCATCTGTTTGAAATTGAAAAAGTAGATTTAGAATATATGTTGGATTCATTTGTAATACTCAGAAACAAAGAAATTCAACAATCTGGCAGTTACCGAACCAAGGAAACCGTATTAAGAATGTATGATGAGTTTTCGTGGGTAAAAGATAAATTAAACCAAACCTTACAAAACAATTAATAGATCATGGATCCATTTAAAATATACAATGCAGTAAAGGATCAGTACAAATCGTACATAGAGACCTTCCAAATCTTCAAAAACGAAGAGATCAAACGATTCGTTCAAGACGGCATCAACAACAGAAAGATGCTATGGCAAGAACCTGTAATTCAAATCAGCAAGCGCTTTAAAAATGGCAAAACGCTTGATGACATGGTTTCTGAAGGCTGGCTTCATAAAAATATCAAAACAATTTACAAGGATTTTAAACCATACGCCCACCAGCATAAGGCATTTGAAGTTGCTTCTAATAAGAAAGAAAATTTGGTAGTAACCACAGGAACGGGTTCTGGTAAAAGTATGTGCTTTGAGTTGCCAATTGTAAATCATTGCCTATATGAAGCTGAAAAAGGGTTAAAAGGTATAAAAGCCATAGTGATTTACCCTATGAATGCCCTTGCAAATACTCAATACGAAGAGCTTGCAAAAAAACTAAAAGATTCAGGTCTTACAATTGGTCTTTATACTGGTGATACTCAACATACTGGAGATGAGGCATTAAAAGCATATAAAGAGGTGTTTGGTGAAGATGCTATTCCTTCAAATGCTGAAATTATAGACAGGGAAAAATTAAGGCTTACTCCCCCAGATATTCTAATTACCAACTATGTCATGTTGGAATTAATGTTGACTAGAAATGACGATTCAGCCTTATTCAAGGACGAAATCAAAGAGAATTTAAAGTTTCTAGTGCTAGATGAATTGCATACCTATTCTGGGAAACAAGGTGCTGATGTTGCTTTTCTGATCCGAAGACTTAAACAAAAGACAAACACTAAGAATAAGCTGATCTGTATAGGCACATCCGCCACAATGGTTAGCGATGCAACGGGAACCGATTCCAACGAGGTTGTTTCTTCTTTTGCAGAGAGAGTTTTTGGTGAATCATTTAAGCCCGAGAATGTCGTTTTAGAAGAAGCTGATACTACTATCGAATATAACGGCAATGTCATTTCCTCTGCTATATCTATTACAAAGGAAAAGGTTGATCAGTATGATGGAGAAAATCTATTGTCTACTTTACCGTTGTTTGAGGGTATTATGGGATATCCATTTGCAGGGGAATTGAGCATGGAGAGTTTAGGTTCGGAACTCACAAAATCATCAACGCTTTCGTTTATTGAGCAATCGTTAAAAGAAGTAAAAGACTTTAATGCTTTGGCTGTTGCATATCAGGAAAAATTAAGATCAGAAGAATCAATTGAAAACTGTAAACTAGAGTTACAAGCAGGTTTAATTCTGGGGATGATTGGTACGGTTCCTTCAGCAATGGGTAGACAAGTTCCTAGGTTTGTTCCAAAAGTTCATGCATTTTATAATCAAGGATCGGAGCTGCGTGGATGTCTGGTTGAAGAATGCAGTTATTTAAGTGATTCAGGTGAAACACATTGCCCTAAATGTGAAGAAGCTAGCAGAGGAAAAGTTACCCTATATCCTTTGCACTTCTGTAGAACTTGTGGTCAAGAGTATTACGGAATGATGTATGATGAACAAAATAATGAATCTTACCCTTGGACATTGCAGGACGATGCAAGTTTGGGTATCGCTGGTTATTATTCTCCTGTTCATAAAGAAACCCTCTCAAACCTACCAGAACATTGGCTCACTGCAGTAAAAAAAGAGCTTAAAACAAAGTATAAACACAAAAAACCAATAACAGGGACTTTAGATCCTATAAATAATCAGTTTAACCATTATCACGAGGATGAAAATTATAATGGCACTCTGGTTCCTGCCCCATTTTCATATTGTTTAAACTGTAGGACTGAGCATATTGGTGGTGGGTCTGATTACTCAAAGTTATTCTTGTTAAATTCGGTTGGTCGTGCTACTGGAACTGATGTTATAGTTACATCTGCTTTAGCTGCATCACCTAAAAATGAAAGAAAAGTAATCGGCTTTACCGACAATCGTCAAGACGCTGCGTTTCAAGCTGGTCACCTATCTGATTGGTACAACCAAATCTATTTTAGAAGAGCTCTGTATAATGTGTTAAAAGATCAGCAAACAGATATCCCTGTGACGGATATTCCTGCTCTTTTATTTGATCACATCATTGACCAACCATACCTAAAAAGTAAAAATATTCAATTAACCCAGATTAGACAGTTTAAAGAGAAGTTTCTAAAATACCTTGAAGCTTATTTATACATCGAACTTAGAAGTACCAAGCGATTCATAAGTATCAATCTTTTGGATACTGGGTTATTAGAAGTAGGATATGAAGCCTTAAAGGATGTTTTAAATGACAGCACTGTTGACAAATACCCATTTTTAAAGAATGTCGATAAGGCTGTATTAAACGACTTTATTAAAGGTTATTTAGAGATTTTTAGGGGCGAAATGGCTATTGGGCACCCAAGCTTATTGGACAGAGCCGTATTTAAACAACAAGTCATTGATTACATAGAACAGAAAGCACCCGAAAAGAGGATTTTCGAAGCAATTGAAGAAACAAACGTTGGGGTATTTACCAATGCTGAAAAAGATAAATTCAGATTTACTTCATTAACCTACCACTCATTTAACGGATCCAGATCATTAAATCAATGGATTAAAAGGTGTTTTGGACTAGATGATACCAACGCAATTATTTCACTGATAGAGGAAACGAGAGAATTTTTATTGGAAGTCGGGTACTTAGCAAAACAAAAGGTAGAACGAGAAGATGTTTACTATTTAGATTACAACATCATTTTGGTTCAAGTACCTGCAAATGGGTTTAAGTATGAATGTAAGAAATGTGGTTCAAAGTATAATTGGAATACTATCCAAAGCTGCCTTAAACCAGCATGCAAAGATTTGTTGATAGCTGCTCAACCAACGGACAATTTCTATTCAAAACAATACAGTCAGCCATTTGACGGTAATGACACTATTGTTTCTGAAGATCACTCTGCTCAGGTTAAAGGACAGGAACGAAAAGTTAGAGAGAATAAATTCAAAGCAAACCCAGCTCAAATTCAATTTTTAATTGCTACACCCACAATGGAGTTAGGAATTGATATTGGTACATTATCATCAGTTTATTTGAGAAATGTCCCGCCTAATCCAAGTAACTATGCTCAAAGAGCAGGGCGTGCAGGACGAAGTGGCCAAGGATCAATTATCCAAACATTCTGTGGTTCTGGTGCAAGCCGTGGGGTACATGATCAATACTATTATAATCGACCAGTTGAAATAGTAGCTGGAAAAATTAGTGTTCCAAGGTTTAATTTGGCAAATCCAGAATTGTTTAAAGCACATGTCAATTCTCTTGTACTTCAAACCATTGATAAAAAGTTACTTACAAAACCAGATCAATTTATAGATTTTAGTAACCTCAGTGTTCTTCCGATGTTCCAAGATTATATTGATGGAATGTTTGATTCAATTAGCAGGAACAGGGATAAGATTATTCAGAACATTACAGATGCATATTCTAATGAGATTGCTGCATCAAATGGTTCAATTACAATGGCTATGATTGAGGAGCAGGTTGACCAATTTACGTACTATTTAGATCGGTCATTTAATAAGCTTAGAGGGGATTACAGGGAATCAGTAGCAGAAATAAAAGAGATAGATAAAAAAATTCGAGACGAGGGGAATAAAGATTATTCTTTATCTAGTAGAAGAAAAGCGCTGGAAGAAAGAAATAACAATTTGAAGTCAGGATCTGCTGATTTCTATGTATATCGTTACCTATCGCAAGAAGGATTTCTGCCAAACTATGCTTTTCCATTAAAAAATAGTTCTGCAAGACTATTATATAAAGGAGAAGAAATTGACATATCTCGAGATCATTCTGTTGCGATTAGAGAATTTGCACCTTTAAACACTTTGTATTACGGTGGACTGAAATATGTTTTCCAAGCTGTTAGTCGGGAAGTAGATCCAAATGCATCATCTCCTGTTCTTGTTTGTCCAGACTGCGAATACATCCACAAGCTTCGACAGGGGGAAATAAAACCATCTAATTGTGTTAACTGTGGATCCGTTTGGGATAGTGTAGATGAATACCGCACAATGCAATTCCCTAAAATGAGAGCAATTAAACGCAATCGAATTACAGCAGATGAAGAGGATAGATTGAAGGGTGGATATAAAATTGTGCATAGTTACAAACCCACTAGTAAAGCGCAAGTGTTTGATGTAATAAATAATGGATCTTCAATTTGTAAAATTACATTTGAACGAAGTGCCGAGTTAAATCATATTAACCTTGGAGCAAATTTAGACTTCAAAGATGGTAAAGTTGGCTTTATGCTAGATACAGTTAATTTGAATTGGATCCCGCAAAATCGAATTGAAGACTATTGCAAAGAGAAGAATATTACCCAATCACAAGTAAATAGAAATATTACTTTACTAACGGATTCAAAGAATGATGTCATCACCATTCAATTAACTGATCCAATAACATTTGACGATGAATCATTCGGAAAGACTCTTGGTAATGCATTTGTTCAAGCAATTTGCACTGTAATGAACTTGGATGACAGCGAGATTAATGGACTTTATCAGCCAATCGTTGGTCAGAATGGTAAGATTGTGATATTTGAAACATCAGAAGGTGGCACTGGTACATTGGCTGCAATTGTCAAAGACATTAATCTGCTCAATAGGATTGCTTTAAAATCATTGGAGATTCTACACTTTGATTCTTCGGGTAATGATTTAACGGGTGCTTGCTTAGATGCCTGTTATAATTGTATTTGTAATTTCTATAATCAACGAGATCACAAGATATTTGATCGTAATTCAATTAAAGAATTTCTTCTGCATTTGTCCAGTTCAGATTTATTAGAAGGTAGCGCTGATGACAATGTTTTGCTCGATCAATACTTATCAGTTGCAAAGTCAGATCTGGAAAAAACCGTTCTAAAACGAATCAAGCAAGAGAAGCTCAAAATGCCAAGTGAGACCCAAAAAATCATAACTAAAGATGGGGTACCAATTGCAGAGGCGGATCTTTTTTATG
>Ga0315906_10004979_pt1 | contig 16809 bp, 12 predicted proteins | sample LakEriMetagenome_4_FD_203526 | JGI IMG/M metagenome (GOLD analysis project Ga0315906, IMG submission 203526) | Freshwater fungal communities from buoy surface, Lake Erie, Ohio, United States - Buoy 2 MA122 | ecosystem: Environmental > Aquatic > Freshwater > Lake > Lake biofilm | place: USA...
GGGTCCACTAACCGTATATTCCAATGAATACAAAGGGACTTCTACCTGCACCGTATCACTACCGCATTGATTAAAATCGACGAAAAAATATACCGCATCGCCTTCCGGCGTAATCGTAGCGCTTTGACCTCCATTGCTCACCAGCCAGTTATTTGGCTCCCAGAAGGCGTTTTCGCTACCACTGCCTTGCAACAAAATACTTTCTCCCAGGCAAGGCGGGTCGAATGGCTCTACCTCAGGATTCACTTCTGAAATAACCGTTATATTTATGGTGGCGGTATCGGGTTGGAGACAATCGTTGTCGTCCAAAACGGAAAGACTAATCTCATATTGTCCCGGTTGCTCATACAAATGCCCCGGTTCAAACTCTGTGGATCCGTTATTATCGCCAAAATCCCAAACGAACTCTGTTCCTCCTGAACTCAAATTCTGAAACTGGGCTTCGCTGCCTGCGCAAATTACGGAAGGGCCTTCCAAAGCAATTTCGGCATTTATTTGCGCGAGATCGAATTTAAATACGCCAAGATTACAGGAGCTGTTATTCTGGTTGCTCCACGCTCCGGCCGTTGTAGGAAAATCGTCCCATCCCCCGCAGCCGGCGCATACCGCCTGATATACTGATCCGCGCTTGTCAAATTTGCTGGTTCCCCCATCGACATGCTCATTGGAAAGATTCCCGCCAAAAAATGTCGCATATTCGAGGGTCGCCGCATCGGGACCCAATACCATAAGGTAAAAGTCGCTGCCGTCGCTAGATGCCTGATAGGCGTTTGGCGTTGTTGGTAAGCCCGCTGTTGAACTATTCTCAATATACGGCGAGTTAAAGTTGTTGGTGTTTCCGCCCCATCCTGATACATAAATCTGATCGCAATCACTTACCAAAAAGGCACTGGGAGAAATGTCCACTTCTCCGGTATTGCTGCCAAAACGTGTGCTCCAGGTAAGACTTTGTAAATCGTTGCTGTATTTGCGAATAAATTGCCTGCCGTTAGCATTGGCATAAATGCCGGGACTTACCGTTATATTTCCCTTACTCTGGCCCAAAACGAACACACTGCCATCTCCATCGGTTTGCACAAAATAGCACTGGTCGTACAAATTAGTACCCACAAAGGTACTGGCCATTACAGGGCCTCCTGCCGGATTAAATTTCGCTATAAAGCCATCCACTTCGCCGCCATAGCTAACATCATGAGCGTTGGGCGTGGTAACAAACCCGAAACTCCGGGTTCCCCCTGCTAAAAATATCATGCCACTGCCATCGAGCTGAACGGAATAACCCGAATCGGCATCGCTTCCACCCCAATACGTGCTCCATTCGAGTGAAGAAAGATTCGGTGAAAGCTTAAAAACCACTGCATCCGATATTCCACCCCCAAAAGCCACTTGTGCGGGTATTCCCGCCATTGGAAAATTTGAACTGGAAGTAACCGATGCTACATATATGTTGTCGTTTGTGTCCACAATAACTTCCCCTCGGAACACGTCGCCATAATTGTAATGCAGCGAGGCTCCCAAATTGAGCCCATCGTTGGCAGTTCCACCGACATAGGTGGATCCGAGCAGCGCGGTTCCGTTAGCGCTAAAGCGGCTAACGAAAATATCGCATCCGCTGCTATGCGTCATGTTGCCAAAAGAAACATCGATGAAATTAAAAAAGGGGCCGCCGTTAAAGCCGGTATCAAAACTACCCGCTGTTACAGGAAAATTAGTTGAACCCGTGTTGCCCATCACAATTAGCTCATCCTGGCTGTTAACAACAATGCTATGAGGCATTTCCTGGCCACTTCCGCCGAGGTAAGAAGAAAATAGAAGCTGGCTTCCATCTGCGGAAAATTTCGTGAGTACAGCATCGATATTTCCCCCATTAAATCCCGCCTGAAATGCTCCGAGGGTAGTGGGATACCCATTAGCATAGGCGATGGATCCGGCATACAAATTACCTTCGCTGTCGTCGGTAGCAGTAAATCCAAAATTGTTCGCCGAAGAACCACTGTATGTGGCAAAACTTAGTTCGGGATCGATAATAAGCGGACGGTGCGGGTCGTAATCTCCTATTTCGAAGCGAACAACATCATTTTCCAGGGTGAACCCGCAAGGTACTTCCTCTAAATGAGATCCGTTCAATTGATAGGCGAAAGGTCTATTCTCGACAATTTCATTCACTGAAGTGTGTATGTAAAGCTTTCCTCCCATGAGGTAATAGCGTTCGGCACCGATTATTTCAAAGGCAAGGATTGCAGGATCAGCGTCCGGGTTCACCACAAAGTCGTATTTAAGCCTTCCTCGGTGTTCGTACCAGACCTGATCTATACCAGGATAAATGCCGGAGCCACGAATACGCCGAAATGATTTGATGCCGGTTTTCCATCGGGAGGAATCATTGCCGAGATAAAAATTGCTGTAGCCCGGCACTTCCTCTTCACCTGACCAGAACTGCGTGCCTGTGGTTCCGAGAAGTTCTACTTTAATAGCGTGATGCCTCAGGCCTTTTTCGAATGCATTTGGTAAAGAGGGCGCTGTGGGATGCAACCATTCTTTCAGCCCGGGGTCGTAAAATACATAACTGACCCCATCACTTTCCACGTACATTTCTCCTCCCGGCACCGCAGCACGGAAGTAAAAGGAATCCTCCCATTGCCCGAGGTTGGGGGTAAACTGAAGTAGTTGCGCCCGTGTGCATATCGGTGCTAAAACCAGCAGGGAAAGAATATAAAAATTTTTTTTTGCTGTCAAAAGAGGGCAGGGAATGAAGCACTGCAACGTATAAACGCCAAAAAGGGCAAAATAGTTGCCCAGCAAGGAAAGGTACGAAAAAAAGTAGAAGAGGCGAAATCGGTTTTTAAGCTGGTTACAACCTATCATAGCTTTTAAGCCGAAAAATGTATTTCAGGACAACTTATCCGCCAAAATCCGCATTTCCACCACCGGCGAAATCTTTTCGTACAAAACGTTATATACCGCCTGCATAATTGGCATATCTACCTGAAACTTTTTATTCATCTCCCGGATGCCCTGAACGGCGTAATAACCCTCTGCCACCATATTCATCTCAATGGTAGCCCACTTTACCGAATAGCCCTTACCCACCATGGTGCCAAAGGTTCGGTTTCGTGAATAAGGAGAATAGGCCGTAACGAGCAGGTCGCCGAGGTAAGGACTGCTATTCGTTTCGCGATGTACTCCATGAACAGCGTCGATGAACCGACTCATTTCCTGCATGGCATTTGAAATAAGCACTGCCTGAAAATTATCGCCATAGCCTATGCCATGGCAGATACCCGCTGCCACAGCGTAAACGTTCTTTAATATGGCCGCAATTTCAGTTCCGAAAACGTCTTCTGAAACCGAGGTTTTCAGGTAGCGGCAGGCTAAGGACGAGGCAATGGCTTCGGCCTTTTCGCGGTCTGGACAAGCTATTGTAAGGTAAGAAAGCTGTTCCTTGGCCACTTCCTCTGCATGGCAGGGGCCGCAAATAAGGCCTATGCTATCGTAGGGTATCCTGAATTCCTTGTGCAGATACCTTGCCGGAATACTATGATACTCATTAATCATTCCCTTAATGGCCGAAAAAACGATTTTTCCTCCCATATTGGCCAGTTTCTGCTCCCGGAAGGTCGGGTCTACAAATGCCGAAGGAATCGCCAAAATGAGATAATCGGAAGCATCTACCACCTCCTGCATAGATGTGGAGAGCTTTACTTTGCTCAGATCGAACTCGATGGATTGTATGTAATTAGGATTATGGCGATAGCTGCGAATATGCTCTACGGCTTTTTCATTGCGCATCCACCAATGTACCTCGTCGAGCTGGTTACAGAGCAGCTTCACAAGTGCGGTGGCCCAGCTTCCGCCACCCAATACTCCAATTCGGGGTTTTCTATTCACGGGCGAAAGATAGGAAATGCGACGATAAAGGGCGGCAGTTCGGATTCAACCGGAAAGAAAAGAAACAAGCCATAATAGCCTGCGCTTTTCTACTTTTGCAGCACTATGTCGAATCAGGAAGATAAACTCAAAAAAATCATTTCGCACTGTAAGGAATACGGATTTGTATTTCCCTCCAGCGAAATATACGACGGACTCAGTGCGGCCTATGACTATGGCCAGCTGGGTGTGGAACTTAAAAATAATATCAAGGAATATTGGTGGAAAAGCATGGTCCAGATGCACGAAAACATCGTGGGACTGGACGCTTCCATCTTTATGCATCCCACCACCTGGAAGGCCTCCGGGCACGTTGATGCTTTTAATGACCCCCTAATTGACAATAAAGACAGCAAAAAACGCTACCGGGCCGATGTGCTTATCGAAGAGCACGTAGAGAAAATTCGCCAGAAAATCGAAAAAGAAATAACTAAAGCAGCACAGAAATTCGGGGGCAGCTTCGAAGAGGCGCTTTTTATCTCTACCAATCCCCGCGTGGTGGAGTATCAGGAAAAAATAAATAAAATCGAATCCCGCTTTAAAAAAGCGCTGGAAGAAGGTGATTTAAAAGACGTTAAAGATCTTATTGACGAGTTAGGAATTGCAGATCCGGAGACCGGTTCGAAAAATTGGACCGACGTACGGCAGTTCAATTTAATGTTTAAGACGGAGCTCGGAGCCGTTGCAGGCGATTCAGGGATTGTTTATCTCCGTCCCGAAACGGCCCAAGGCATATTCGTAAATTTCCTCAACGTCCAGAAATCGGGCCGAATGAAAATTCCCTTTGGCATCGCCCAAATAGGAAAAGCCTTCCGCAATGAAATTATCGCACGCCAGTTTATTTTCCGCATGCGCGAATTCGAGCAAATGGAAATGCAGTTCTTCGTAAAGCCGGGCACTGAACTTGAATGGTACGAATACTGGAAACAGGCCCGAATAAAATGGCACCAACGATTGGGACTTGGCCAGGAGAATTACCGCTTTCACGATCATTTAAAGCTGGCCCATTACGCCAATGCGGCCTGCGACATAGAATTTAATTTCCCAATGGGTTTTAAGGAGCTAGAGGGTATTCATAGCCGTACGGACTTCGATTTGAGCAGCCATGAGAAATACTCAGGTAAGAAACTGCAATACTTCGATCCGGAAGATGAAAGTAGCTTCGTGCCTTTCGTGGTAGAAACATCCATAGGCCTGGACCGAATGTTCCTGGCAACACTAAGTGCCGCATTCTCGGAAGAAAAACTCGAAGATGGCAGCGAACGCGTGGCACTTCGCATTCCTCCAGCACTGGCTCCTGTTAAAGCGGCTGTGCTGCCCCTGCTCAAGAAAGACGGGCTGCCGGAAAAAGCGAGGGAAATAATGAATATCCTGAAGTTCGATCACAACTGCCAGTACGACGAGAAAGACTCTATTGGCCGCCGTTATCGGAGGCAAGATGCCATCGGAACTCCATTTTGCATAACAGTGGATCACCAAACCCTGGAAGATAATACTGTTACCGTTCGGGAAAGAGATTCGATGCAACAGGAACGGGTACTTATCGAAAAGGTGCCAGGAATAGTATCGGAACGAGTAAGTTTTGCACGGTTGTTGGCCTAGTTGCCTAGATGCGGAAAAACACAACTACTCAAGAGAATCTCTCTTTGCGAAACACAGGGCCGTTTGGCTTCACTACAACCCTCATTAATGTCAATTGGTCGTGCAGGAGATAAGCATTCATGATTCACAGGCCGTTTCAGAAACGATTAGAGTTTTTCTAACGGAAAAACCAGTAGTAATGTTGGAGTTACCCTGTGTTTATGGCCTCATCGCTCCCTGTAACTTGCGCGGCGTGTCTGTTCTGGATGAAACCAAATTGCGCCTGCCAGGCAAAACATATGGCTCTATACCAGGTAACTTCAACCGATTCGTGCGTCTTGCTTCCGACCATGTTCTCCCCCCTCTCTTTAAAAGACCGATAAATCCAGATTCATTTGTGTCGTCATTTTTTATTCGATTGCGTGTAGCGGAGGAAAGCACTTCAACACCAACAATCCGAAATGGCAGTCATCAGGCGCTTTTTCTTTCAGAATTGCCTTTTCAGGATTTTTTCGAGAAACTGGAAATTAGCTTAAGAGAACCGACAGACACCTCCCTTTTTCCGGGAATGGACTACACAGGTGTTTTGTGCACCAGCGCCAATATTTCAGGAGATTCAGAAGGATCTATTACGGACTATGATCGCGCCATTACATTTGCCCGCGAACGGGGAATTTCATTGCTTCTCCGCGGCGATGGGATAGTTAGCAACAGTGGCTCATACCCTATTTTTAGCTTCGAAAAAAACACTTTACGTGTAGCACGATCGGGACCGGGAATTCAGGAGCTACTTCGGGCGCTTCCGCGAGGTTTTGAACTAATTGAATAAATATTCTCCCCTTAGTAAACATGAGAGTACCTTTGCTCCCGCATATATGTTGCCCGGATGCTTGCTTTATTTCTCTCAGGTGTATATCGGCTAATTAATTTTGCCGCTGCTAAGGGACCCTAGGAAAATATCAATACAAGTAAGAAATACCCTTTACAACGCAGCCTTTGATAGATATTCATGAAAGCATTCACAAAAGAACTTGTTCAGCTTGCCTTAGCGATTAATCCCGAGAAAATTCCTGCAACAACACTCGACACCATTAGGCTACTTGTATTAGATGGATTAAGTGCTTTATTTTCAGGCCTATCACATCCTACCACTAAAATCCTCAAAAGGTATTTTAAGGACAGTTTGGCTCCCGGTGGGCTGCCACTTCCAAGGCGTGATATAGCCCATTCCGCCGCCGATTCCGCATTTATTTATGGTGCCGCAATCCATGTTTTGGATTATGAACCTATGTTCCATCCACCAACGCATGCCGTATCCCCTGTTTTAGGCGCTCTACTTGCACTTGGCCTTGCCGAAAGCCAGGAGTCGTTATCATTAATGAATAAACACCAGCTTTTTCTGAAAGCGTTTGCCGCAGGTATTCAACTTCAGGCAGACCTTAGGAAAGGGTCGGAACAAGGAGATGCTATTGCGCGAGACAGCAAGAATTTCTTTCCCTTCCAACGTCAGGGATTTCACCCGCCTGGAACAGTTGGTGTAATGGGGAGTGCCCTGGCAGCATCCATTTGGTTGGGCTTAAGCGAAGAAGAAACTTGTATCGCTTTGGGAATGGCGACCAGCAGAGCTGGCGGAGCATCAGGCAACATTGGATTTAGCACAAAATCAACCCACAGCGCCAATGCTGCACGTGCTGGTATCGAATGCGCTCTCCTCGCTAAACTGGGCATTACGGCCAACCACAGAACCTTCGAAGCCGGTGGCGGCTGGGCAGAAATTTTCGGTGGGGAGAACTTCGACCATGAACAGCTTCTTAAGGGTATGAGTAATTTAGATTGTTTTACCCATCCGGGATTTGCATTTAAGAAGTGGCCTGCTCATACTGCGATGCAGGTTACCATTCAAACAGCACTGGCTTTGCACGTACCAAATACCCTCTTCGATGGAACGGTTCACATTACTGCTCCTGTATTTAATTATTGTGATCGTCCATTTCCAAAAAGTTCGGATGAGTGCCGCTTCAGTTTTCAATTTAATGCGGTACAGGCCATTCTTGACGGCAAGGTTACGGCAGATAGCTACACTGAAAAACAATTGGCCCGTACAGACATACAACATCTTTTGAATAGAACGACGTTAACGATGCTGCCGGAGATTCCGCCAACCTTTACGGATATGGCTATACATATCCACTTGTCTGATGGACGGTCTGCTTATGGAGACCAATGGCCCGGGCACTGGAAGAATCCGGCTGATTATGATACAATTTCGAAAAAGTTCCTTTCCTGCTCCGAAGGGTATTTTTCGAAAGCCGAACAGTACCAAATTACCCACGCCATTTTCTCGAATGAAATGCCGATAGACGCAGCATCGTTATTTTTATCCTTACTGAAAGCGAATGTCGACGCCTAAGGAAGATTTTTCTGAAAGCGCGTTGATTCACTACGCTACTTTAATAAGGTGTTAAATAAAAAAGCCAAACCAATGAGTTTTCGACTCATCTGATTTGGCTTCTTCTTCGAGGTCCCGAGCGGATTCGAACCGCTGTACGAGGTTTTGCAGACCTCTGCCTAGCCTCTCGGCCACAGGACCTTTTCCCAAGAGGATGGCAAATATACAAAAAGGACCTCATGTCATCAATTATTACTCTTTATTTTCCCTTCAGCCACACAAAGACCTATTCCCTACCTTTGCCCCATGAAGGCCGCTATTCCTAATGCCATAACCCTTGCCAATCTCTTCGCTGGCTGCCTTGCCATCGTATTTTGGTTCGAGGAGCGACCGGACATCAGTTGCCTGCTAATGCTCCTGGCCGCCCTATTCGATTTCTTGGACGGATTCATTGCCCGAGCCCTCGGAGTTAGCAGCGAACTCGGCAAACAGCTGGACTCTCTTGCCGATGTAGTAAGTTTCGGTGTAGTTCCCGGATTACTCGCCTGGACGCTTTCAAAAGATGCAGACCTACCTCGAATTTTATCTTTCCTCAGCCTGCTAATGGTTCCTGCTTCCGCCCTCCGCCTCGGGAGATTTAATCTCGATTCGCGACAAAGCCAGTATTTTATAGGATTGCCCACTCCTGCCAATGGTCTGTTTTGGTCTGGATTCTATATGGCTGTCTACTTGGAATACCCGCTTACCTCGCATTTGGCTATCCCCGAAACTGCATTAAGCCTAAGCATTCTATTTGCTTTGTTGCTTAACTCCCCTTTATATCTGTTATCGCTTAAAATAAAACAAGGGCGACTCCAAAGCCCTCAATGGATCATGCTATTTATTTTTTTCATGATTACTGCGTATTGTCTTATCTATAATAACATTTGGCTATCTCTCCCTTTCTGCATTGCCTCGTATATCCTTGTTTCTATTGGATTTCAACGGCAACTTTCGAGTTCTTGAGCCATTTTTTCCGGACAGTTGAATTCGGATTTTACCATAATCAATTTCCCTCAGCCCGTTCTCAAGTTACGGAATCCGCCCGTTATAGTCGTGCCTTAAACGTCTAAGTTTGCGTTTTACCAAAATTATTTCCTAAACGTTTAAAACTGCGTATAACTTAGATTTTATTTCGCTGAATTACAATATTTTAACTTTGTTGCTGACCTTAACCGTACATAAACGCTTATTAGCCGACTAAATTTCTGGAGGGGTTTACCTTGCCGCCGGGGAGGAGGAGTGGTGGCCCCCGAAAGCGGCAACTCTGGGTCAATGGTTACAGCCTTTCTAACCTCATTAAAATATTCGCCACAGTTTTGAGGCAATGCGTTCCAAAGAGTTCTGGATTATAGATATTCAAGATATAGTAAAATAGCTATTAACTCCGCTTCCGAAGGCTCCCCTTCAAAGGTCAATAAAATTTCAAAAACGCTAACGCCCTGACCTTTATATAGCAGCCCATCCCGAAAGGAATAGATCAAGTCAAGAGTAAAATCACTATTTCCCCGGTATATCTTTCTATCCTTAATCGTATACAGTATGTCCCCAGCGAATTTACTTTCTCCGGGATATAGTTTGCCATTTTCTAAAGTATATGCAAGATCAAAAAACGACTCGCTGAACCCTTTGAATATAGAATTTCCCCGAACCGTTAATTCCGCTTCCGACCAAATCTCAGTATGGCCTGGAAGAACATATCCGTTCTGCACATTCACCAATAGATCTGTCCAAAGGGGATTTCTCCCCTCATACACATACACCTCTTGCGCTTTTCCAGTGAACTTGCCCACTAGCAAGAAAAAAAGAACTACTCCTGCTCTCATGATATATTCCTTATGGCTCGAATTCCGGGCAATTCAATTCCTTCCAGAAACTCGAGCATGGCTCCGCCTCCAGTAGACACATAACTCACCTCATCACTCAGCCCAAATTGATTTATGGCGGCTACACTGTCACCCCCGCCTATTAAGGTAAATGACCCTTTGGCGGTTGCTCTTGCCAGGCTTTCTGCGATAGCCCTCGTTCCCACAGCAAAATTATCCATTTCGAAGACGCCCATTGGACCATTCCACAGAACGGTTCTGGAATTTTCAATAATTTCAGAAAATTTCGCAATAGATTCTTTTCCAATGTCTAATCCCATCCATCCAGAGGATATTTCATTCGATGGCACTGTTTGGCGGTTAGCAACGTTGCTAAAACTATCCGCCACCACGGTATCGGTAGGTAAATGAATTTGAACGCCCCTTCTTTTCGCCTCAGCAAGGATGAAATCAGCCGTTGATAACTGGTCTTCCTCCACCAATGAATTTCCTGTTTGTCCTCCCATTGCGCGCAAAAAAGTATAACTCATGCCCCCTCCGATAATAATGTGATTAACACGAGGCAACAAGTTCTTTAACACGGCTATCTTTGAACTTACCTTAGCGCCGCCGATAATAGCCGTAACAGGAGGCTCCGCATCATTGAGAACCCTTTCTATGCTCTTTACCTCATTTTCCATCAAATACCCGAAATACTTATCGTTGGGAAAAAAGCGGGCTATCACCGCTGTTGAGGCATGTTCCCGATGAGCAGTACCAAAAGCATCATTCACATATATATCGCCGTGTTCGGCGAGTTGGCCAGCGAAAAACTCGTCGCCTTTTTCCTCCTCTTTGTAAAAACGCAGATTCTCCAATAGAGCCACCTCACCGTTATGCAATGATGCCGTATCGAGAAGGCTTTTTTCACCAACACAATCAGAAATGAATCGCACTGGCTTCCCAAGCGCTTGCTCCAACGACGCAAGAACATGGCGGAGCGAAAACTTATCTTCTGGGCCGGAGGTAGGCCTTCCGAGGTGCGACATTAAAATAGCACGGCCGCCCGAATTGCAAACCTTCAGAATAGTTGGGACTGCCGCACGAATCCGGGTGTCATCGCTTACCTCCAAACGCTCATTGAACGGCACATTGAAATCAACTCTGATAAGTGCACGCTTCCCTTTAAGCTCCGCTTTATCTAATGAATACTCCATAATAACTGTAGGGATTTACAACAAAGATACACGAACGTACTACGTTAGTAAAAACATCAATAAGCAGCTTATAATTGAATATGCCTTCTTAAGCCCTTAGCACTGGCCGGAACGCTACATAAAATAGGGGTGTTCATAAACTAGGATTAACCTCTTTCGGTTGATAACCTCAAATCCACAGCTGTGGCACTGTAGACAAGACTCTTTAATTTTGCCCCAAAATTTATCCTATGAATCAACGCTTTCTAATTGTTATTATCGTTCTCCTGTCTGCCTTATCCGCCTACCTCGGATGGCAGGTGTCTCAAAAAAAAGAAACAATAATAGTCCAGACTGAAACTATTAAAGAAGGGGTAGATGAGAGGGAACAGCTTCAATTAAAGCTTGAGCAAATGATGCTTGGCTACGACACGTTGAAAACAGATAACTCTATGCTCATGGCTGAAATTGATGCCCAAAAAATGGAAATAGAGGACTTGCTGAAAAAAGTTAAAGACAAAAATTGGGAAATATCCAAACTAAAAAAAGAAGCGGCTACGCTCAGTGAAATCATGAAGGGATATGTGGACACAATTGATTCTCTTAATACCCTTAACCAAGAGCTTATAGCTGAAAATGCGGTAATGAAGCAAACCGTTGAAACTGTTACCACTGAAAAAGAAGAACTTGCCCGTCGCTCTGCCACCCAGGAAAAAATCATTGCCACTGGACAAATTTTGCAAGCTGTGAACGTCAACACCTCTGCTGTTACACTTCGCAACAGCGGAAAGCAAGTAGTCACCGACCGCGCTAGTAAGGCGGAGATGATAAAATCTTGTTTTACCATTATAGAAAATAAAATTGCTAAACCAGGAACGAAAAATCTCTATCTACGAATTATCGATCCCAACGGAAAGTCTCTGCCCGCTAAAGAAGGATCAGGAAGTCGAAACTTTGAAGGAGAAACGGCGAGTTATTCCATTAAACGCGAAATCGATTACACAAACAACGAAACCGATGTGTGCATTTTCTACACGGTGCAAGGTGAATTGTCTCAAGGATCTTACAAAGTTTATTTGTACGAAGACGGGAACCGAATCGCAGAGTCGGATTTCACCTTGAAATAAGCCAAACGAACTTATATGTTTAAAAACGGCTGCAGAGTAGTCTGCAGCCGTTTTTTCTTGCAGCTTTGAGTCGTGAATTATGCTGAAAACACCCCAAATGGTCGCTTGGCAGAACGTCTTGCAGAAAGTCTTTTGAGAGAAAAAAAATATGATGTTCTAGCCAGAAATTGGCGGTCAGGAAAGTACGAAGTAGACATCATCGCGCGCGAAGGTGTAACATTGGTATTTGCTGAGGTAAAGTATCGAAGCGGGCCTTTCAATGATGACCCTCTCCTTGCGGTGAATCGGAAAAAGATGAAAAACCTTAAAGAAGCAGCGGAGAGATGGTTGGAAACCCACCCTTGGAAAGGAGAATTGCGATTCGATGTTATAAGTATTCGAAAACGCAATGGCACATACGAAGCCGAACATATCTCCGATGCATTCAGCGCCGGTCCCTTCGGCTTTTATTGAGGCTCCGGGCATTAGCACTATCTTTGGCTGAATATTATTCCCTATAAATGGCCAAGACTGAAAAACGGCAACCCCGAGCGGGATCAACAGCAAAAAGCAAAAATGCTCCAAAACGCGGCGATTCCGACCGCAAATCTTCACGCGCGCCTGGAAAAAGGGGTAGCGAATTCAGTTCCGAGAGGCCTAAAAAATCGTTCAGTTCCTCCCGTTCTGACAAACCTACTTTTTCTAAAGACGCTAAATCAAAAACCACAGGTAAGGGAAGCAGGGATAAATTCGGCTCTGAAAAACCTTCTGATAGGAGCCGATCCAATGAAGTAAGATCATTTAAGCCACGCAGAAGCGATTCCCGCGACGAGCGAACCGAAAGATCAGGAGCTGAGAGAAGACCTGCACGTACTACTCGCTCCGACGAAGAAAGATCATTTAAACCGCGTAGAAGCGATTCCCGCAACGAGCGAACCGAAAGACCAGGAAGCGAGAGAAGGCCTGCACGTACTACTCGCTCCGACGAAGAAAGATCGTTTAAACCGCGCAGAAACGATTCCCGCGACGAGCGAACCGAAAGATCAGGAAGCGAGAGAAGACCTGCACGTACTAATCGCTCCGACGAAGAAAGATCGTTTAAACCGCGCAGAAGCGATTCCCGCGACGAGCGAACCGAAAGATCAGGAACTGAGAGAAGGCCTGCACGCACTAATCGCTCCGACGAAGAAAGATCATTTAAACCGCGTAGAACTGATTCCCGCGACGAGCGAACCGAAAGATCAGGAGCTGAGAGAAGACCTGCACGTACTGCTCGCTCCGACGAAGAAAGATCATTTAAACCGCGTACAAGCGATTCCCGCAACGAGCGAACCGAAAGATCAGGAACTGAGAGAAGACCTGCACGTACTACTCGCTCCGATGAAGAAAGATCATTTAAACCGCGTAGAACTGATTCCCGCAACGACAGGAGCCATGAAAGCGGCTTCTCACGGACTGAAAAACCTAGAGGTCAATATGGGTATGAAGATCGGCAAGGCGAACGCAAGCGCTCATCCTATAGAGAAGAAGAGCAAATACAACCCTTCGAGAAGGCTGCGGGAAAAACCCGCCGCACGGCATTAGGACTAAGTGCCGAACGTGCCGAAAGAATTAAAAAACAACTGGAAGAGGCTCCCGAGCGCCTTGATGAAAACAAGCCGATCCGCCTGAATAAATATATTGCTAACAGTGGTATTTGCGGGCGAAGAGAGGCCGACAAACTGATTGAAGCCGGGGTTATTACTGTTAACGGCAAACTCGCTACCGAACTTGGAATAAAGGTGCTGCCGGGCGACGACGTGCGTTATGACGGCAATCGAATATACCCGGAAAGATTTCGGTACGTGCTTCTTAATAAGCCCAAGGATTATATTACAACTACTGAAGACCCCCAGGGTAGGCAAACCGTTATGTTTCTCGTTCGAAAAGCCTGCAAGGAACGTATTTTACCCGTTGGGCGGCTCGACCGGAGTACCACAGGCCTTCTCCTTCTAACCAACGACGGAGAATTGGCTAAACGCCTTACACACCCTTCCCATGGCGTTCAGAAAATATACCACGTCGAATTAAATGAAAAGGTAGAGCCTGAACATCTCCGCAAAATCCGCGAAGGTATAGTACTTGAAGACGGGCCGATAAAGGCCGACGATATCGCTTATGTAGGCGACGGAACCGATCGTCGGCAAGTGGGACTTGAAATTCACTCCGGACGCAATCGGGTTATAAGAAGAATCTTCGAATACTTCGGGTACACTGTCAAAAAGCTTGATAGAGTTATATTTGCTGGCCTCACAAAAAAGGATTTACCAAAAGGCCACTGGCGATTTTTAACTGATAAAGAGATTTCTTTCTTGTATATGAACTCCGCCAAATCCAAATAAAATACCGGGAATTTGTCGCAAAATCTCGTTATCATACCTACCTATAACGAAAAGGAAAACGCTGAGGCTATAGCCAGGGCTGTAATGGCGCTGCAACCTCCATTCGAACTTCTTTTTGTGGATGATAACTCCCCCGATGGCACCGCGCAAATTATTAGGAATCTACAAACTGAATTCCCTAATCGGCTCCATTTACTCGAACGCGCAGGCAAATTGGGCCTTGGCACTGCATATATAGCCGGGTTTCGGTGGGCCATGGAAAAACAGTACGAGTATGTTTTTGAGATGGATGCAGATTTCTCACATAATCCAGAAGATCTTCCTCGCCTCCTAAAAGCCTGTGAAAATCAAAATGGCGGAATGAGCATTGGATCGCGCTATGTAAAAGGGGGCCGGGTAAAAGACTGGCCGCTTGATCGTATTCTGATGAGTTATTTCGCCTCCCTTTACGTAAATCTTGTTTTATGGATTGGAGTGCGGGATTGTACCGCCGGATTTGTCTGCTATTCAAGAAAGGTTTTGGAGACTATCGATCTAAGCGAGATTCGCTTCATTGGATACGCTTTTCAGATAGAAATGAAGTATAAGGCCAAGCGGCTGGGATTCGACATTGCTGAAGTCCCTGTTGTATTTACAGATAGGGAGAAAGGCGAGTCAAAAATGAATATGGGCATTTTCAAGGAGGCCTTTGTAGGTGTTCTAAAAATGCGATGTATGCGAATTCGGCCTAAAACAGTTAGTTTCAGGAACACTTAACTTCCATTCCAATTGTAAATGCACGCTTTCTTCCAGCACATAAAAACAACTATAGCATTGCCTCGGGTTAAATATCTCTTCCCGCTTGTAGTATTAACTGTTATGGGCTGTAATTCTGGCGAAGATGTTGCCTTGGAAGTTCCTCCTCCCGGCATTATACCGGCCCAAAAATTTGCCCTTGTTCTTGCAGATGCCCAATTAGCAGAAGCAGTTATTACCCAAAAAATGAGTCGTGAAGACGATCCTAAAGTTATTGGGGCAACTTACTATAACCAGATATTTAACAAACATGGCATCAGCAAAGAAGACTTTCAAAAAAGCCATGCTTACTGGGCAAATCGACCTAAAGATATGCTAGCCATTTATGACCTGGTAATTACAGAACTTACTAAAATGGAAGGCAATAAATCACAGGAAGCTACCGCAGACCAGTAAAAAACCTACAGGTATCGGGTATTATTTCATCTATCCCTCTCATTTTTCTTCCCAACACCTTCTCCAACTTTTCCGAAGAATAATAGTAGCTGGAACTTGCGTTTTTCACCGTTTCACGGGTTATAAGACTGCGGCTTCCCGTCAGAATGTCTTTAAGTGCAAAAGCCCTCCAAACTATGCCGGTCATCCAGGAATTTACTGCTATTCCCGGTGGCTTAAGGCCAAAACCCTTTGCAACGGCGTAAAGTATGTCTTTATATGGCATGTTTCTGCTAACAACTATATACCGGCCTCCGTAATAATTTTCTCCTTCAGCCAAAGCAGCATCTACGATGTCAAGAATATTGGTAAATCCGTTGCTTCCGGTAGAATAGAACTTGAGCCCCTGAAGCACTGCATCGAATAATGAAGCACTACTTCCCCCATTACCGGATGGGCCCAAAACCACGCCAGGGTTAAGCACAAGAATATCTAATCCTTCTTCTTTTCCTCTCCAGACCTCCCTCTCAGCCTGAAATTTGCTCACCGCATACACTGAATTCCTCGAAGATGTTTTCCACTCGGTCTGCTCAGTAATTAGTTCTCCGTTGCGACTTCGGCCCAAAGCCGCTACTGAGCTAATATGAACAAAACGCCTTACCCCTGAATGCAGCGCTGCGTTAACTACATTCGCGGTACCCTCGCCATTTACCGAGTAAAGCCGATGTATGTCGCGCGGATGAAAGGATACGAGTCCTGCCGCATGAATTACTTTATCCGCCCCTCGAAAAGCCTCGCACAGCGATTCCGTTTCAAGCACATCTCCTGCTACCCAATCTACTCGGCGTAACAGCGTTTCGGCTTGGTTAGGTTCCCAAAAACGAAAAACCCGTTCCGCTTTTTTCTTCGAATCGCCCTCGGGTGAACCCGCAGCCGCATACATGCCTCGAACAATCTCTCCCCTTCGTGCGAGTTCCAGGCAAATATGCGACCCTATTAATCCGGTTGCTCCGGTTACAACAATCATGAATACAAAGGTAAGGGCAAGGCGTACATTTGCATGGTGGAAACGCCCCCCCATATCGCAGAAAAACTATCTAGGCTCCCGAATAAGCCCGGCGTATACCAGTATTACGATGCCGAAGGATCGCTTTTATATGTGGGAAAAGCCAAAGATCTAAAGAACCGCGTTTCATCTTACTTCAATAAAAACCG
>Ga0315906_10004982_pt1 | contig 16805 bp, 16 predicted proteins | sample LakEriMetagenome_4_FD_203526 | JGI IMG/M metagenome (GOLD analysis project Ga0315906, IMG submission 203526) | Freshwater fungal communities from buoy surface, Lake Erie, Ohio, United States - Buoy 2 MA122 | ecosystem: Environmental > Aquatic > Freshwater > Lake > Lake biofilm | place: USA...
CAGGATGAGTTAAAAAAGCAGTATTTTTATATGAAGTTTTTAATTCTTCCCAAGTGAAATTTTTAGAAACTTCTAAAACTTCATAAGGATCTAATAATTCTAAATTAATTTTTGAGAAATCATAATCTTTATTTTTTTTAATAACAGCTTTATAATATTGTTGATATGTATATTGCCTGGTTGAATTATTATTCCCCATTATTATAATTTATAATATAAAATATAATGATATATATCAACTCAAATGACAAAAACTTTGTCATTTTATTGTCATTATTTAATTTATATCATCCGAGTTCTACAATTCGGACAGCTCCTACGTCCCCTTGAAATCCATTGATTAATACATTGTTTATGAAAACAATGATTACATCTCGTAACTTTGAGATCCCTAGAATTTATAGCACTTAAACAAATGCTACATTCCTTTATTTCATCTGGATTTGAAATTATTGGAACCACATTGCGAACACGAAAATATTCAGAATGAATTTTAGTATGAACGATATCATATATATATGGCAATGCTAAATGTCTATAGAACATTAATTCATTCGTCATATCTAGAGCACAATTAGATTTGACAATAGCTTGAAAAATATTACCTCCGGCAAATACATTGATAATAGATTTTGAAGAAATGATATCGTAAGATGTTAATATAGTACAAGTATAAGCAAACGCTTTTGCCGAAATTAATTGGTCAATTGTTTGATTATCTTGAACTACAAACGCATTATCTATAATAGATTTTGCGATTTTTTCAATATCCTTACCCTTACATCCCTTAATTCTCGTAGTCAATGCCATTATCTTAAGAAGTTAATCTTATAACTATTTTAATTAAAAATATTTAGTCATTTTTTTAAATTTTTGCGAAAAAATCTTATCATATATTTTTTTAAGCAAATCCTATATAATGTGAGAAAGTAGATTTAACACCGGTGAAATAATGAATAATGGTTCCTAATCCTAACATGGCAATAAAAATATAAATAAGTGAAATAAAATATTGAGCATAGGTTCTTTTATAATTAACCTTGGCATAATACCACATATATGAATGTAATATAATAACGGCTATTAAGGTTACAACATAATCAAAAATAGCAAGATTATAAATTCTATATTTTCGTAAATTCAACATATATATAAATATAAATATTAAATAAATAATTAAAAACGATGACTTATAAACTATATGAAGTTTTAGGATTAGATAGAAACGCTTCAAATGATGATATTAAAAAGAATTATAAGAAATTGGCATTTCAATTTCACCCAGATAAAAATAAAGATAATAAGGAGGCTGAAATAAAATTCAAAGAAATTTCAAATGCTTATTCAGTATTATCAAATCCAGAAACAAAACAGAAATATGATATGTTAGGTGATGATAATTATAATAATGATTCGGGAGGAAATCAACAGCATCATCACGATAATATGGATGATATATTACAACATTTATTTGGTTCAAGAAGAGGAGGAGGTTTTAATCCATTTGGAGAGTTTGATTTTGGTGGCGGACATAATAATAATAATAAATGTAATAATATAGTAAAACAATATAATATAACATTAGATGATATATATAATGGTATAGTAAAAACAATAAAAATAACAATAAAGAAATATTGTACTAAATGTTTTACAACTTGTACAGGTTGTAATGGTTCAGGAATGAAACAACAATTTATTCAAATAGGACCGATGACACAAATAATTAATTCAGTTTGTAATAAATGTGGTGGTTCAAAGATTATAAATAAAAATAATAAAGATTGTAAGGATTGTAAGGGAACGGGAACATATGATATAGATCATAATGCTTATTTGAATATGCCTAAAGGTTTTGACAGTAATCATACAATATTTGAGGGATTGGGAGAACAACCACAAATATCAGGACAAAGACCAGGAGATTTAATATTTGAATTTAAATTAATGCCTCATTCAAATTTCATAAAACAGGGTAATGATTTATATTATAAGGAGACAATAACATTAACAGAAAGTATTATTGGAAAATTAGTAGTCATAGATTATTTTGGAGAACAAATAAAAATAAACACAAATCAATTTGGAATTATTAATCCATCTAAACAATATATAATAAAAAATCGTGGATTACCTATTTATAACACAACTAAAAAAGGAAATATGATAGTAGAATTTAATATTACATATCCACAAATAAATAATAGTGAAATTGATAATTTAACAACTATATTAAATAAAGCTTTTGTATATTAGACAGATGGAAATTCAAGTTTATTTTTATTATTCTTATGAAAATCAGTTAAGAAATCATCACCAGAATAATAAATTCTTTTAGAGTTTTCAGAATCATAATATTTATCACAAGTACAATATTTATTAACAGTTTCAGTAGTATCAGTATTAGTATTATAAGCTTTTACTTTAAAAGTATTTGGAACATTACCATTAGGACAAGAACAATCAATTGAAACATTATGATTAGTGGTATTGTCATATTTAATTTTATAAATTTTAGTTTGATCATATAGAGCATACATACTATATAATCCACCATCACTATTTAAATTAATTTTACATCTATTTAATTTAGAAATACTTCTATTAATATAATGCCAATAGAAAATATATATAATAAGACAAATAATAAGAATAAACGAAGTACTTAAAAGAAATTCAAAACTGCTAAAACCTCTAGTAAGAACATTATTTATAGAATTAATCATATTTAATAATTTAAATTATTTTTTTTATTCCTCTGTTGCTATATAGGTTGGCATTGCGTTAAGATTACATTTGATTTTACTTTTAATATCAGTAAATGTATTATTGGCAAGTTGTGTATAATTCATATCAGGAGTAGTAAGAGGACTATTATTTCCAATACAAACAGCAACATCATTATTAACATTTTTTCTCTCAGATTTTTTATTATTATTATTCATATTCTCAATTAAATTGGCAAATTTTTCAATATTTAATTTTGGATTAAATAATTTAATAACATCATATATTTCATGTTTATTATTATATAAATGATTATGACATTTATTTTTAAAATTTTCAAAACCTTCAGAACCAAAATAATAGCCAATTACGCTATCATACATATAAAATACACCTTTATCAATTAAAGATGGAAGAGGTGGAATTTTTAATAGCATTTCTCTAAAAGGTATGAATAAAGTGAGAAATCCAGTTTCTGGAATAATAGTAATAATAATAAGATAGATAATATACATCAAAGTAAAGAATATTAAAACAAGAAAGAATAAAACTTTAGTCCAATCAGGATATCTATAGGTATAGGTTACGTATAATTCTTTGCCTGATGATATTATAGCACCTGGTCTATCACCAAATATCAAATAATAAATAGGATAAATAAAAAACAAACTAATAACTCCGAGAATAACCGCATATACAAATGATTTAAAAAATAAAATCATCAAATCTATGATATCTAAATCTGAAAACATATTTATATTATACTTGTTTTAAGATAAGATTTTATAGCACTAGTATAACACTTACTATAAGGATTAAAAGAATTATTCATATCAATTGAAACATCATTAACATAAGAATTATTATAAGGTTTGAAAGATTGATTTAATTTTATACACATTTGAGTATCTTCATCAATATTTTTCATAGTTTGTTTTACATTAGTATTTTCTTTATATTCATTATATTTCTTAATATCTTCTTTATCACCATCCATAAAATTATTATCAAAATATTCTTCTTCATCATAATTATTTTCATTTTGATCATTATCTTCTGTTGTATAAAGATCTTGTATATCATCTCCAATTATATTTTTTGCTGTTTCATTAACATGATTTTGAAAATAACTTCCGAAATCTTTAACAGTTGGATAAAATAAATAATTCATTGTATTAGTGAAAATTTGTGGGCTTATTAATCTCGTACATGTTCGCAACATCAAAGGCAATGAACCTAAATCAGTCAATACTTTAAATGGTGGAATAACTGCTAATAATATGGGTTTCAATGGTAATATAAATATAAATGGAGGTATTGGAATAGGAAATATAATTATATAAGGAACAAATAATAAAATCAAGAGCCAAAACACAAAAATCCAGAAAAATAGGACAAGAAGAATCCAAATAATTATTTCACATATTTTCACAACAAACCAAGAAAATAAATATAATGAAGGTGATATAATTGGAATATTACTAAATGGATTCATATCAATCATTCCGATTGGATATGAAATCTTCCACCAAATTTCAAAAAAATAGAATGTTACAACAATTGCTATTGATATTATTAACACTTGATGAGCAAAAACTACACCAGATGTTAATGGATCAGGGGCAACCATATATAATACTTATATTATAGAATTCATAAAAATTTTCAACAATAATTTTAGGAATTTCTCTAAAATCAATTAAATTTTTATTTAAATTATAAGCAGCAATTATATTATTTTTCTCTAAATATGAATAACGTTCATCATCATTCATCAATGCTAATTTCAAAGCAATATTTTTTTTAAGTCCATTTTGAATTTTTGCTATATTATCACTTTTATCACCAATAATAATTTTATAAATTAATTCAACATTGGGATTATATTTAATTTTCAAGGATAAATCAAGGAATTGCATATTATAAATCTTAACAGTATTTGAATACATCTGTAAATAATCACTATCATTCGTAATAATATAGATATTATTAGGATGATTAATAATTGTTAATCTATATTGAAGTAAATAGACAATGTCATCTGCTTCAAGATTATCATATTTACAATTTTTAAAATTATTATTTGATAAATATTCTTCAAATATATTAAATATATTGCTATTAAAATTATCTTTTTTAATTCTTGATTGTTTATATTTATCATAAATTTCATTTCTCCAAATTGTTGAACGTGGACAATCAATACAGAAAATAATATTATCATGAATAGTTTTAAATTTTTTGACTATTTTTTTAATATCTGCGTCAAAATGTTTAAAGAATGCTATCATAAATTCTTTATTTGAAATAATATCAACATGATTAATATCTGTATTTTGTTTTCTAAACCAACTCATCGTTGCGAAATATCTATAAAATACATAATAACTATTATCAATAAGAACAATCGGATATGATGAATTGAACATTAAATCGCTCATTTTTATGAAAATATATTTAATAAAAATAAATCATTTTTTTATAATTAAAAAAATGACATTAATTATATTTTTTAATTATAATTATGAATGAGAAACAATTAGAAGCATTTGAAATTGTTAAAAATAAAGGTAATTTGTTTTTAACAGGTTCAGCAGGAACTGGTAAATCATTTACTATTAATAGAATAGTTGATTATTTAGAAGAAAATAAACTTAATTATGGTTTAACTGCTTTAACAGGTTGTGCGGCAAGTTTAATTAATGGTCAAACATTACATTCATTTTTATGTTTAGGAATAAATAAAGAATTGAAAGAAATTTATAATGATATTAGGAAATTTCATTCAAAATTTACATTATTGCGAACATTAGATACATTAATAATTGATGAAATTTCAATGATGAATAATGAATTATTTGAATTAATTGATGCTTTATTTAAATTATTGAAATCTAATGATAAAATATTGGGAGGTATTCAATTAATATTGGTTGGTGATTTTCACCAATTACCACCTATCAAAGGTAATTATTGTTTTACATCTCCTATATGGGATGAATTAAAAATATCAACAGTTATATTAACAGAATTAATAAGACAAAAAGATGATATGGTTCTTCAAGAATTATTAGAAGAAATGCGATTAGGAAAAATAAGTGAAGATAAATATAAATTATTAGAAAGTTTGAGTAATACTAAATTTAAAAATGGAATTAAACCAACTAAATTATTTCCAATTAATGTGAATGTTGATCTTATTAATAATATTGAATTTAATAAATTAGTAAAAATAAATAATAATCAAATTAAATTGTATAAAGCATATTCTAAATATAAAATTGATAATATTGAAAATTATGATATTTGTTTAACATTAAATGCACAAATTATGGTAACTAGAAATATATCAATTGAAACACATTTAGTAAATGGAACAAGAGGAATTGTAGTTGGTTTATTAGATAATACAGTTATTATTAAAGATATGAATTCAATAATACATAATATAACTTATCATACTGATATTAATAAAAATAGAAATAAAAATCAAATTAGTTTTATGCCATTAAAATTAGCATATGCTATTTCAATTCATAAAGCCCAGGGATCGTCTATTGATTGTTTAGAATTAGATTTAGGCGAAGATATATTTGTATCAGGACAAACATATACTGCGTTATCTCGGGCAACAAATATTAATAATATAAAAATAATAAATTTAGATAAAAATTCTTTTTTCGTAAATAAAAAAATAATTGACTTTTATAAAAAATAAATATTATGTATATATAGAAACATAAAATAACAGGAATGGGTGATTTTTATAATAATGCTAGTGATCTATTTTTCCGTAAAAATGGAGGTGGAGATGATTTATTTGATACTGAAGATACTACTCGTGTAAGCGATGCTGATAATTTTTTTGCTGGAGGTGCTAAGAAAGAAAATGAACGTTCTTTCACTGTAGTTCGCAGTGATATTGGCACTTATGAAGGAGGACGCTTTATTTCATCATCTGCTACTGGTGCTGCTAAAAAAGCTGCTACAGCTATATTTAGACATATTGATATAGAAACTGGAATAAAACGTCAAACTGCTAAAACTAATGCTGTTGTTCCTGTTAATCGCGATTTAGTAAAGAAATATGGTAAAAATCCAGTAAAAGATATAACTTTCATATTATATCGCACTGATCGTAAAAATCCTAATAAATATTATGCTTATTCCGCATCTCGTGTATCTGATGATCCTGTTGAAGTTGAACGCGTAATAAATAAAGGCACCTCTAATGAAAAGGTAATTAAGGTTGTTTTTAATCAACGTGTATTTGTAAAGAAAGCTGAATTACCAGATGATTTAATTGCTAAGAATAAGGAGGCTCAAAAGAAGCGAGCTGCCGCAAAAAGCAAAGCCAAGGCTAAGGCTGAAGGTGTAGAAGTAGTAAAGAAACCTCGTGCTGCTAAGAAATCTGCTGCTAAGAAATCTGCTGCTAAGAAGCCTCGTGCATCCAAAAAAACAAAAGCAAATGAAGAAGAAGCTGCGCCAACTTTAGCTGAAATAATAAAATCATTATCACCTAAAATGACAGCCAAGAAGCCTAAGGCTGCTAAGAAACCCAAGGCTGAAAAGAAACCCAAGGCTGAGAAGAAACCCAAGGCTGAGAAGAAGCCCAATGCTGCTAAGAAACCCAAGGCTGCTGCTAAGAAGCCCAAGGCTGCTAAACGAGGTGGTGGTTATTGTAGCTTCTTTTAATAATAATAATTCAGCTTATCCCATTGATGATTTTGAAAAATTATTAATATCATAATCATCATCAAAGAAATAAATTGCAATTAATTTTTTACGATGAATTCTTAATTTATCACTTACCTCCATTATTTTAGTTTCATCATTTCTATTTTTAAACCACAAATTGAATAAATTATTATATACATCAACACTTTCATTTAATAATGGATATTTATTACAATTAGTTGTAGCTAACATTTGTGCTTCTTCAGCTAATCCAATAATATGTTGAAAATGTTTAGTAATACAATCTCTACATCTTTTATTTTTATTAGTTAAATGTTCTTCTAATAATATTGATTGTTTAACTATTTGTTGCATATTATATTTAGGATCACTAACAGGATCTAATGCACCACAACTTTTAATATCACATTTACCACTTTTATTATTTTGATGATTATTATGAGGATTTAAATTATATTTTATCATATTATGATAAAGTAATATGTATATAATTAAATAAATTAATATCAAACAAATAATAAAAAATACAATATTCATATCTAATTTAAGAATATGTAATTATTTAAATTTAAAGAAAAGATATCATATTTTTAATATAAATGTATCCAGAAAATCATGGTAAAAAATGGTCTATAAATGAAACCATACAATTGATGAAAGAAGTAAAAATATTAACTATTGATGAAATTGCGAAAAATCACAAAAGAACGAATAAAGCTATTTTTTTGAAATTAATTAGAGAAGCTGCTAAATTAGCAGATAATGATAATAATTTAGATTTATATGATTTGAGTATAATTACAACATTAAAAATGAAAACAATTCTTGATGGTTTTGAGAAAATTAATTATACAAAATTTTTCAAAGAAAAAAAAGAAATTACTGATAATGATAATGATAATGATAATGATAATGATAATGATAATGATAATGATAATGATAATGATAATGATAATTATTGTAAATATACTGGAATTATTATTATGTCTATAATGATTGTAATGTTTTTTGGGATGGATTATATACACCCCAATAATTTTTATTTTCAATCATTCTCGTTGAACGATGTAATTTATACATAATATAACCTACTAATATTATAAATGGAATAACAGCAAATATTACTACATTTAATAACATATTTGGATACAATAAATATAATGACATACCAACCATTAATATAACAATACTAAAAACAATTAATGTTATTAAATAATAATAATCATTGATTGATTTCTTTAATATTTCACTTGCATTTTTATATTGTTGTATTTTATTTTTGTATATTAAAATTTTACGTGCTCTAACATTATTTGCTTTATCAATGAACTCACTCATTGGACTTAATGTATTTTTTGTAATACTTTCTTTTGATAGTAATATTAATATAAACATAGCATACTTATATAATGTTTGTTTATAATTAGTAAAATCAATAGAACCACCTAAATCAGCAACAGTTCCAGTAGTTTTAAATCTACATGTAGTAAAATTTTCAGTTAATCTTAGATTATTACTATATAATATATATATTATTATTATTATAACTGCTATTAGTATAAATATACCTATTTTAGAATTATTATCTATCTTTTTTTGTATAAATATTATTATTATTAAAATAATAATAGTTATAGCAATTGCTATAACTATTTTATAATAATTATTCATTTCATTATATAAATCAAGATCATTATTATATTTATTTATAGCTTTATTATAATTATTTTGTTCTTCTTCAAATTCTTTTTCAGTATTAGTAATATTAGTTTTACTATATTCAATACTTGTAGTAATTTCTTTATAATTATCAGAATTATTAATAATATTTGTAATATTATCTAAATTAGTTTTTAATATTACTAAATCATTACTAATTGTATTTATATTTGGTGATGCTGATGCTATAACAATAGTTGTACTTACAGGTAAAGATCCAACAGCAGTAGCTCTATAATCATCTTTAACTCTATTTTTTTGTAAATTAAATAATTGATATTGTAATATCACATTATAAACAACAGCATTATAATAATACATTTTATATTTTAATATATTCAATAAAATATTAGGATCTGTTTTTAAAATTATTCTAAATTGTTCTAAATATAAAAATACACGTTGTGATTTATAATCAGCATTATTAGCAGTTGCATCTGTTATTAAATCAGAATATTTACGTTTAATTTCATCTATATTAGTTATATTTAGTGTTTTATCATTAAATGTTAAAAATATATTTGTTGAAATAGAACTAGTATTAGTATTATAACCAGAAATAGTATCTGAAAAACTAGAACCTATAGGTGATATTTTATTTATCTTATCATTTTCGTTACTAATAAAATTACTTAAACCAGCTATAACAGTTCCATCAGTTGAACTATGATATAATGGTATTGGATATGTACCTATATTTGATTGAGAATTATAAAATACATCAAGATCCATATTTAAATCAGTTTCTGCTATATAATCACCTACTTTATTATATATTGTAGATATATAATTATCCTTAGTTGTAGTTGTTCCTAAATTTAAATTAGTAATATCAAATAATGATCGTATATTAAGTTTATAGTTAGTACTATCATATATTATATTTGTTTTAGTATTTCCACTACTACCTGTATCAAAATTAAAATATACTGTATTTAAAAAATCATTAAATTTTTTACTATCATTTTTAAATACTTCAGTATATTGATAATAATATAATCTATATACTACAGCATATAATTTACTTATAACTAACATATCATAAATAAAATTATTCATATTATTATTATCAATTTCTATACTTGTAGCATCAGAATTTAGTGAAACTTCATTAGTACATAACGTAGCAAAATTTCCTCCAATTGTGGTAAAATAAGTTGCTCTATTTAAAGTACCAGGAATACTTGAATCATTATAAATAAATATTTTGAATGATTCTTCAATTAATTTATTAGCAATTGAATCATATGGTAAATAACTATTATTATTATTTGCAGGTGTTTCACCAGTAAAACCTTCAATAGTATTATTAACATATAATAATACACATCCATTATTTCCATTGTTATTAATTAATAATTTAGAGAAATAGCAACAATCACCACCATTACCACCACAACCATAACCTAAATTGCGTTGTTCATTAAAATCAGCACCATTGCCACCAGCACCAAAAATTAATTCATTATTGAACCATTCAAATATTTGTCCATTACCACCTTTATTATTATTTCCAGCAGATATTATACCACCACCTCCTCCACAATAAGTACCAATAGCACCATCATTACCATTAAAAGCAGGATCAACAATAGCTTTTCCATTTTGTTTATTAATACCACTACCACCACCACAACCACCATTTAAATTAGTATTTTGATTATATAGACCACAACCACCAAATCCACCACCTTTACATTTAATAATATAACTTGAATCATCTTGATTTCTATAAATTAAATTGGTATCAGTAGAAGGAACATAATTATAAATTTCTTTTTCTTTATCAAAATGATATAAAGAACAATCATTAAATAAAATATTAAAATTGGTATTAGATGTATCAAAATTATAGGCAATAATTTTGATATTATAAAATTTATTTTTATCTAATTGTATGACTTTAACATCATTAATATTAATATCATTAATAAGAGCAGTATCATTTGAATATACATATTTATCAACCCAAATCAAAGTTTTTATTTTAGAATTGACATTAACATTAATAAATCCATCGTTGTTAGCTTTAATATAACCATCCCAAATATAAGTAGTATTATTATTAAAAATAGTAGATGGTATATTTATATTATTAACAATAAATGATTGAACTATTCCAGAAGATGTTATACCTAAAGAAGAATAATTATCATAACTAAAAGAGATATTAGTTAAATTAGGAGTAGTATTATTAAAGACTTTAAGTATCAATCCAGTTTTAAATAAATCATTGATATTATCAATGTCGCATTTTCCACCAGTTCCTATTTCAAACGTATATGATTTATTTTTCTCAAACGTATAATTATCATTAATATAAGCAGAACCAGCACCACCACCACCACCGAAGAAATATCCACCAGCACCACCACCACCAATCATAAATAATTTACATTTAAGATTTTGTGTTGGTGAGAATGTAAATTTTTGTTTATTATCATTATGTAATAAACAAAAATAGCCATTATCATTAGTTTTATTCCATTTCATAATAGTTCCATCTTCTTTTCTAATAATATGTTCTTGCATATCTCTAATTTATATTTAGATTAGATTATTTATTTTTTTAATTGTTTCAATAGAAGTTTAAGTTCATCAGGATTTTTCTTTAATCTTCCCCATTCTTGAGTGGTATATTGAAATAATGTTTTATTTGGTGTTTTATTAGTATCTTCTTTTTTAAGTTTATCAAGATAATATTTAACGAAAATATTATAATCTGTTTTCTTTTTTTCACCGGTAGATGTACTACTGCTAATATCTTCCTTAATTTCAGGTTCTTCATTAACAATTTCTTCTTCTTTGATTTCATGAATAGAAGAAGTTATAATAGGTTTATCATCATTATTAATTAAAGGTTCTTCATGAGTTACAGTATTAATAATATTTTTTCTAATCCATACTTTTCTATTATTTTTATATTGTACCATCCATGTTTTACCATCATAACCTTCTTTTTCAAAATTAATTTCAAATCCTTCAGCAGATAATCCAAATCGTTTAGGTGATTGTTCTTTGCCAGTGTAAGTTTCAGTTGAAACATTAGAACACTGAAGTTTATTATTTTTGATCATAATAATAAGAATAATAAATGAATATCAATTTTTTTTCAAAATAAATTTTCATAAAAATAAAAGATTAATATCAAAAAAATGACAATTAATATAAATGAGAAATACAACAATATATGCCAGCATTTTTATATAATATTGATAGTAAATTTAAAATGCTGCTATCAAAAAAATCAATAACCAAAAATGATTTATTGGAATTAAAATCATATATTATTGAATCATATGAAAATGATATGGCATTAGATATTAAGGGGTTAAATAATATGAAAAAAGTTTTAGAATTAGATTTATATAATATTTGAAATAAAATATTTTTTGTCATTAATCATCAAAATCATCAAAACAACCACCATCCATATCATCATTTTCATCATCCATATCAGCATCTTCTAAATCATTCAATTCATCTTCTTCTTCTTCCTCTTCTTCTTCTTCCTCTTCTTCTTCATCATCACCACCTTTTTTAGGTTTAACAGATGAAATTTCAATATCTTCTTCATCTTCATCACTATCAGCATAAATTTCTTCAATTTCAGCTTCATCAGTAGGTATAACATTAATATCATCTTCAATATTATCACTTATAATAGCATTTTTGATAAATTCTTGTTTATTTTTGATAGCACGACCGATAATAGAAATATGTTTATCAAATAATTGATATTTTTTGCCACAAACTTCAATACTAACTTCATCATTAATATTAATAGTTTCAATATTAATTTCAGATTGAATTCCGGCAGATATTTTAGGTATAATAATTTGAAGAATTGGGATATTATCATAATAGCCTTCAGCGAGAACACCTAAAGAGTTTTTGGCTTTTACTTTACATTTAATAATTGAGCCTTGAGCAGGATTACAAATTTCAGCAATACAAATAACATCAAAATAGATATTAGCATTAAAATGTTCTTTTTTTAATTGTCCAACAGAACGTTTAACAATTTTGATGGTATCTTTTTTAATATATCCATATTTGGAACATATATTTTCATAATTTAATTTTAATTTTGCTAAAATAATATTTTCAAAATCTTTAGTCATTTCATTTGGCATCAAAATAACAGTAGTTCTAAATTTGATTGGAATAAATAATTCAGTCGTCATTATTTAATTTATATTTATATTAATATTTCATTTTTTTTATATAAATAAAAATTGATTTATTTATTTATATTAATTAGATAAAAAAATGGAAATTTCGCAGGATGAACGAATATTCACCTCAATTAAAACTATTGAAAAATTATTGAAAGATGACAATCAATTTATTATTAATGTTATTAATGATAATGGAGCTTGGACAGAAACAGAATTCAATAATTTTATTAGTTCATTTCGTTCAAATTATCCAGAAATAGACAAAGATCAATATTTAGAAATTATAGGAACAGATAATTTAACATTAGAAATAAGTAAATTGAAAAATATTTTAAATTATTGTAATACTAATAATTATAAATCAGGTGAATATAAATGGTATAAAAAATCATTAATAAAAGAGGAAATTATTAATGATCTATTAGACATTAATATTATAATGAATTTGAATAAAATTGAAACTGCTGAAGAGAGTGAAAAATGGGATAGTGATTTAAAACGTTTCAGATTAATAAAGGAATATAGTTATGATATTGAAGATGGCGTAACAGTAATTGGACGTATGATTAAAGATAGTAATAATTTATATTTAACAATGAAGAAATCAAAAATAAATACTTCTTCACAGATTAATTATGAATTTGAAATTAAATTTAAAAATATGTCAAATGTTTTATTAAATATTTTAAAATTGATGCAATCATTATTTTTATCTAAAATTATTTTAACGAAGAAACAACAGCAAAAAATATTAGAAGAATATCAAGAATTGGTGAATATAACTCAATATGGGCAAAAATCAACTGATAAGACAGTGTTTTTATTAACACCAAAACCAGTTGCATTAAAATTAAATAATTTGGAAAATCCAGATAATTATGGTATTGTTAGTATTTTAAGAGGTTATACAGTAACAGAAAAGGCAGATGGTGAACGATTATTATTATATATTGATAATAAAGGTGATGTTTATACAATTGATAGTTCTAAGAGAGTTGAAGGAACAGGAATAAAAGCAAAGAAAGAAGCATATAATTCATTAATAGATGGTGAATATGTACATTGTAATAAGAGAATAGATAATGTTAAAAAGAATTTATATGCTGCATTTGATATATATTTCTTAAATGGTGAAAAATTAACATCATTACCATTAATAGATGATAAACATAAATGTAGATATACAGAGATGTTAAAATTGGATAAATTATTAGATACGAAGAAAAGTACAATTGAATTTATGATAAAAAAACATAATTATGGGGATAATATTTTAGCTGAGAATAAGAAAATTTTGGATAATGCGAAATCATATCCATATGAAATTGATGGACTTATATTTACACCTGCTAAATTAGCAGTATATTCATATTATCCAACAATGCCAGTTGAATTAAAAGTTGATATGACATGGAATAATGTTTTTAAATGGAAGCCTCCAGAACAAAATACAATTGATTTCTTAATTAAATATATTGGCGATGTGCGAAAAGATGGAATTGAATATCGCAAATATGGTTTATATGTAACAGATAAGAGTATATTAAGTGATTATGAAATAACGAATGTATTAAATATTAGATATAAATTTAATAATATAGATAAATTGAATGAGTATTTGGAGACAACGGAAAAAGATATATTCAAATTATTTGTTCCGAATAAGTATTATATTAATGATGTTGAATTCGCATATATACCATTAAATGATAAAAAAGAAGCAAGAGCAGAAAATGATGATAAGATTGATAATAATACAATTGTAGAATTTAGATTTGATTTAAATGAAAAGGTATGGAAACCAATAAGAGTTAGAACAGATAAAACGAGAATATTTAATAAGGGAATTTATGATAAAACGGCAAATTCAGTTCAAGTAGCATTAGATACATGGGATACAATTCATAATATGATTAGTGTTTCAATGATAGTAGGAAATGAGATAGTGAAAAAGGATATTGAAATTGATGATAATACATTAGAAACAGATGATATATATTATGAAAGAAATGTACCATTCAATAAAATTTCAAATAGTATGTTATTATTTCATATGTTAATTAAAAGTCATTTATATAATAAACCACCATTAATAGCAAAAATGGGATCTAAACAACAAACAAGAGGTTCATTATTAGAATTAGCATGTGGACAGGCAGGAGATTTAATAAATTGGAAATATTCAAAATATCAATTTATATTAGGAATAGATTTAGTTAAAAGTAATATTTATTCATCAAAGGGTTCTTATTCAAAATTGATAAAGGAACATAAAAAACAATTGACATATAATAAACGCCAAGGCAAAAACTTTTCATTAGTGGATATGGCATTTGTAGTAGGTGATTGTACATTAGATATTAAAAGTGGAGAAGCGGCAATAGATGAAGATAGTAAGAATTTATTAAAAATAATAATGAACCCAGTTAAAAAACAGCAGAATTTGAATGTATATGAGAGAGTATTAGCTGGAAAGGGAAAAGATAAATTTAATGTTATATCATGTATGTTTGCTATTCATTATTTCTTCGAGAGTGAAACAAAATTAGAACAATTTTTAAGAAATGTAAGTGAAAATTTACAGAAAGATGGATTATTTTTCGCAACTTTTATGGATGGAGTAAGTGTTGAAAATGCGTTATCAAAAAAGAAGAATGGTATAATAGAAGGGAGAAAGAAATTTGATGAATATAGTGTGCCAGTATGGGCTATAATCAAACAATATAAAACGGAAAAATATTATAATAAGAAAATTGATGTATTTATTGAGAATACACAAAAATTAATTACAGAATTTTTAGTAAATTTTGAATTCTTAGTAAATAAAGCTAAGGAATTTGATTTGATCTTAGAAGAAACTGAATTATTTTCAGAAACTTATGAAAAAATAAAGAAAGATTTTACAAATAATGATTTAATTAAATCTAAATATAATGTTGTTGAGACATGGCGAATTGATGATCATAAAAAAGCATTAATAGAATTTGAAACAAATGAAATTTCTAAAGCATTCAGTTTCTTAAATAGATGGGTTATTTTCAAGAAGGTTTGAAACAGTAGCAAAAGTTGACATAATTTCAGGTGTTAGATTATATAAATGATGATTAGAAAAATGTGAAATCAATTTTTGAATATTTTTAATATTATTAGAATGACATAAATAATTAAAAACATTATTTTCATTAATTATTTTTTTCTTATAAATTGTTGTTTGTTGATGTCTCAATTGTGCTAAATGAAATCGTAATAATGGATTGATAGTTTTATCCATATCTAAATCAACTTTAAAACGATTATATTTTGGATAATATTTGGTTGTAGATACATATAAATTATAAATAATTTGTTTCATGATATTAAAAATATCATTAATGATTTCATAAATATTTGGTGGAATATCTGTTTCACCTAAATAAAATTCATGTACAAATTCATTAATATTATAATTTTGTTTTTGAAGCATATAAATATAAATAATAT
>Ga0315906_10004983_pt1 | contig 16803 bp, 14 predicted proteins | sample LakEriMetagenome_4_FD_203526 | JGI IMG/M metagenome (GOLD analysis project Ga0315906, IMG submission 203526) | Freshwater fungal communities from buoy surface, Lake Erie, Ohio, United States - Buoy 2 MA122 | ecosystem: Environmental > Aquatic > Freshwater > Lake > Lake biofilm | place: USA...
AGCAAGCGACCAGGCGAGGGCCGGCAGAAACGCGATCGAGAACAGCATCAGGAGGCTGCCCAGCACGGGCGCAACGACAAGCAGTCGCAACACGTCAGAAGAACCCGACGCCGACCTGGAACAGCTTCTCGACGCGGGGCAGCAGGCGCTTGTTGCTCACAAAGACGATCAGATGGTCTTCGGGCTGTATCACCGTGTCGTGATGCCCCATGATCACCTCGTAACCTCCGGCATCATCCGGGGCGAGGGGGTCTGCGGGCGCTACCGCGCGCACGATCGCGCCGATGGTCGCGCCCTGCGGTAGATCAATTTGTTCGATTCGGCGGCCCACCACCCGCGACGATTTCGGATCCCCATGGGCGATTGCTTCGAGCGCCTCGGCTGCGCCCCGGCGAAGCGAGTGCACCGCTACCACGTCACCGCGACGCACATGCTTGAGGAGACTGCCGATCGTGGCCTGCGAGGGCACGATCGCAACATCAATCCGATTCCCCTGTACCAGGTCGGCATACGCCTGACGATTGATAAGCGCGATCGTGCGTCGTGCGCCCATCCGCTTGGCGAGCATGCACGACATGATGTTGTTTTCATCGTCGGAGGTGAGCGCAACGAACAGGTCCATTTCATCGACGCCCTCCTCGCCGAGCAGATCCTCGTCGGTGCAGTCGCCGTTCAGGACCAGCGCATGATCGGAGTCAAGCTGCGAGGCGAGATAGTGACAGCGCCGCGCATCGGCTTCGATCAGCTTGACCTGATAGTGGTTGCTTAAGCCCCGCGCAAGACGTAGCCCAATGTTGCCGCCCCCTGCGATCATGACGCGACGGACCGGCTGGTCCATCCGCCGCAGATCCGACAAGGCAGTGCGGATATGCTCGGCAGCGGCAAGAATGAACACCTCGTCGCCTGGCTGAATCAAGGTGTCGCCCTCGGGCTGCACCGCGCGGTCGTTGCGAAAGATCGCCACGATCCGCATGTCGATATTGGGGTGCGCCGCACGCAGGTCGCGAATCGGGTGCGAGACCAGCGGGCCCCCCTCGTAGGCGCGCACCGCGATCAGGCTTGCGCGGCCGCCAGCGAACTCCAGCACCTGCAATGCCTCGGGAAACTCGATCAGCTTCATCACATAGTCGGTCACGGTCTGCTCGGGGCAGATCAGGTGGTCGACCTGAAACCCATCAACACCAGTGAGCTCGGGATGATCGAGAAACTCGGGCGCGCGGATCCGCGCGATGCGGGTGGGAATATTGAAGAGCCGCGCCGCAAGCTGGCAGGCAACCAGGTTGGTCTCATCGCGCGCCGCCGTTGCGATCAGCATGTCGGCATCTTCGGCGCCCGCCTGGGCAAGCACCGGCGGATGCGTGCCGTTGCCCGCCAGCGTGCGCAAATCTAGCCGGTCCTGAAGCGCCGCCAGCTGCGTGACGTCGGTGTCGACCACCGTGATGTCGTTTCGCTCGGAGACCAGGTTTTCGGCCACCGAGCCGCCAACCCGTCCGGCACCAAGAATGATGATCTTCAATTGGGCGGGGGTTTGCGCCAGGCGCCGCGCGAGAGGTCAATGCCAAGCTGCTTGAGTTTGCGATAAAGATGGGTGCGCTCGAGTCCGGTGCGTTCAGCGACCCGGGTCATGCTGCCCTGCTCACGCATCAGGTGGTGCTCGAAATAGGCGCGCTCAAACGCATCGCGCGCATCACGAAGCGGCGCATCGAGCGGCAGTTCGCGCAGCAGAAGCCGCGCCGCAGGCGAATCGGGAACCACCGGTGTCGACACAACCGGCACCGCCACGGGTTCGCCGAATGCATCGGGTGGGTCGTTTGCGCCAGGCGCAGACGCGGGGGTCACGCCCGCCGCCCCGGCCTCGCGGAGAACAGGCGCGACCGCGGCCGGATTGCCCGCCACCGGCACCGGCGCGCCAGCGGGCTTTTGCACCGGCCGCATGAGACCGTTTTGCACCGCACGGAGCAGCTTTTGAAGCGTGATCGGCTTTTCCAGGAAATCGCTCGCACCGATCCGCGAGGCTTCGGCCGCGGTATCGATGGTTGCGTGGCCCGACATCATGATGACCGGCATGGTGAGTCGCCCGCCCGAGGCCCACTCACGTAACAGCGTGATGCCGTCGGTATCGGGCATCCAGATGTCGAGCAGCACCAGATCAACGCGCTGACGCTCGCGAACCGCACGCGCCTCGCGCGCGCTGTCAGCAAGCAGAACGGTGTGTCCTTCATCACCCAGGATTTCGGACAACAATTCGCGGATGCCGATTTCATCATCGACCACGAGGATCTCGGCCATTCGTGAAGCTCTCTAGGCGGTGGTGGCAGCAGACAGACCGGGATTCTCCCCGGTTTTTGCGATTTTCGTAAAGAGTAATGCGATCTGGGCACCGACAATCGTGCCGCTTTCATCGGTCCGGTTGCCCAAATCGACGCGCGCGCCGTGCTCATCGACAATCTTGCGAACGATAGCAAGCCCCAGCCCCGTGCCGCGCGGCTTGCTGGTGACATAGGGCTCGAAGGCGCGCGCGAGCATCGAGGGCGTAAAGCCCGGACCGTTATCGCGAACCAGCAGACGCACCGCCAACTCCCCATCGGCAAGCCGCACCACACCGGTGAGGAGTTCGACCCGCGGCGCAGGCACCCGCTCGGTGGCCTCGATCGCGTTACCGATCAGGTTGAGGACCACCTGGCGAAGCTGCGCGGCATCAGCCATGACCAGCGGACAGTTGGGAGCCAGCAGCGTGTGCAGGCGCCCGCCTACCGAAAACAGCGGTGCAATCTCGTCGATCAGCTGGTTGAGATCGAGCGGCGCAAGCCGCGCGGCCGGGAGCCGGGCGTACTCGCGGAACTCATCGACCAGATGCTTAAGCGCAGCCACCTGATCGACGATGGTCTGCGAGCTCCGATTAAGGAGGTCGGCGTCGGACCCAGAAAGCTTATCGTGGAGCCGCAGTTTCAGGCGTTCGGCTGAGAGCTGAATCGGGGTGAGCGGATTCTTGATCTCATGGGCAAGCCGCCGGGCGACCTCCGCCCAGGCCATGGTGCGCTGCGCCGAGATCACCTCGGTGAGATCGTCAAAGACAATCACGAACCCCTCGCCCGGCAGCATCGAGCCGCGCGCAAGGAGCGTTTTGCCCGCATTTGCCGCCGACGCCGGCTCGGCCGAAGGCGGGGTATCGCGCGATGGCAGTACAAATTGCCGCTGCCAGCTGCCGGGTCCGCTTGCCTGAAGTTCGAGGAAGGCCTGGCGGATTTCGTCGGAAAAAGGCGCAAGCGGCGCAATCACCGAAATCGGCATGCCCAGGCTCTGGTCGAGCGGCTGCCCAAGAATCTGCTCGGCGCCGGGGTTGGCGAGGGTGATCCGCCAGTGTGCATCGAGCACCATCACGCCCGCGGTGAGATTGGCAAGCACGCTCACCAGCCGCGCATGCGCCTGCTCGATCTCACGCTGGTTGCGCTCGACCAGCGTGCGCGCGTCCTCGAGCTGGCGGGTCATCATGTTGAATGACTGGGTGAGTACCCCCAGCTCATCGCGTCCCGAGTAGGCTTTCACCGGCCGGTAGTCGCCCTCGGCCACCGCGCGCGTACCGGCCGCCAGCATCGAAAGGGGCCCGGTGAGCCATCCCGACAACAGGAACGCAGCCGCCACAGCTGAAAACACCGTCAACATGAAAATCAACGTGAGCGTGACATTGAAGATGCGCGACAGGCTCTCGCGCGAGAGCGCGAGCTGCTGGAAGTCCCGGCGCCCCTGCTCCAGGGCATCGGTATGCTCGGCAAGTAATGCGGGCACTTCCTGGATCAGCTGCAGATACGCCCCCTCTTCAAAGCGCAAGCCCTCGGCGTTGATCGGCACGATCACTCGCATCAGCAGACCCCGGAACGACTGCCCGGCCACCTCTCGGGTTTCAAAAATCGAGTAGAGGCGCGTAAGTCGCGCCTGGCGAAGCGCAGCCGGCGTTGGCAGGTCGGGCACGAGCGCCGACAGCCGTCCGCCCACCGCTACGATCAGGTTACGACCGCCGCTCACCACCAGTGCATCCTGGAGATCGAGTTGTTCGCGAAGTCGGTTTAATTGCGCCGACCAGCCCGCCGGCGGCGTATCGCCAAGCGACCCGGACACGGCGCGAGCCTTGTAGAGGAGGTCAGAGAGCTGCGCATCCAGTGTGGCGCGGCCCAGGCTCATGCCGGAGTCGAGTGCTCGCTCGACCGGTACCGCAAACCATGACTCCACCGAGCGGCCGATGAAATGCACCGACACCAGGTAAATGAGCGAGACCGGAATCACCGTCATGATGGTGAAGGACAGCGCGAGCCGCGCCATCAGCCGGGTGCCGAATAACCCCCGCCGATAGCGCTGGATCAACCGCCGGATGAGCTCGGCCACCAGCACCAGCAGCGCAAGCGCCATGACCGCGGTGGTGACCAGGAGCGCGGGATAGTGCCGCTCGAAAACCGAGGTGTTCGCGCTTGCCCCTGCGAGCAGCACCAGGAGCACCACGGCGAAGGCCACCGATGCTATGAGCGCAAAGCGCAGCAGCCGGCCTATCGCGCGCTTGTCGGTGTCGGGGGCAGCGTGAAATTCGCGCGCGTCCATTCGACCTGTGGATTCCAGTCTCGGTTGGTGAGGGCATCGACCTGGAGCGCCCGGGGCAGCTGTGTGGCGTCAAGCCGGATACGGGCCTGAACCAGGTAGTCGCCCGGTGCGAGCACCTCGCCCGGATCGATGCGCCAGTTGCGCACCTGCGCCACCCCGGCCAGTGCCGCCTCGAATGATTCATGAAGGGTAGACAGGCCTTCGTCGCGGGTGACGCGGAACTCACGTGCGAGCGCGTGGTAGGTGAGTCGCGCGCGGCTGCTTGCCTGAGCTACGCGCAGGTCCCACCAGTACCAGCGCGGCCGCAGCAATTCGATCTCCACCACGAAATGGAGTGGCACGCCTTTCATGACTGCATCCTCAAGCCGCGGCGTGCGCGGCGGCTCCAGGTCGGCGGACAGCACCCAGGCGCGCCCGTCGGTGGCGGGCTCGAGCCGCACAGAGCCGTCCTGCGCGCCCGCGACAGGCAGGCTCAGGAGTAGCGCGATCAGCGCCGCAAGCAGTCGGGCGGGCAGGGTCACGGGCGACGTTTCTCGATCAGGCAGTAGAAAAATCCGTCGTGGTCTTCGGATGGCATGCTGACGGGCAAAAGCTGGCGACCCGGCCCGCGGGTGTCAACGCCGGCAGCAGCCTGCGGGCGATCGGGCAGGGTCAGTTCGCAGGCATCGTTGTGGCGCTTCAAAAAGGGCTCGATGATGTCCTGCCCCTCTGCCCTGAACACCGAGCAGGTGGCATAGAGCAATTTACCACCGGGTTTCAGCAAGGGCCAAAGTGCGTCGATGATGCGCGTCTGCGCTGCCGCCAGTGTCGTGAGATCGCCACGGCGGCGCAGCCAGCGCGAGTCAGGCGCGCGCCGGACGATGCCAGATGCCGTGCAGGGCGCATCGACCAGGATCCGGTCAAAGGGCACCCGATCCCACCAGCGGCGAGGTGTCGCCGCATCGCCGCAGAGCAGCGTGCCGGCGAGCCCTAGTCGCTCTAGCCCCTCGCGCACCCGCGCAAGGCGCCTGGGCTTGAGGTCAAGCGCGGTGAGTTGTACCGCCGCCTCTTCCAGAATGTGCGCACTCTTGCCACCCGGTGCAGCGCAGGCATCCAGCACCCGCTGGCCGTCCTGCACGTCGAGCCATAACGCCGCGCGCTGGGCCCCCTCATCCTGCACCGACACCAGTCCCTCGGCCCAACCCGGAAGCGCTTGAACCGACCCGGCCGGCGCCACGATGACCGCTGCCGGACCTACCACGCGGCAGGTGTAACCATGCGCCTCAAGGCGTGCCACATAGTCAGCAAGCGCGATGCGGCGACGGTTCACTCGCAGCGTGAGCGGCGGATGGCGGTCCGCCGATTCAGCGATCGCCTGCCAGGCGTTCGGATGATCGGTCCGCAACACATCGAGCCACCATTCCGGGTGATTCCAGCGCGCCTCGGGATGGCGCCGTGCCGCATCCAGCAACGTCTCGGGCGAGCGCAGGAACGCGCGCAGCGTCGCGTTGATGAAGCCGGCCGCGCCCTCGGTATGCGGATCGGCGCGCGCCGCCCGCACCGCCTGGTCAACGATGGTGGCGGGGTGACGCTGCGGCGCGATCAGCTGAGAGAGCGCAAGCCACTGCAGCGCTGCGACCGGTGGGGCAGGCTCGCGCGCGTTCAGGCCTCGGGCGAGCGCCTGGCAAAGGCCGAGCACCCGGGTTGCCGAGTAGGCGAGATCACGGACCACTGGTCGGGAGGCTGGCGCCAGATCATGGTCACGTTCGGCCTGGTCGAGCGCGAAGTCGAGCCGCTCTCCCGCCGCAAGCGCGCCGAGCGCCCGGGCAGCAGCGCGCATTTCATCGGCAAGCGCCGATCGCAGCGTGGTGGACATCGTCGCCTTCAGCGCGAGAGCACTTGAAACTGCTCGCCGGCTGCGATCGGCAGCCCGCGAAGGAAGGTCGCTACCGGTTGACGGGTACCGCCGGGGCGTTGCAGCTCGGTGAGCTCGAGCGCCCCCTGCCCGCAGGCCACGCGCAGAACGCCCTCAGGCGAACGCAGTACCGTGCCGGGGAGCGCACCCTCGGGGTTGGCCTCGGTCACCGCCTGGGCCCGCCAGACCTTGAGCGTGAGGCCATTCTCGGCGGCGAGCACAGCGCTGCAGCCCGGCACCGGGTCGAACGCGCGGACCCGCCGGGCGAGCGTCTGCGCATCCTGATGCCAGTCGAGCACGGCGTCGTTGCGGTCGATCTTGTGCGCGTAGCAGACGCCGGTTCCGGGTTGGGCGGTCGCAGCCAAAGGGCCTGCGACCAGCTGCTCGAGCGCCTGGACCGCCAGCCGCGCACCGACCGCAGCCAGCCGATCGTGAAGACTGCCACCGGTATCCAGATCGGTGATGGGCACGGCCTCGCGCAGTAGCATCGGACCGGTATCGAGGCCCGCTTCCATCTGCATGATGGTGATGCCGGTCTCGTGATCGCCCGCCTCGATCGCGCGCTGGATGGGCGCAGCGCCCCGCCAGCGAGGCAGCAGCGACGCGTGAACGTTGATGCAGCCGAGCCGCGGCAGGTCGAGCACCGCCTGGGGCAGGATCAGGCCGTAGGCGACCACCAGCATCAGGTCGGCAGCCGCCGCCCGCAAGGGCGCCCGGTCGACCGCTTCGCGCAGACGTGCGGGCTGACCCACAGCGAGCCCCAGCTCGAGCGCGCGTCGTTTGACGGGCGGCGCCACCAGTCGCTGGCCGCGTCCCGCCGGTCGGTCAGGCTGACACAACACGAGGGCTACCTCGTGGCCCGCCTGGACCACCGCAGAAAGAACCGTTGCGGCGAACGCCGGTGTGCCGGCAAAGATCAGCCTCAGCACAGCCTCCGTGACTCAGGCGTGTGCACGCTAGGCTGCGTCGCGCTCTTGCTTGGCGAGTTTGGCGCGAATGCGGGTTTGCTTGAGGCGCGACAGGTGCTGCACGAAGACCCTGCCATTCAGGTGGTCGATTTCGTGTTGCAAGCAGACGGCCAACAGCCCCTCGGCCTCGATCGCGAACGCTTCGCCGCGCTCGTTGAGGGCGCGAACGGTGATCGCGCCTGGCCGCTCGACATTTTCGAAAATGCCCGGAACCGACAGGCACCCTTCTTCGTGCACGGTGAGGTCGCCACCTGCGTTCACGATTTCCGGGTTGATAAAGACCTGCAACGCATCGCGCTTCTCGGACAGGTCAATCACGATGATGCGCAGGTGCACGTCGATCTGGGTGGCGGCCAGACCGATTCCGGGCGCCTCGTACATGGTCTGCGCCATGTCGCCCACCAGCTCGCGAATGGAATCATCGACCCGCTCGACGGGTGCGGCAACCTGCTGCAGGCGCGGGTCGGGATAACGAAGAATGGTCCGGATTGCCATCTGCGAATGCTACCGCCGGCCTTGGCCCATCGCAAGGCGGCGCGGCCGGATGGCCAGCGCCGGAGCGCCCTGGGTTCGGTCGCCAGGCCCGCCGGGGGCCACCGGCTTAAGGCCTAGGCGGGCGAGTCGAGCGCCCGCTGGGAGAAGCGGATGGACTCGCGCATGCTGGGCGTCACGCCCCTCCGACCCCGAGAGCCTCTCGCCATGAATCCTTGCCTGCCGCCGAACGCGCCCCGGTCAAACGCGCAACCTTCGCTCTTCAACCTGCCCGGCCCGCACCCCGGATCGCCTGCTTTTTGCGCATCCGCTTCAGGTGCATCTGGGCCTTCTGCGCCCGTTCACGGTGTGCCCGAAGCCCACCCCGCGGCCCCGGGCCACCCCCCGGCGCCCTGCAGCGCCTCGGTCTCGCCCTGCCCGCCGCTCTGCCTGCGCAGTCACCTTCACCTCGCGCTCACCCCTGGGCTGGGCGCTGGCTCCGCGCGTCGCCTGTGTGAAGCGCTGGGCTGCGCGTGCGCGGTCCTCGCAGCGCCCGATACCGCGCTGCAGCCATTGATACCAGCACCGGTCGCGCTTGCGGTGCGCGCCTGCGACAGCACGCGCGCACGGGCCGTCGAGCGCGCGATCGATTGGTCTCAGACGCCCGGACAGCATCTTCTGGTACGAGCCGATCTACGGTATCCGGCGGCGCTCGCCAGTCTGCCCGATCCTCCAATGGTGCTCTATGTTCGAGGCATGCTGGCCGCGCTCACACAGCCCGCGGTGTCGCTGGTCGGAAGCCGCAACGCCAGTCGTGACGGCCTCGAGATCGCGCGCACGGTCGCGGGCGTCTTTGCGAGAACCGGCATCGTGGTGGTAAGCGGTCTCGCGGCGGGCATTGACAGCGCCGCCCACCGGGGAGCACTCGATGCGGGGGGTCTCACCGTTGGCTTTGTCGGCACGGGTGCCGACCTCATTTACCCGCGAACTCACCGCGCTCTCGCCGAGTCGGTGGTCAGGCAAGGCGCACTGGTCTCGGAGCTGCCCTTGGGAAGCCCTGCGGCTGCGCACCACTTCCCGCGACGCAACCGGCTGATCGCCGCTCAGGCCGTCGCGGTGGTCGTGGTGCAGGCGGCCAGGCACTCAGGCTCGCTCATCACGGCCCGGCTCGCCGCTGAGCTGGGCCGCGAGGTGGCCGCTTTTCCCGGTTCGGTGCACTCTCCCCTCAGCCACGGCTGCCATCAGCTCATTCGCGAGGGCGCCGCGCTGGTCGAAGACGCCGCCGACATTGCAACGCTGTTGCGCGGCGCATTCGAGCGGGCCGGGTGGTTCGCCCCAGCCACCGCCCCCCTTCCGGGCGACCGGGTGCGCCAGGCGGCGGTCCCGGCCGATCATCCGCCGGCGCAGCGGCTACTGAAATTGCTGGGCTGGGCCCCGGCGGCACCCGACGAATTGGCGCGAGCAGCCGGGTTATCCGCTTCGGACACCGCGACTGCGTTGCTTGATCTCGAGCTTGCCGGACATCTTGAACGACTGATCGATGGCCGCTTTCAGCGGCTCGCCAAACCAGCTGCCGTCGGTCAACCCGAGGGCCCATTTCCTCAGCCCGGCCCGGTCTCCTTGCTTGCCTCGTCTGCGGATCGGCCCGTATGATGGCCGCCCCAGCGCATGCCCTGCGCCAGAAGAGCCCTCTCAAAAAGTAAAAAAGGCAATCCTCGTGCCACGACCTATCAAGGTGTCCCAATCCTCATGAGCAAGGCGCTGATCATCGCGGAAAAGCCGTCTGTCGCTGCCGATATTGCGCGGGCACTGGGCGGCTTTACGCGCCAGGGCGACTATTTCGAAAGCGACGAATACGTCCTCTCCTCTGCGATCGGCCATCTGGTGGAAATCGGCGCGCCCGAGCAGTTCGAGGTGAAGCGCGGCAAGTGGTCGTTTGCCAACCTGCCGGTGATCCCGCCCCATTTCGATCTCAAGCCCATCGACAAAACCGAGGATCGCCTGAAGCTGCTCTCGCGGCTCATTCGCCGTAAAGACGTCTCCGCGCTCATCAACGCCTGCGACGCCGGGCGCGAGGGCGAGCTGATCTTCCGCCTGATTGTTCAGCACGCCAAGGCGAAGCAGCCCATCCGCAGGCTTTGGCTGCAGTCCATGACGCCGGCCGCGATCCGCGATGCTTTTGCACACCTTCGCGAAGATCCCGACATGCTGCCGCTCGCCGATGCCGCGCGCTGCCGCTCAGAGGCCGACTGGCTGGTCGGCATCAACGGCACCCGCGCCATGACCGCGTTCAATTCGCGAGACGGCGGCTTCTATCTCACCACCGTGGGCCGCGTTCAAACCCCCACGCTCACCATTGTGGTCGAGCGCGAAGAGCGCATCCGAAGCTTTATTTCGCGCGATTACTTCGAGGTCAAGGCTACCTTCGGTGCCCAGGCGGGCACCTATGAAGGCAAGTGGTTCAATCCGGCCTTCCGCAAAGACGAAACCGACACCGAAGCCCGCGCTGAGCGCCTCTGGGACCAGAGCGCAGCCCAAGCCATCGTCGCCGCCTGCGAGGGCAAAACCGCCTCTGTTACCGACGAATCCCGCCCTGCCACCCAGTTGTCTCCGGCGCTCTTTGACCTCACCTCGCTTCAGCGCGAAGCCAACTCGCGGTTCGGATTCTCGGCGCGCACCACGCTCGCCATTGCCCAGGCGCTCTACGAACGTCACAAGGTGCTGACCTACCCCCGTACCGACTCCAGGGCCCTGCCCGAGGACTACCTCGAGACGGCCCGCCAGACGGTTGATGTGCTCACCGAACAGGCCAGTTATCGGCCCTTCGCCCGCCAGATTCTCGAGGCGGGCTGGGTGCGACCCAACCGCCGGGTGTTCGATAACAGCAAGGTAAGCGACCACTTCGCCATTATTCCAACCCTACAGGCTCCGCGCGCGCTCTCAGACGCCGAGCAGCGCATTTACGATCTGGTCGCCCGCCGTTTCATGGCGGTGTTTTTCCCGGCGGCCGAATCGCTCGTCACCACCCGGATCAGCCGGGTCGGCGAGCACGCCTTTAAAACCGAAGGCCGGGTGCTGGTCAACCCCGGCTGGCAGGCCATTTACGGCCGCGAAGGGGGCGATGACACCCTGCCGCCGGTGGCAACGGGCGAGGCGGTCGCGGTCGATGACATCGCGCTCCTCGCACTCAGCACACGGCCGCCCCCGCGCTATAACGAAGCCACGCTGCTATCGGCCATGGAAGGGGCGGGCAAGCTGATTGATGACGACGATCTGCGCGCAGCGATGGCCGACAAAGGCTTGGGCACGCCCGCCACGCGCGCCTCCATCATTGAGGGGCTGATCGCCGAAAACTACCTCATCCGCGACGGCAAGGAGCTCATCCCGACCACCAAGGCGTTCCAGCTGCTCACTTTGCTTCGCGGACTGGGCGTGGCCGAGCTCACCGCACCGGAGCTCACCGGCGAGTGGGAGCACAAGCTCGCCGAGATGGAACGCGGCCGGCTGGGCCGCGAGGCTTTCATGCGTGAAATCGCCGATATGACGCGGCAAATCGTCGAGCGGGCAAAAAACTATCAGGCCGACACCGTACCCGGAAACTACGCCACGCTGAGCGCCCCCTGCCCCCGGTGCGGCGCAGTCGTTCAGGAAAACTACCGGCGCTACGCGTGCACAGCCTGTGATTTTTCGATCAGCAAGATCCCTGGCGCTCGTCAGCTCGAGGTGACCGAGGCCGAGGCGCTCATCAGCGACGGCACGATCGGCCCGTTACAAGGGTTTCGCAGCAAAATAGGGCGGCCGTTTGCCGCCATCCTCAAGCTCACCCCCGATCATCGCCTCGAATTCGATTTTGGCCAGTCCGATCGCGGTGACGACGCGCTCGCCGAGGCCATCGACTTCAGTGACCGCTCGGCGCTTGGGGCCTGCCCGAAGTGCGGCGGCTCGGTCTATGAGCACGGCATGAGCTATATCTGTGAGCGCACAGTAGGTCCCGCTCGCAGCTGCGACTTCCGCTCCGGCAAGATCATTCTCCAGCAGGAAATCGGTGAGGCCCAGATGCGTAAGCTCCTTGCCGAGGGGCGCACCGATCTGCTCGATGGGTTCATCTCGGCGCGAACCCGACGCAAGTTCAAGGCGTTCCTGGTCAGGGAACCGGGCGGACGCATCGGTTTCGAATTCGCCCCGCGTCCGGCCAAACCCGGTAACGACGCGTCGGCCAAGGCCGCTCGCGCAGGCCGCGGACGGGCGGACGGTCGCGCCACAGACGACGCCACCGACCACGCCAGGGACACAGCCGCTCCCGTCGACGCCAAAGCCGCTGCCCGACCCACCTCGAGGACCGCGTCCAAAGCCGGCTCAAAGGCCTCTGCCAAGCCTGCTTCCGGAAGCGCGTCCAGGACGCCAGCATCCCCCGGCGGCGCCAATCGTCGCGCGAGCAAGCCCAAGTCAGCCACCGCCCGCGCGGCGAGTGCCAAGCCGCGCTCTCGCACCACCGACTAGCAGCGGGCGGACCAGGCGGGCGCCCCGTTCAATCCGACGCATGCCCCGCGAAGGCGGCGGTTTTTTCATCTGCAGCCGCGCGTCGCGCTATGCTCGCCAACGTGTCGCCTCTGCGTCCTGAAGACATTCGCACCAACTGGGTGTTCGCCTACGGGTCCCTCATCTGGAACCCGGGGTTCGATTATTGCCGTGCCGAGCTCGCACGGCTCCACGGCTATCACCGCGCTTTTTGCATTGGCTCCACCCGCTACCGCGGCACGCCCGAGCGTCCCGGTGTGGTTCTGGGACTCGACCGCGGCGGCACATGCATCGGCCTCGCTTATCAGTTTTCGACGGCCTCGCGCGAGGCATCGATCGAGGCGCTCTTCAAGCGAGAAATTCCCAACTGGGCAGAGCGCGTTTACCGACCCTCAGTGGTTCAGATTCGCTTGACCGACGGACAGACGGTCGCCGCGCTCGCCTTTATTGCCGAGCGACAAAGCCAGTGGTATCGACGCCTGCCGGACGCAGAGATCCTGAAGACACTGCGTGAAGCCCAGGGCCAGCGCGGCCCCAATCGTGACTACGCGATCAACACCTGGCAGGCGCTTAGTGATCGGGGAGTACGCGATCCTAGGCTTGAGCGGTTGGCGAGGCTGGCGGGTGAGACGCCGGACGCTTCAGCGCCGATCGCGAGCGCAGGCTAAAGCGCTTGCCTGGGGCGGGTCGCCCCAGTCTGTGACGCCGCCGCTTTAGAGCATCACTTCGCCGCCGATGCAGTCGGTGCAGTCGCCCCCCACCCAAACTGTTTCGGCATTTCCCTGCTCGATGTGCACGCGGCCGTCGCGGCCAAGCGCTGTTCCTTGCCGGGCGACATAGCACGCGGGGGCTCTGGCCTCACCGATCAGCCATTGTGCAAGCGCCGCATTCAGGCTTCCTGTCACCGGGTCTTCACGCAGCGTGCCGCCAGCGGTAAAAAAAGCCCGCACCTCGAACTCGTAGTCGGTCCCGGCACCAGCGGGGGCGACCACCCCCACCTTGCCGCGCGCCCCAATCACCCCGAGGTCAAGCCCGGCAAGGCACGCTGGGTCGGGGGAGAGCGCAAGCACCTGTTCGGCCGAGCGTAACATCACCCCGCGCCACCGCGGCCCGTTATCGCACCAGGCATGCGCCACGATATCTTCAACCGCAAGGCGAAGTCCCCTCGCAATTCGATCCACTTCGTCGGGTTCAAGCGGGCCGCTGCGTAAGCGCGGCGGGGCGGCAAACCAGAGCCTGCCGGCTGCGCGACGAATCGGAATCAGGCCGGCCTCGCACTGCTGCACGATCACCTCACCGCGAGGTTGACCACCTGCGACCAGCCAGGCGTGGCAAGAGCCCAGCGTCGGATGACCCGCAAAGGCCAGCTCTCGGCCGGGGCTGAAGATCCGGACGCGGTAATCCGCATCGGGTGATTCGGGCGGCAGCAGAAATGTCGTCTCGGAAAGATTGGTCCAGTCGGCAAAAGCCTGCATTTGCGCGGTGCTCAGGCCCTCGCCATCGAGCACCACAGCGAGGGGATTACCGGCATAGGCGCGCGCGGTGAAAACATCAACCTGGGCAAACGCGCGGCGGCGTGATCCAGACGTGCGTGATGCGCTCATGGGCTGGTTGCCTGCGCACGCAACCGCGACCCGGCTGGCACCCCGGCCATCAGAAACTCCATCTGATCAGCCAGGATTCGGCGATTTCGCAAGATGAAGGCCTCGTGCAGACTCGGAACGTAAGGCACGTAGAGCAGCGGCATGCGTGCCTGCTCGGGCGTGCGGTTACCCTTTCGAAGATTACAGGGCTTGCACGCGCTCACCAGGTTGGTCCAGGTATCGCGGCCGCCCTTGCTTTGCGGCATCACATGCTCGGCAGTGAGCTCAGCCAGCCGGAACCGCCCGCCGCAGTAGGCGCAGACATGGCGATCGCGGGCAAACAACATTTCACGCATGACGCCCGGCGCCCGGTCCCGCGAGGCTCGTACCACCGTCTCGCCACGGAGCGCCACGATCGAGCGCAGCGTCAATTCCGAGCGGTACCCGCTTGCCCGATTGATTCCGCCTCGCAGAATAAACGCATGGTCTCCGAGGTCCCACGCCACCACCCCGCGTGCGTAGCAGGTTGCTGCTTCCTCCAGGCCGATCCAGCGCCTGGGATAGCCCCCGGCATCGAGCGCGAGTATTGCGGGCGGATCGGTGATTTGCATCGGACCAGAACGCATCTGCATCGGACTCCCAACGATTAGCCTCGGATCCCGCCAACCTCGGAGCGCGGGCTTGATCGAAACACTCTACACTCGCGGCATGAATCTTCCCATCTCAATTGATGATGTTGAGGCAGCGGCATCCCGTCTGGCGGGGGTGGCGGTGCGTACGCCCGTGCTCACCAGTGACGCGGCCGACGCCATGGCGGGTGCCCGAGTGTTTTTCAAGTGCGAGAACCTGCAGCGGATCGGTGCGTTCAAGTTCCGCGGTGCCTTTAATGCGCTCAGCCGGTTTGACGAAACGGCCCGCCGTCACGGTGTCATCACCTATTCCTCGGGCAACCATGCGCAGGCCATCGCGCTCGCCGCCAAGCTTCTTCACATGCCGGCCCTCATCGTGATGCCGGCCGACGCCCCAGCTATCAAGGTGACGGCCACACGATCGCATGGCGCAGAAGTCGTGTTCTACGACCGCTATACCGAAGACCGTGAGGCACTCGGCAACCGGCTTGCCACCGAGCGCCAGATGACGCTGATCCCGCCCTACGACCATGCCGACGTCATGGCTGGACAGGGCACGGCAGCGCTCGAACTGATCGAGGATGTCGGACCCCTGGACGCGCTTTTTGTATGCGTGGGCGGGGGCGGCCTGATCTCGGGTTGCGCGATTGCTGCGGCAGCGCGGTCGCCCGGCTGTCGGGTCATTGGGGTGGAGCCGCAGGCGGGAGATGATGTGCGCCAGTCGCTTGCCCGGGGCGAACGAGTGCGAATCGCCGTGCCGCAGACGCTTGCCGATGGCGCACAGACACAGTCACCGGGTGAACTCACCTTTGCGGTCATGCGCGCACTGGTGGCCGAGGTGGCCACGGTTGATGATCCGGCGCTGGTCAACACCATGCGATGGATGGCCGAACAGCTGAAACTTCTCGTCGAACCCACCGGCTGCCTGGCCGCGGCGGCGGCGCTCACGCCCCGACCGGAACTCGCCGGCAAACGCATCGGGGTCGTGTTGAGCGGCGGCAATGTCGACCTGGCCCGGTTTGCCTCGCTGGTGGGCATGCAAAGCTGAGGGAACCTCAGCCGAAAGGGCGCACCCCGATCAGGCTCGCGTGCAGGTGAAAGGCAAACGCCCCGTAAAGCGCGATGCCGATCACAATCACCGCAAGGTCGGCTAACCGCGACGGGGCTGCCACCAATCGCTCACGCCCCCCGCCGTCGGATTCGTTCTGGATGGCCTGCTCGCGCGCAAGCGCATCCCGGCGCCGCGCCGCTCGGAAAGACAACACCGCCCATACCAAGAGGCTGCCAAACAGCACAAGATCCCCAAGCGTGTGATTGGCGATCAGGTGCCCAAAGGCCCAGAGCTTGACGCCCAGCACCATCGGATGCCCCACCCGGGCGCGAAGGGTATTGCGCGGAACATAAGCCGCGACGATGAGCACAAACGCCACCAGAGACAGAAGGGCTGCGATGTGTCGCCCGCCGCTCCAAGGCGACCAGAGCACCACCGGATCGGCGCGGGCCATCGCGTAGCCTTTCACAATGAGTACCAGACCCGCGAGCGATACCAGTGCAACGAGCCCCTTGTAGGCAAGCGGCCCCAGGCGAGACACCAGCCCGTCACGGGTAGTCTCGGAGACAAGGCGCACGGCATGTGCGCCGATAAAGAGCACCAGGCCGGCGATAAGGGTCAGCATCGTGTTGCGCCTCCGGAATCAGGGCGCCCGATGATCGGGCGCGACGACCGAGCATACCCCGCTGGGTCACCCAACGGTGCACCGCAGGCCCTCCGCGGACCGGTTGCACGCGCAACCGGTCCGGGCCCTCGCCCATTGGTCAGACGAGTTGCGGTGACGGATCGGCTGAGGCCCCGCGCAGACGCGAGCTGTCAATCAGCTGCTGGAGCGAAACCGTGTCCAGATAGTCCATCGCCTGGGTGCGCAACTGCTCCCAGACCTGGCCACCGGGCGCGGCAAGCGCCGCTTCGCGCTCGGCTGCACTCTGCGAGTCGAGCTGGTCCACGCAATAGACGATGTCGCCCACACTGATGTCGCGCGCCGCGCGCGCCAACACATAACCGCCGCCGGGTCCGCGAAACCCTTCCACCAGCTCATGCCGGCGCAGTAGTGCAAAAAGATGCTCGAGATGAGAGAGTGAAACATCGAGCCGCG
>Ga0315906_10004985_pt1 | contig 16801 bp, 16 predicted proteins | sample LakEriMetagenome_4_FD_203526 | JGI IMG/M metagenome (GOLD analysis project Ga0315906, IMG submission 203526) | Freshwater fungal communities from buoy surface, Lake Erie, Ohio, United States - Buoy 2 MA122 | ecosystem: Environmental > Aquatic > Freshwater > Lake > Lake biofilm | place: USA...
CCGTTTGACGATCTGGAATAACCGGTGATGTGATGTTCGCCGGTGCTGAAAATAATCTGGCGGCCTGTTCCGTCGGGGCGGATGGTTCCAAGGGTAGATGCAGTACTTTCACTGGCCAGGTAGAAAATGGTATTGGCCTCAATCCATTCAATATCCCAGTATTTGCCCAGGAAGCCGGGATCAATATTGACCGGAGCACCTCCTGTAGAAGCCACCATCATGATGCTGCCGTCTGTAGGGTCATGCAGATCATTACCCGCTACAAGGGCCAGACGTTTACCATCGGGACTCCATTCGATTTGTCCGAGTTTTCCTTTATTATCGATGGAAGCCACCACGTTTCCGGTTGCAGCATCCATCACTTTCACCTGCTTCTTCATGTATGAATCATCAACTGAAGCGGTAGGTGCAACAGCCACAGCAATTTTAGAACCATCAGGACTCCAGGTCATTTCATAAACGGTGCCGCCGGCTTTGATTTCACGCGCCTCTTTTTTTGATGAAGAAACATCTACGATATAGGCCCTCTGAATTCCCAGCTCTTCTTCGTAGAAATCAGGTTTGTACGTGAGGGGTGTTTCAGGCTTCTTCGCGGCTTCCTTTACAGAATAGGCAATATGCTTGCCGTCGTTTTGCCAGGTGTAGCTCAAAATATTGGATCCTGCATTGTATATTTTAGTGGCTTCACCGCCGGTTAAACTGACTTCATAAAGTGAGTTGCTGGAGTCATCGCTTCCTTTTGAAAGAAAAGTAATGGTGCCCTTTCCGGGACGGAATTCGATTCCGCTAACACTTGATGAGCTGAAATAAGATTTGGTTTCACCTGTGGCAACATTCATCACATGCAAATGATTCCGGTTCGGACTGTTCTCTTTAAACGGATCGGCAGGTGAACTAACGCCGTAGGCTACGTGCTTTCCGTCAGCCGAAATTTTACTTCCGGTAACCATTTTGATTTTAGCAATGTGGTCAGGTGTCATTCCCTGAGCCAACACTGTTTGCGGCATCGCGCCAAGCAACACCAGTGCCAGTATCCATCCGGAAAGGTGTAACATTCTGAAATGTGTTTTCTTCATAATCTTTGATATAAACATTTAAAGGTGAAACAAAATAATCATGGGCTGAAGATAGCAACTATGTCTGACAATAGTCTGAGCTACTGATTATCAACACCTTCCGTCAGCCTGCATTTTGGAAGTAACTCAGTATCTTAATATCTGAAACTGTATTTTACCTTTACTGCTTATTTACAGATCATGCTGAAACATGTTTTCCTTTTTGCCGTGTGTATGGCGTTCGTTTTTGCAATGGCGTGGATTGATGGCGATCTGTCATACAGGAAGTCGGTATCCAATATCCGGGAAACGGAAAATAAAATCGCTCAGGCCGGCAATCACTCGACCGGCGATACACTGAAACGGGACATTAATTTCTGGAACGGAACTTTAAAACTGCAACAATCCCACTTTGATTTAATCTCCGGACTGCGCCAAATGCTACTGATTTTGACCATCGCTTTTTTGATTGGCGGTTTGATAACAGGCCTGCTGATCCGTTTCAGACTACCGGAATTCACTTCTGTATTTGCCGCAACTTATTTACTTGTCTCCTGCTGCACAATTATGTTCTTTTTGCTGAGACAAAACCTTCCTGACGATTTCCGATTGAACATGGCATTTACCGGCCCCTTTATCATGCTTTGGGCTCTGGAAGGTTTCATAGTATCTGATGCATGGCGCTTCCGGCAAACTACATTCAGTCAGGTTTATATACTTGCATCGGTTGTTTTGGGTATGATACTGCTGTTTACCACCTTATTTATTTTTGCCGAGATGCATATGTTGAAAGGAATGCAATTGGGATAAAAAATCCCGGCCACTTGCATGACCGGGATTCAAACGGAAGAACAAAAAGTACGTTATAGTTTCTTTTTCAGATTCCGACGAAATTTATTTTGTGATCTGCATCTTAACAACTTCGCTGGTGGTACCAGTTCGATGAATCACCACCATCTGTGGCGCGATGTCATTCAGCCAATCCTTATTAAATGCTTCGGCATGTTTTTCCATAATCATCTTGCCGCTCAGATCAAAAATGCGATATATGCTCATCTCTTGCTGCTCTTCAAAACCTCCCACTCCCAGTCTGTTTGAAGACGGTCTGATTCCGATGGTACTCACCGGTCCGGGGCAATATCTCACACCATTGATGATCGGTGTTGTTTCCACATGATAGGCAGTACCGGGAATCAGTATGCTGGCGGGTGCTCGTCTGCTGCCGGGAGCTGTTAGGTATTTAATTGTATTTGACGGATTCGCAATCTCTGTGAAAGACATTTCATAAGAAACCGGATAAAGATACTCGAGTACCAGGCTGGCAGGAATGGAATCATTGTGACGGATATTCATTTTGTTCTCATAGAACACCCCAACACCTTCGGGTCTTCTGATGGCACGTAGCAAGACCGGCTCGGATGTTACTGAACATACTTTGTCCACTGTTGCGGTATAAGAAACACTCAGGGTGTCCAGCACAGGTCCCATATTCAGAAACGGACCTTCCATCTTTCTTTCAAAGTTCATTCCTGACGCTCCATTGCTCCAGGTGTAAAAATCATATCCGGGTACTGCCTGAAGTCTTACCGTGTCATTCTTACAAACCCAAAGGTCGGTGAGCGCTGAAATGTCAGCAGCAGGCAACACATTATAAGTGGCTGTCCTTACTTTAGTAGTCATGGATCCTGAATTACCATGCTGACCTGTAACGGTAAGTGTATACGTACCTGACTGAGTGATCTGAATGGTAGGGGTTGTTTCACCAGTGCTCCACAAATAAGAAACGGGATTGAATCCGTTGCCTTGAACATGAAGTGAGATTTCCATCGGATTGCACACTGTTCCGCTTTCAGGAAAAAGGTATACATTCTTTTTAGGTTGTGCCATGGCACCGGCTGCGACCAGCAGCATCATCATTGAAGTGGTAACGATCTTTTTCATTTTTCTTTGTTTTTGTTTTTGTTTCCGTGATTGATACCAAGATGACTCTATAGGCGGCTCGCAACCCGGAATTTTGTGATGAAAAGCCGGTGTTTATGGGCGAACGAACAAAAAAAGGTGACGAATTAATGATCCGAAAGCACCGAAAAACGGGGTAAAAAGCGGAACAACAACCCTTTTTCGGAAAGTTGAATTCGAAGCAAAGTTGTGATATATATGACTGTTAGTCAATTGCTTGAGCCTAGATCAAGCTCAAACCGACCAATCCAAAAAGTTGGACAGCTGCCAATTCAAATAGTCATAAGTGTCATTAAGGGAGTTACACCTTATGTGTGGTGAAAAGAAGTAATACGGGAAGTGATGAAAGGGCTCGGGTCAGACTCCCACGCCGTAAAGCTCCTCTTTCATGGCCTTGACCCTTTCATCGGATATGTACTCATCATACGACATCCTCTTGTCAATAACACCATGGGGAGTCAGTTCAATGATACGGTTGGCTACTGTTTGTGTGAACTGATGATCATGTGAAGAAAATAGCGCGATATGTTTCCAGTCGACCAGTGCGTCGTTGAATGCTGTGATGGATTCAAGATCGAGGTGGTTGGTCGGCTCATCCAGAATCAGACAGTTGGCATTGGTAAGCATCATACGGCTGATCATGCAACGCACTTTCTCACCACCTGATAACACATTGCATTTCTTGAGTGTTTCTTCGCCGGAGAAAAGCATCTTACCCAGAAATCCTCTTATGTAGGTTTCATTCTTATCTGCCGAATACTGACGCAGCCAATCAATGAGATTTTCATCAATTTTAAAGAAAGTACTGTTATCATTGGGCAGATAGGATCTGGTAATAGTACTGCCCCATTGATAACTTCCTTTGTCGGCACTTATCTTATCATTGATGATTTCAAAGAATGCGGTAATTGCCATGTGGTTGCGCGAAAGAATCGCAACCTTGTCACCTTTGGTGAGCGTAAATGAAATATCAGAGAAAAGCGGTTGTCCTTCTGTATCGTATTTTGTCAGGTGATCCAGCGCAAGGATCTGATCGCCGCAATCGCGTTCCACTTTAAAAATGATGCCGGGATATTTTCGGTTAGATGGCTGAATATCGTCTATCACCAGTTTCTCCAATAATTTTTTTCGGCTGGTAGCCTGACGCGATTTGGATGCGTTGGCACTGAATCGTTCAATGAATTCCTGAAGCTCTTTTCTTTTATCTTCCACTTTCTTATTCTGATCAGCGCGCTGACGCAGGGCGAGCTGACTGGATTCATACCAGAAAGAATAATTACCGGTATAGATGGAGATTTTTCCAAAATCGATATCAGCGACATGAGTACAAACGGCATCGAGAAAGTGACGGTCGTGGGAAACAACGATCACCGTATTCTGAAAATCGGCCAAAAAATTCTCCAGCCAGGTAATGGTTTCCACATCCAGATCGTTGGTGGGCTCATCGAGCAGCAATATATCGGGATTACCGAAAAGTGCCTGAGCAAGTAACACCTTCACCTTATCCTTACCACTGAGTTCTTTCATCAAACGATGGTGATAGGATTCCGGCACCATCAGTCCGCTCAGCAATTCGGCGGCATTACTTTCAGCATTCCATCCATCCATTTCAGCAAACTTCGTTTCCAGTTCACCGACACGGTCACCGTCGGCTTCACTGAAATCCGCTTTCGCGTAGATGGCATCTTTTTCCTGCATCACATCCCACAACACTTTGTTCCCCATCAGTACGGTCTGCAAAACAGGATAATCATCAAATGCAAAGTGATTCTGACTGAGCACACTCATTCTTTCGCCGGGAGTGATGTGAACCTGTCCGGTAGAAGGATCGATGGCACCTGAAAGAATTTTCAGAAACGTTGATTTACCGGCACCATTGGCTCCAATAATTCCGTAGCAATTACCGGGAGTGAATTTAATGTTGACATCTTCAAACAGCACGCGTTTGCCGTAACGGAGAGAGATGTTGGATGTAGAGATCATGACTGGATTATAAAACGGGGTGCAAAGGTATGCTTTTAGCTTCACATCTGCAAGTGAGCCTGTTATGAAGGAAATGACTTCTCTTGCAGAGCGTTTATCAGCAAATACAAAGTACCGTATGATCTTTTCCGGTGAAGTGTATCTGATCGTTTTGCTTTTTGCTCATCAGCATCTGCGCCAGCGGAGCAGCCGGAGAAACCACAAAAATCTCCTGCTCTTCAAAATCAATTTTACCGATTCCAACAGCAATATAGTAAATACCGATGTTGGTATAAATAAGGCTGCCGGCTGAAATCCGTTCACCTGGCATGACGGGATCAAGCGCTTTCAGTGTGTTGAACAAAAGCTCTGCTTTATGAAGTTCCACCTGGTTCATGTCAATCTGTTGTTGCATCATCGCCCTGCCCGTCTCATACTTGTCGCCCGCGCTGCTCTTCGTATCTTCGTTCCGAGCATCCGTGGCCGACTGCACCAGTTCCTTTGCAAGATGAATTCGCTCCTCAAGAAGCGCCAACAGATGTGTGTGCAAACGCAATTTCAAACTGCAGTCGAATTTTGATTTCATTTACTGGCTGCTATTGGTTTCAAATTCTTTTCATAAAGCATCAGCTCTTCCTCATCTCCTTCAATAAGGACCATTTTGACAAACTCAAAATGAAGTTTCAAAAGCAATTTTTGAGAACTGATATTGGTTTTGGTGGTAATGGCTTTCAGTTGACTGATTTCGAATTCAGTGGCAGCAGCTTCAACCAGTCTCGAAGCAGCCTCAAATGCATATCCTTTTCCTTCATACGCCGGCAAAAAAGCAAATCCCAGATCAAATCCTTCCAGACCCTGGCGGTCATATATTCCGCATACACCCATTTTCGCAAAGTCTTCTTTTCGGAAAACAGTATAATTGGAAAAGCCCAGTCGTTCCAGCTGTGGAATCATTTTGGATGAAATATAATTCCGTGCATCTTCTTCTGATCTCACATGGCGGTCGCCGATGTATTCTATCCATTTGGGAGTGTTGAGCAGTTCGAATATAAAAGCGGCGTCATCCTTGTCTGTCGGTTTCAGCAGGAGCCGTTCCGTTTCGAATATCTGAAAAGCATGCATAACGTTATATATTAAAATACTCTTTGTACCACTTCGTTTGATGATGATCTAATTTTGTTTCATCCACCACATGTGCCGGATCCATTTTGGAAAAAAGTAATTCGATCGAAGCAAAATCGCGCTGACTGATTACTTTGATTCCATTCCTGATCAATTGCGCAGCACACACTCCTGCTCTGATATGATATACTTTTTCAGCATTCAGTCGTGAGCCGCTGTAGATAACCTGACTTCCACAGGCAGCACTGATATCTAGTAAAATTGCCAGCTCAATACGATTGAGAATGGCCAGCTCGAGCATTTTCTCTGAAGCCCTGATCATGCCGTCCGTCCAGTCAATTCCGGATTCAGTAATCACTTTTGCCTTTCCGTCAAGCACATCAAAACCGTTGCCGCCATGAATGTCCGACAACTCCCGTGGTGTGCCGTATGCAAAATCTTCCGGACAAAAGCGGGTGAAGGAAACATTCGGGTAAGACATCAAACGTTTGATCTCGGAATAGTTTCCGTTATCAGTTCCATTCCAGGCACAACACACTCCCCACAGGCAGGCACTGATCATCACCCGAAGCGGGTCATTGACGGTGGGCTGACGAAGTTGCTTAAGATAAATTTGATCTGTCATCTGACAAGAGTTGAATTCTCCGCAGTCCGGTAAAATCGCAAAAAAAATCGCATCACTTTACAGGAAATGTCTGGCTGCTCTGTTCGTACAGGCACTTCAAATTTACGAAATCAATCCCAGCGCCAAGGCTGTTTCACGATCACAAAACAGATAATTGTAGAAATCGCTCTTAGTAATGTCGGTGGTTTGACGAACGCTTCCACGTTCATCGATATTGAAATAAAGATACCCGATATCCTGCACATACTGCGAAATCCTGGCGGCCACTTCATCATTCAGGATTTCTATCAGCATTACCGGTTTGTACTGCGACAGGTACTTTCTGAATCCTTCCATCAAAAGCGGTTCGTGCGATTCCACATCAATTTTGATCAGGTCAATTTTACCGGTCTGATGCTGTTCAATAAACGAATCGAGGCGTTGCGACTCGACTGAAATACTGCTCTGCTCCCCTGAATAATCTTCGATCTGAATGATCCCGTCGGAATCGGATATGGCCTTTCTGTGGGCTGCGATATCAAATTGATTCAACGAAATGTTTTTGCACAGAAAATCATAAAACATCGGGTGAGGCTCAAACGCGTGCACCACCGCACGGGGATTTACTGTTTTGGCTACCAGAGAATAAATACCCGTATTGGCGCCAATATCCAGGATGACATTAGAACGTTCACACAACTTGATCCAAAGCTTCAGTGATTCTTTTTCCCAGTTACCTGTGATACCTCTCCAGAAAATTTCGTTTTCGATCCAGTATCCGAAATGATGTACTCTGAATTTACGTGACCCGGAAACCGGAACCTCAAAATCATCATGGAAGTACAAATGCCTGTAAACAGGTTCGGGAGGCGTCCACACCATCCTCAAACCGGAATAAAGCGCCTTCTTAAACGGCAACCGGCTATACAAGGCCTTGAAAAAACTTTTCATTTGAGAAAGCTGGAATAGAATGTAGTGTGGTTACTCTGCTGGCTTTAATAAAACGGCTTGTACAATAATCCTCCGAAATTACAGACAAAACCCATAGCACCTTCATTTCGCATCACTTATAGTTTCTGACCTGTTATTATTCTTTTTCAGCAATGATCAAGGTATGCACCTGAACGGAACCCTGGCCTGTCTGATAATCGAACCTGAACACCTGAATTGGATTTATTCAATTGATTTTCAATTTTTTAATTATGATTTCCGGTTCGTGATAATGGAAATACAGGCTGTTACCACTGCTGCCTTTCACCGGACCGGAAGTCTCCGGTGGGCCTTCCACAAAACTGATATATGCAACGCCCTGATTGCGAAGAAGGTTACACAAAATCTGAATGAAGGACTTCAGTTCCGTCTCTGACAGGTAAGGCAGGATGAATCCGCAAACAATTCCGTCAAATTGCTCCGGAATATGCCATGCCTCGCGGCAGTCCATGACCATAAAACGCCTTTCGGGAACATTGGCTGAAGCGAGCCTGATCATCTCTTCGGAATAATCGATTCCTGTTACCAAAATCTCCGGAGCCCTGTTCAGCAGGTACCACGAAATAATCCCGGGACCACATCCAATGTCGAGTATTGCTGATGCCGGATGGGTAAGTGCACTCAGAAAAAATCATATGAAGGATCATACAAGTCAAGATTCATGAATTTTTCTTCGTACTGCCGGGAAAATTTACTCCACAAATGCACTTCCTCTTTACGGTTCATGGCGATTGACTTCTATAAACATTATATTGCTGTAATGATATAACATAGTGCGATTATACGAAATTGTCAAAAACCGGATTTTTGTCAGAGTATGAATTTTATTTGTGATTCATTTCATCACTGAACCGGATTCAGTAGCTCACCTCTACCACTCTTTTATTGTCGTGTTTCAGCATCTCATCCGGAACCAGACTCCTGATGGCATTTTTCAGAGTGAGAATCAGTTTTTCCTTGATATGATCACGATGTGTTACCAGACTCACTTCTCTAGCAGGAAAGGGTTCATTGAAACGTTTTACAAGACGCGATTCCGTTTTGCCGAGTTCCCTGATGGCAAGTTCGGGAAGAATGGTGATGCCGTCGCTTTTCTCCACCATCCGCTTCAGCGTTTCAATATTGCCTGTTTCATACCTGAAATGGTGATCGGAGCTCCGGCGCAATTCACACAGGTTTAATATCTGAGAACGAAAACAATGTCCTTCTTCCAGCAACCACAACTGATCGGGATTGATCTCTCCAGGTGTAACATACTTTTTATCAAACAGGAAATTCTTTTTTGAAACATAAACAAAAAGTTCTTCATAAAACAAAACATCCTCGCGAATGGAGTGATCCTTGAGAGGCGTTACCACCAGACCACAATCAAGTCGGTTGTTTTTCAATTCCTGAATCACTTCCTCGGTTATTGATTCACGGATGATCAGATTCACCTGTGGATACTTATCACGCAAGTGCTTGTATAAGGAAGGCAAAATATAAGGAGCAAGAGTCGGAATAATCCCCAGCCTGATCTCGCCTGCCATAATATCTTTCTGATCGTTGATGATCTGACGGATCATTTCAGCATCGCGTAACACCACTCTCGCCTGGGAAATAATGGACACACCTGCTTCAGTAGGGATTACAGGCTGCTTGGTACGGTCAAATATTCTCACACCGAATTCTTCTTCGAGTTTTTGAATCTGCATGCTGAGTGTGGGTTGCGTTACAAAACAGGCCGCAGCAGCCAGCCCGAAATGCCGGTGGGAATCAACCGCGATGATATATTCCAGTTGGGTTAAAGTCATAGATTTAATTTATGAGGTCATAAATATAATCAATTTGAATTATTGAAAACAGGTGGCTACTTTTGAGGCAGACTAAAATAATCGACAATATGGAAGACAAAACACAATCATCAACAGGGAAGTGTCCCTTTGGCCACGGGGAGAAAATGCCAGTGGCGGGGCACGGAACAGGCAACCGGGGATGGTGGCCCAATCAACTAAACCTCAATATCTTGCATCAGCATGCCCCCGCATCCAATCCGATGGGTACTGAATTCGACTACGCTGAAGAATTCAAGAAACTGGATTATGCCGGGTTAAAAGCCGACCTCACCAAGCTGATGACCGACTCGCAGGACTGGTGGCCGGCCGACTGGGGTCACTACGGTGGTCTCTTTATCAGGATGACCTGGCACAGTGCCGGAACCTACCGCACCGGTGATGGTCGTGGAGGTGGTGGAACAGGCAATCAGCGTTTCGCACCCGTGAACAGTTGGCCTGATAATGGTAACCTCGACAAAGCACGTCGTCTGTTGTGGCCCATCAAGCAGAAATACGGCAACAAAATTTCCTGGGCCGATCTGATGATTCTGGCAGGCAATGTAGCACTTGAATCCATGGGCTTCAAAACTTTTGGATTCGGTGGCGGAAGAGCAGATATCTGGCAGCCTGAAGAAGATATTTACTGGGGAAATGAAAAGGAGTGGCTCGGTGATAAGCGCTACAGCGGCGACCGTGAACTTGAAAATCCACTGGCAGCAGTACAGATGGGATTGATCTATGTAAATCCGGAAGGCCCTAACGGAAATCCTGATCCTGTTGCTTCAGGACGCGATGTACGCGAGACGTTTGGAAGGATGGCAATGAATGATGAAGAAACCGTTGCTCTTGTGGCAGGCGGACATACATTCGGTAAAGCTCACGGTGCGGGAGATCCCAAACTGGTAGGTCCCGAGCCGGAGGCAGCGTCACTTGAAGCGCAGGGATTCGGATGGATCAACTCATTCGGATCAGGCAAAGGCGTTCACACCACCACCAGCGGAATTGAAGGTGCGTGGAAACCCAACCCGACAAAATGGGATAACGGATATTTTGATATGCTGTTCGGCTATGAGTGGGAACTCACCAAGAGTCCTGCAGGAGCTCACCAGTGGGTAGCTAAAAACTGCAAGCCTGAACACATGATCCCTGATGCTCACGATCCGAATAAGAAGCATCCGCCCATGATGACCACTGCGGATTTGTCACTGCGCTTTGATCCTGCCTACGAAAAAATTTCACGTCGCTACCATCAGGATCCTCAGGCTTTCGCCGATGCTTTTGCACGTGCCTGGTTCAAACTGACGCATCGTGATATGGGACCGAAGTCGTTGTACCTCGGACCCGAAGTACCCGCTGAAGATCTCATCTGGCAGGACCCGATACCGGCAAACGGAAAATCGAACATCGGAGAAAGCGATGTCGCTTCGCTGAAAAGCAAAATTCTCGCTTCCGGCCTGACCGTTTCCGAACTGGTTTCCACTGCATGGGCTTCCGCCTCCACTTTCCGCGGTTCCGATAAACGCGGTGGTGCTAACGGTGCGCGTATACGTTTGGCGCCCCAGAAATTCTGGGAGGCGAATAATCCTGCTCAATTAAGCAAGGTCATTTCAGTACTTGAAAACATTCAGAAAGAATTCAATGCCGGTGGCAAGTATGTTTCGATGGCCGACCTCATTGTACTGGGTGGCTGTGCGGCTGTTGAAAAAGCGGCCAAAGATGCCGGACATGATGTGAAAGTTCCGTTCACTCCGGGTCGCGTTGATGCTTCTCAGGAGCAAACCGATGTGGAATCATTCGCAGTATTGGAACCACAGGCTGACGGATTCCGTAATTATGCCAGGAAATCCTATTCGTTGGCAGCAGAACACCTTTTGGTGGACCGCGCACAGCTGCTGACCCTCAGTGCTCCTGAGATGACAGTACTCATTGGAGGTCTGCGTGTGCTTGGCGCGAACGCAAACGGCTCTGCCCACGGTGTGTTCACTCAACATCCCGGCAAGCTTACAAACGATTTCTTCACCAACCTGCTCGACATGAATGTTGCCTGGACTCCGGTTTCTGAAGCGAAAGACGCGTTCGAAGGACGCGACCGCAAAACCGGATCCGTGAAGTGGACAGGATCTCGCGTGGATCTTGCGTTCGGTTCTAACTCACAACTTCGCGCCTTGTCGGAAGTGTATGCACAGAGTGATGCGAAAAGCAAATTCGTGCACGATTTCATCAAAGCGTGGGACAAGGTGATGAACCTCGACCGGTTTGATGTGAAGTAATCAGTATTAAATATCAGATTTTGAAAAGGCGATTCGAAAGAGTCGCCTTTTTTTGTAGGCAGGTGGCAGAAGGCAGAAGATTGAGAAAATCATTTCACATTCTAAATTCAAAATTCAAAATTATACATTCGTTTAGTGAAGATGCGGAATACCTTGCCTCTCCACACCAACATTCGAAAGAAAAAAAACCTGGTCGATCTCTAATGCCTGATCTGTGACTCCCTACTATCCTACTATCCTACTATCCTACTATCCCACTATTCTACTATCCTACTATCCCACTATCCTACTATCCTACTATCCTACTATCCTACTATCCTACTATCCTACTATCCCACTATTCTACTATCCTACTATCCCACTAATCCCTTCGATACGTGCATGATTCGCACTTCGACAAGCTCACTTCGGCATGCTCAGTGCGGCGCAGTGCATCGCCTGACGACTCTTCATTCACTACTCAGGGCAAGCCACTATCCCACTATCCACTATCCACTATCCACTTAACCACTTAACCACTTAACCTCCTCAATTAAACCAAACCGCATACCCCTGCTTCCGCAGATCCCAGGCCAGTTTTTCTTCTGCTTTCAGCGCCTGTTCGCGTGTCATGGGTTTTTCATTGAGGTGATTGTAAAGGCTTGGACGGAGATAAGATCCGTACTTAAAAACAATAGAAGCTGAAAGATTGTGCCCTTTCTTATTGATGTATCCTGTTTTATGCTGCAGGAATCTTTCCTGCGGTGTTTTGCTCGTCATGCCAACGTACAAACATTCGAGCACACCACTGAACTGCGGGTTGGCTTCGCGGAACTTTCTGTTCTCCGTAAAGACCTTTCTCTTCAATTCTATTACATAAACGCAGTACATGGATGATTTACATTAGCAACAGACCCATCACTTTTCAATTCCGGCATCCTGCAAAAGAAAACAACTTTATCTTGAATAAACTCATCATTACCTGAATCCGAAAATCACCGGAAGCAAAAACGTCACGAACGCTGTCCATATTACGTAAACCGGTAAATAGTTTGCCATACTTTCGGTAACTTTCTCATGATTAGATTCCGGTTTCAATGCAAGATACAAATGCCGGCATACGAGTAACAAATTCACCAGCATCAGCACATTCGATCCGAGAACAGCGAGGCGGTTGGGTGTGATGCCCCATTCAGAGATTCGGAAAACAATTGCCGACAACGCGATGCTGTTGATGATTACGGTCACCACGGCCAATCCCAGTAACATTCCGGATTCCAGTTTGCCGACTGCTTTTTTGGTGAGTCCGGCGATTGAGAAAAAAATGATCGCCATCACACCAAGTAAAAGCAAATTAAAAATCATCAAAAACTCACGGTCGTTGTAGGGATCCTTGCCGGTATACAATACTGCGATCAGGTATACCGTTAGCATCACAAATGCAATTGGTGTAAAAACTTTCGCGATCACGGTTGATACTTTTCCCACCAGCTGCGGGTTAGTGTGAACCAGAAAGCCGGCTACAATGGGAACAGCCGGCAATCCCCAAATGATCAGATAATTCAAATAAAAATCTTCCAGACTGATTCCGATCAGTTCAAACAATCCGAATGTTACTCCCGACAAAATCAAACCGGCAATCATCAGCATGGCCGACATGACCACCAGGTCGCCGGTGAATTTTAAGAACGCGGCACGTCCGCCGATGTTTCTGATATCGCCACCTGCGAATACAAAGCCGGTTACCGACCACATCAGCAGCGGCATATGAATGGAGACGAGTATTAAGGTGTCGCTGGCAGGACCCATCGGGAGCAGATTCATGTAAACAGCTGAAGCGGCAACAATGAAAACAGTTATAGAAACAGCGCTCTGCTTAAATCCGTTTTTCCAGGCAAGATAAAATGCGATCGCGGGCAGGAAAACAAATCCGACATTGCGCTGAAAGAACAAGTCAAGATCCATGCCGATAAGTTGAGGCAGCTTGGCGATGAATCCTGCTGCAAACACCAGCACTGCCACGAGCATGACCCCGCCTTTTTTTCCCCACGAGATTTCTTCTCGGGAAAAATTCAGCCGTTCGTGCCAGAATTGTGCCGCCACATTTTCGCTGATCTCAGGATAGAGTTTATTAAACTCTTTCCGAAACATATTTTTATCTTCCCTGTATGATTTTTCAAGCTGACCGGGATTGTTCAGATTGTTCAGAATAATTTCTTTCATGTGATTCCTGTTTTATAAATCAATCATAATGCTCAATCTCCTACTGACTGACTGATCAGTTTTTCGAGTGCGTCAAGATGTTTGGTGAATGCAGTCTTCCCTTCAGGAGAAGCAGAATAAGATGTGTTTGGTTTTTTACCCATAATCTTGTAATTAAAAGTACTTTGAAATACATAGTAACGATAAAAAATCCTCAATCAGCCGAAATGATAGCTTGGAATTTGTATTTAATTGATATTCTGAACAATAGAGATTAGCAACTTTCGTTGGATGGAAGTCAAAAAATCTCAGGACCTCCGAAATCGCCTGATCTTTAACAGGGTTTAGAGTTCAGAAAAGCAGGGGGCATTCAAAGCTGAATCGGCTTGATTTCGGATTCATGGCATTCATCTATTATCCGGTTCGCCAGGAATCGTACTTCGGAAATCAGAAATCCATCTTTACTTCAGTGATTAATTAAACCGGCTGTCTGATTAACGCTTAAGAAAACTCTGTGATGCTGCGGATTCTGCATAAAGACTAGAATGATAATAAATTGAATCTTGGAAATCATTGTGAAGAATGGTTAAATTGCAGAAAAGAAATCCTTCCCGGCTATATTCAAACCCTCCGGTAGACCTCCTCAAAAGGAATTCTCATTCTGTCGCCCCAAACGCCACTTTCCTCTCTGATCCCGCAGGAAACAATCATATTGATCTCCGCACCCGCAGGCAGTTTCAAAATATTCTTTGCTCTCCTGCTGTCAAATCCCTCCATAGCGCAGGTGTCGTAACCCTCACCGGCCATGGCAAGCATAAAAGTTTGTGCAGCCAGTGCACAGGTTTTATGAACCACCACTCTCATGTCACTTTCAGAAACCTGAAGGACCATCGGCCTGAAAAGGCCAATGAGCATCACCATGATTTTTCTGATGATTCCCAATACTCCGAAAAAACGGGCATATAACAACGGAATGACTCTTCCGTAATACAATTTCCAGCGGTTGATTAATTTTTCCTGTGATACCCCGGAATTATTTTTGATCACATTTTGAGTTTCCAGATCGATCATGTTCTTTGCTCTTTTCAGGAAAAGATCCTGCCTGGTAATGAACACTACCATCTGCGCAGCAGTGGAAGCTGCTGACTGATTCAAACAGGCGACTGAAAGCTGCTTGAGAATCTTTGGATCGGTAATGTGATAAAATTCCCAAAGCTGCATATTCGAACTGTTCGGTGCCAAAACAGCCAATTCCAGACAATCACGGACTTTCTGAATATCAATGGGTGTGTTCCGGTATTTTCTGACAGAACGCCGGTAATGAATCGCTTCCCTGCTTGTCATTTACAGTTAGTTTTAAACAAAAGTAATCAATCCATCTGTAAAGTTAACTTTAATAAAGGTGTTCGTTATTTTGTCAATGAAGCGTACTCCCGAATGTTAATTTTGATGAATTGGAACAGCAACTAAGATTAGAAAAAAGATAATTGTTCTGTTTCCCCTTCGATTAATCAAAACTTAACATTTACTTTATTATACATGATCTTTTAATAATGAATTTTAGGGGATACCGATCCATGACAACAAAATCACACCCGTATCAATAGCCCGGCAATTATAATGTTCTTTCAATTCATCCTTCAAACAATACAGAAAATGTTATTTTATTACTCACGCATCCCGATTACCCCATCAGGAAACAATTGCCTGCATCATGTCATGCCGAAAAGTACAGATTAATTCAATGCAATGCCCACAATAAAACCAGCCCAGGGCTTATTATCATAGATCCACACCCTGCGGTCATCGTTGAGCAGATAATCAAAACCCACGGCGATGCCAAAACTGGCAACATTGGTTTCCAGAAAGCCTGCAACACCTGTCTGAATTATGACACCGTTATACTCATCTGTTATTTTATTGCGGGTAGTTGCAGCGTTGACCGATGTTGCTCCCGGACCTGCAAAAACACCGAAATCATAACCCCTGCTTTTTATTTTGGGATACCTTGTACCGAGGGGATTCATTTTACCTGTAACGCTGTAGGTATCATGTCTCCAACCGGCAAATAAAGCCACATTGAAATCCGTTATCATTTGAGCGGGCAAATCTCCCGAAGGAGGACGGTATTTCAAAAGAACTGTAGTAATATCGATATCCAGACTGTTCTTCTTAAAGATCGCCGGTTCGAATTTCAGGCTGTCGGAAGGCAAAAGGGGAATTGTGGTAATGTCTGCTTTGTCAGGAAGATGATTTTTGAGACGATATACTTCAATCTTTTCCTCCGTTACATCCACATAGACCTTTTGTAGAGGATCTTTCCCGGATTCTACTTTATAATATCCACTGTTAAAACCATGCACAGATGCCTCTTCCAGAGTTGAGCAGGAGGATAGCAGACCCGCTAAAGCAAAGGAAGCAACAAAGGATTTGATAATATTGATATTGCCCATACCCAATTCACGGTAAAGATTACGCTGCCATCAAATATACATCCAACAGACTTTACAAACGTTCTTTAATATTCTGAACGTAAGAAACTCAAGTTCGATCCTTAAAAAATATCCCGAACAGGGCCGCATCAATATTGATCCAGCATGTATTTAATAACGTCCGTAGTGGTGACGATTCCTTTGAGAGCGTCTCCTTCTACCACCGGGAGTGCGTGAAAAGGTTCGCTGGCAAAGATTTCAGCAACATCCTTAATGGCATCTTCAGGACTCACGGTTCTTGGATTGGAGGTCATGACCTGAGGCACACTCAGCATATCCAATACTGCCTCATCCGAATTGGCCTGATTATCGAACAATCCGCCGAAAGTCAGTCGGTTCAGGTCGGTGGCAC
>Ga0315906_10004986_pt1 | contig 16798 bp, 15 predicted proteins | sample LakEriMetagenome_4_FD_203526 | JGI IMG/M metagenome (GOLD analysis project Ga0315906, IMG submission 203526) | Freshwater fungal communities from buoy surface, Lake Erie, Ohio, United States - Buoy 2 MA122 | ecosystem: Environmental > Aquatic > Freshwater > Lake > Lake biofilm | place: USA...
ATTTGACCTATGCGGATTGGGCCCGCGTTGTCGGTGTGAACCTGACCGGCTGCTTTTTGTGCGCGCAGGCCGCGTTTCGCATCATGAAGGATCAGAAGCCGCAGGGTGGGCGGATCATCAACAACGGGTCGATCAGCGCGCATACGCCGCGCCCCGATAGCGCGCCCTATACCGCCACCAAACATTCCATTACGGGGCTGACGAAATCCCTCATGCTCGATGGCCGCAAATACGATATTTGCGCGGGGCAGATTGATATAGGCAATGCCGCAACGCCAATGACTCAGCGCATGACGCGCGGCGTGAAGCAGGCCGATGGCAGCATCGCGGTCGAGCCCACCATGGACGCCACGCATGTCGGCAATGCCATTCTGCATATGGCCAATCTGCCGCTGGAGGCGAATATCTTCACGCTCACCATCAAGGCCACCAAGATGCCCTTCGAAGGGCGCGGCTGAAGCGTTATGGCTACCCATCATCTGAAGGTTCAGGAACCCTTCCGCGCGCTGTTTTATGCACCGTTCTATGCGGCCTTGGCGCGCGGGGACTATGCGACTGAGGGCGTGGAAGTCACGCTGCTGCCCGGCGCGGTGCCGTCGCTTGCTAAGGATTCCGTATTGGATGGCACGGCGGACCTCGCCTGGGGCGGGCCGATGCGCCTATTGCTTGCGCATGATGCTGATCCCGCCTGCCCCTTACGCTTGTTCGGTGCGGTGGTGATGGGGGATCCGTTTTTTCTAGTGGGGCGCCAGCCTAATCCTGGCTTCAAGCTGCGTGATCTGGCGGGCATGACGCTTGGTACCGTCAGCGAAGTGCCAACGCCATGGTGGACACTACAGGATGATATCCGCGCGGCAGGGATTGATCCGGCAGCGATCAAGCGCGTCACGGACCAGACCATGCCGGCCAATGCGGCAGCTGTTGCGTCTGGTGCGTTGGATGTGGCGCAGCTTTTTGAGCCTCTGGTGAGCCAGATGGAAGCCGCCGGCACCGGCCATGTCTGGTATGCGCAAGCCAGCCGCGGCCCCACTTCCTACACGGCGTTTTATGCCCGCACCGATGTCATCGCCGCCAAGCGCGCGGCGATGGAAGCCATGGTGCGCGGGCTGGCGCGGACGCTCACTTGGTTCACCGCAGCCTCACCGGCGGAAATCGTCGCCTGCATTGCGCCTTACTTTGAAGGCGGTGATCACGCGCTCATGGCGCGCGCCATTGCCCGCTACAAATCCGTGAAACTCTGGACTGAGACGCCGCACTTCCCGCCGGAAGCGCTCGCGCAATTGGAACGCGGCATGCTTTCCGCCGGCGCCATCACGTGCACGCCTGGTTTTGCCGGGCTGGTGGCCGAGGATGTGACGGAAAGCGCGCTCGCGTAATTTCAGCCGCGCGGCAATAACTGCTCTGTCAGCGTCGCCCAATAGGATGCGCCGACGGGCAGGATATTGTCGTTGAAATCATAAAGCGGATGATGCACCTGCGCTTCATCCGGCCCACGCCCGCCGCCCAACATCAAATATGCGCCGGCCTTGGCGTTCAGCATGAAGGAGAAATCCTCACCGCCCATGGTGGGTTTCGCCATTGGTAATACGCGCGCTTCCCCCTGCACCGCGCGCGCGGCCTTGGCGGCCAGATGCACGCTTTCAACCTCATTGATCGTCGCGGGATAGGCGCGGGCAAATTCGGCGGTGGCCGTCGCGCCCATGGCGGCGGCGATCCCCGTTACGGTTTCCTTGAAGCGGCGTTCCAGCAAATCCCCGATCTCCGGCGCGAACCAGCGCGCGGTGCCGAGCATGCGCACAGCCTCCGGGATCACGTTGAAGGTATGCCCGCCGGTGATATGGCCGATGGTGATGACGCCCGCTTCCACCGGTTCCACATTGCGCGCGACAATGGATTGCAACGCCTGCACAATGGCGGCGGCCACCACAATCGGGTCCGTGCCATTATGCGGCATGGCGCCATGTGCCCCTTTTCCAGTGATATTCACTTCAAGGTTCGCGACCGCCGCCATCACCGGGCCTTCGCGCCAAAGGAACGTGCCTTCTGGCGCGCCCGGCCAATTATGCATCCCAAAGACGCGCTCCATCGGGAAACGGGTGAAGAGGCCTTCCTTCACCATCAATTCGCCGCCCGCCAGGTTTTCTTCCGCCGGCTGAAAAATTACATAAACCGTGCCATCGAAATTGCGCGTCTCGGCTAGATACTTCGCCGCGCCGAGCAACATGGCGGTATGCCCATCATGGCCGCAGGCATGCATCTTCCCGGCAATTTTGGAGGCATAAGGCAGGCCGGTTTCTTCCAGGATCGGCAGCGCATCAATATCCGCGCGCAGCCCAATGGCGCGACCATTATCAACACGCCCGCGAATCACGCCGACAACACCAGTCTTGGCGATGCCCGTCACCACCTCATCACAACCAAACTCACGCAGCTTTTCGGCGATGATGCCGGAAGTGCGGGTTTCTTCCAGACCCAACTCCGGGTGTTCATGAAAATCACGCCGCCAGGCGGTCATTTCCGGGTGGAATTCGGCGATGCGGTTGATGATGGGCATGGGAAGCCTTCCTTAATTCTTCTGGGCTGGGGCGAAGGTCAGCGCCAGCCCCTGTTCCAGCGGGATGGGCATAAAGCCGAGAATACCCCGCATCGGCGCAATGTCGAAAGCCTTGTCTTCCGTCAAGCGGCGAATTTCATCCGCGCCAATCGAAGGCAAGCCTGGGATGATGCGCATCAGCCAAGCCAAGCCACGCAGCAGCCCAAGCGGTAGCGGTAGCACCGGGCGGGCACCAAGCCCCGCAGCACGCACCACACCAGCCAGGAAATCGCGATAGGGCATGGGTTCCGGCCCCGCGATCACCATCGCCTCTGGCCCCGTCCAGGGATGGCGCGCGGCGGCGAGCAAGGCGCGTGTGACATCGCTTTGATGGATCGGCTGCACCAAAGACCGCCCTCCCCCAGGCAAGGGCGCAAAAGGCAAGCGGCGCAATAGTGCTGCCAGGCGCTGCACATTATCCTCGCCCTCTGCGCCATAGACCATGGTCGGGTGCAGCATGACGCCGGCGCGGCCACTGGCGAGGAAGGCAGCCTCACCCGCGCGCACGCCATCACCATGGTCATCCGCCCAGCGCGAATAGCGCCTTGTGGAGCCCATCAGCACAAAACGCGCATCGGCCGGCGCGGCCGCAAGGATCGCGGGCGCGTGGCGCGCATGGGCGGTGCTGATGACAAGTGTGGCGCCTTCAAGTGCAGCGCTTAGCGCGGCGGGATCGGCCAGATCAGCAATGCGCGGCGCAACAGGCAAGCCAAGCGCTGCCCATTTCGCCGCATCGCGCACAACCGGTGTGAAGGGCGTGCCTTCAGCGAGCAAGGCGCGGGCGAGTGCCGCGCCGCTCCGCCCCGTGGCACCAATTAGTGCAATCAAGGTGCGGCGCGCAGGAAGGCCAGGTCAGCGCCAAGCGGTGCCTGCGTCACCTGATCATAAACCAGCTTGTCCCAGCCGCGCTTGGGCGCCGGGGCGGGCTGCCAGGCGGCGCGGCGGCGGGCCATTTCATCCTCCGGCACCAACAAATCAAGCTTGCGGTCCTTCACCGAAAGCCGGATGCGATCACCCGTTTGCACCAAAGCCAGCGGCCCGCCCACTGCCGCTTCTGGGGCAATATGCAGCACAATCGTGCCAAAGGCGGTGCCAGACATGCGGCAATCGCTCATGCGCACCATGTCCTTCACGCCGGCGCGGGCGAGTTTTTTCGGGATCGGCAAATAGCCCGCCTCTGGCATGCCGGAAGGTGACCGCGGCCCGGCATATTTCAGCACCAGAATATCCTGCGGAGTCACATCCAAAGCGGGGTCGTCAATGCGGTTGGCCAAATCCTCCAACCCATCAAACACCATGCAGCGCGCTTCGGTTTCGAATAGCGCGGGTGTGGCGGCGCTCCGCTTCAAAATCGCCCCTTCTGGCGCGAGTGAACCAAACAAAGCGACCAAACCACCAACCGGGGAGACAGGTTCGGCAAAAGCGCGAATGATGCGCCGATCAACGAAATGGCTGCCATCGCCGATACGGTCCATCAGACTCACGCCATCCAGATCAATCGTTGTCAGGTCAAGCAAATCGCGCAATTCCCACAGAAGCGCGCGCATGCCGCCCGCCGCGTGGAAATCTTCCATATAGCCCTCGCCAGTCGGCTTCAGGTCCACCAGCACCGGCGTTTCTTCGGACAGCGCATCAAGCCGCTTGAGATCGAGCGAAAGCCCGGCGCGGCCGGCAATGGCGGCCATATGCACCACCGCATTGGTGGAACCGCCCAAGGCCAGCAGCACGCGCACGGCATTGTCCAGATTGCCCTGCGTCATCATCTGGCTGGGCAGGATGGGGTTCTTGATGAGCCGCACGGCCTGCGCGCCGGCTTCCTCCGCAATGCGAAGCCTATCCGCATGCACGGCGGGGGCGCTGGCGCCGGCAAGCGGCATGAAGCCAAGGGTCGCGGCGATGCAGGCCATGGTGGAAGCCGTGCCCATCACGCCGCAGGTGCCGGCGGTTGTGGCAAGCTTGCCTTCCAATTCGCCGATCCGCTCCGCAGTCACTTCGCCAGCGCGATAACGCGCCCAATAGCGCCGGCAATCGGTGCAGGCGGAAAGCCTTTCCCCTTCAAAAGCCTGCGCCAGCATGGGGCCGGTGACGAGCATCACCGCCGGAATATCGGCCGAAATCGCGGCCATCAGCTGCGCCGGCACGGTCTTGTCGCAGCCGCCCACCAGCACCGCAGCATCCATCGGCTGGGCGGAAAGCATCGCTTCCGTATCCAGCGCCATCAGGTTGCGATAATGCATCGAACAGGGGCTGAGCGATGGCTCACATAGGCTGACCGTTGGGAAGCCCAGCGGCAGCGCGCCTTCGGAAAGCACGCCACGGCGCACGGCTTCGATCAGTTCCGGCACGGTGCGGTGGCAGTTATTGTAATCACTCGCGGTATCGGCGATGCCGACCACGGGCTTGTCCAGCATGCGCTGCGAATAGCCCATGGATTTGGCGAAGGACCGCCTGAGGTAAAGCGCGAAATCGCGATCCCCGTAATTGGAGGTATTGCGGGCCAGGCCATGGTGTTTGTCGCTCATGCGGGCGTTTCTTCCGAAAAGGTTGCCGTTGGGTGGCAGATTAAGCACCCTGGGGCGCGCAAGGGTAGGGCCGCGCCCTGATGCGGTATTTTGTTACCACAAACAGAAATCGCTCTTTGCGCTTGACTTTTCGGAGCCCGGCCCGGATAAGCCCGCTTCCTTTCCATAGGTTTATTCGGAACCACCATGATTTCCACGCAAACCCGCTCGCTGAAGCCGGCGGAGGTGAAAAAGAACTGGGTGTTGATTGATGCGGATGGGCTCGTGCTCGGCCGCCTCGCCTCCCTGGTCGCCAATCGCCTTCGCGGCAAGCACAAGCCGCAATTCACCCCCCATGTGGATTGCGGTGACCATGTTGTCATCATCAATGCGAAGAAGGTGCGCGTCACCGGCGCCAAGGCGGAACAGAGCGTGTTCTACTGGCACACCGGCTATCCGGGCGGCATCAAGGGCCGCACCATCCGTGAACGCATGGAAGGCCGCTTTCCGGAGCGCGTCATTGAAAAGGCGGTCGAGCGCATGATCACCCGTGGCCCCCTCGGCCGCGCGCAGATGCGGAACCTCCATGTCTATGCCGGGGCCGAGCACCCGCATGCCGGCCAGCAGCCCGCGACCCTGGATGTGGCGGCGCTGAACCGTAAGAATTCCCTCGCAGTGAAGAAGGCGGGCTGAGGCTATGAGCGGCGAAACCAAGACCCTCGCGGACCTCAAGGAAATCGTGGCCGGCACCCCGGCTGCCGCTGCGGAAGCGGCGATCAAGCGGGAACCGAAGCGCGATGCGCAGGGCCGTTCCTATGCCACGGGTCGGCGGAAGGACGCGGTCGCCCGCGTTTGGATCAAGCCGGGCAAGGGCCAGATCACCATCAATGACAATCCGGCAGCGAAGTATTTCGCGCGCCCGGTACTGCGCATGCTGATCACCCAGCCCTTCCTGGTGGCGGATCGCTATCAGCAATTCGATGTCATCTGCTCGGTTGTTGGTGGCGGCTTGTCCGGTCAGGCCGGTGCGGTGCGCCATGGCATCAGCCGCGCGCTTTGCAATTATGAACCGGATCTGCGTTCCATCCTGAAAAAGGCGGGCTTCCTGACGCGCGACCCGCGCGTGGTGGAACGCAAGAAGTACGGGCGCCCGAAGGCACGACGTTCCTTCCAGTTCTCCAAGCGCTGACGCCAGCGGACCGGCGTCGCGCGCCGGTCCCATACTGGGATTTTCATCAGGGGGCGGGTCCGCAAGGGTCCGCCCCCCTTGCATTTCTGACCCATTCGCGCCGCTATGTTGCGGTTAAGGAGAGCGTATCATGGCCAAGACTGCGAAGATTTTCATTGATGGCGAAGCCGGCACCACGGGCCTGCAAATCCGCGACCGTATTGCCGCCAATCCGCATGTTGAATTGCGCTCCATCGCCGCTGAGCACCGCAAGGATGCCAATGCGCGCCGTGAGATGATGGACAGTGTTGACCTAGTGATCCTGTGCCTGCCGGATGATGCGGCGAAGGAAAGCGCCGCGCTTGCCGCTTCGCTCGGTGCTCAGGCGCCGAAGCTTTTGGATGCTTCCACCGCGCACCGCGTTGATCCTGATTGGGTTTATGGCTTGGCAGAACTTTCGCCCGATCAGCCAGGCGCCATTGCAGCGGCGAAGTGCGTTTCCAATCCTGGCTGCTACCCAACCGGCGCCATTCTGATGCTGCGCCCCTTGATTGATGCCGGCATCATGGCGCCTGATTTTCCGATCACGGTGAATGCGGTGTCCGGCTATTCCGGCGGCGGCAAATCCATGATCGCCGCTTATGAAGCCCGCACCGCGCCGGATTTTGAGCTTTACGGCTTGGGCCTGGAACACAAGCATGTTGCCGAGCTGCAGAAATATACCGGCCTCACGCGCCGGCCGATCTTCGTGCCGTCAGTCGCGGATTATGCACAGGGCATGATCGATTCCATTCCGCTGCATCTTGATCTGCTGAAGGGCAATGTGAAGCCTGCCGATCTGGAGGCACTGTTGATCAAGCGCTATGCCGGCAGCGATGTGGTGCGCGTGGTGTCAGCGGAAGCCGGCGGCAAGCTGGAACCCCAGGCGCTGAATGGCACCAACAGTCTTGAAATCCGTGTCTACGGCAATGAAAAGCGCGGCCAGGCCGTGCTGGTGGCGCGCTACGATAACCTCGGCAAGGGCGCATCCGGTGCGGCGGTGCAAAACCTTGGCCTGATGCTTGGCGTGCCGGTTTCGGCCGATCTGCCGAAGGCAGCGTAAGGAGCAGCCATGGACATGCAACACCCCACCAATCGCGGCCCGCTTTATGTGTTTGAAGGCATTTGGCCGAAACTACACGAAAGCGTCTTCATCGCGCCCACCGCCGCCGTCATCGGCAATGTCACGATCGGGGAGCAATCCAACATCTGGTATCATTGCGTGCTGCGCGGCGATTCCAACTTCATCACCATCGGCAAGCGCGTGAATATCCAGGATGGCACCATTGTGCATGTGAATGCGGGGCGCGAACCCACCATCATCGGCGATGATGTCACGGTCGGCCATGCCGCCATTGTGCATGCCTGCACGCTGATGGACCGCGCCTTTGTCGGCATGGGCGCCACGGTGCTGGATGGCGCGGTGATTGAAGAAGGCGGCGTGATTGCCGCCGGTTCCGTGCTGCCGCCCGGCAAGCGCATCGGCGCCATGGAGCTTTGGATGGGCAATCCCGCCAAGCTGGTGCGGGTGCTTACCGAAGAACAGCGCGCCGGGTTTGATCGCACTGCGAAGAATTACGTGCAGCTTGCCGGGCGCCATCGCGCGTCCCTCACCGGGGGCTGACGGGGCCGCGTTTTCGTTCATAATATCGCCTCGGGAAACGCCGAGGAGAGACGCGTGAACGCAACCCTGAATGCCCTTCTGGCCAACGGCACCGCTGCCGCGCCGGCCATCCGCGCGCCTGGGCGCCCGGCGCTTTCCTATGCCGGGCTCCGGGACCTCGCCGCCGCCACCATCGCGCGGCTGAATGGCATCGGCATTGGCCGCAATGATCGTGTGGCGATTGTGCTGCCAAATGGCCCGGAAATGGCCGCCGCCTTTATCGCGATTGGCGCGGGGGCGACCACCGCGCCGCTCAACCCATCCTATCGCGCGGATGAATTCAACTTTTATCTGACCGATCTGAAGGCCAAGGCGCTGGTGGTGCAAAAGGGTGTCGCTACCGAAGCGCGCGATGTGGCGGCGAAGCTTGGCGTTGCCGTGCTGGAATTGGTGCCCGGTGACCTTGCGGGCAGCTTCACCTTGGAAGGCGGCAGCCCTGCGCAGGCCGCACAACCCGGCGCGGCTGAGGCTGGCGATATCGCGCTGGTGCTGCATACATCGGGCACCACAGCGCGGCCCAAGATTGTGCCGCTGTCGCAGGCGAATATCTGCGCCTCGGCACAGCATATCGGCGCGACACTTTCGCTTTCGCCCGCTGATGCCTGTTTGAACATCATGCCGCTATTCCATATCCACGGGCTGATTGCGGCGGTGCTTTCTTCCCTTGGCGCCGGCGGCGCGGTGATTTGCACGCCGGGCTTTGATGCTTTGCGTTTCTTCCGGCTCCTGGATGAGGAACGGCCAAGCTGGTACACGGCGGTGCCGACCATGCACCAAACGATCCTGACACGCGCTGACCGCAATGCGGAGATCATTGAACGCGCAAAGCTCCGCTTCATTCGTTCATCCTCGGCATCTTTGCCCGGGCCGGTGATGGAGCAATTGGAAGCGGTATTTGGCTGCCCGCTGGTGGAAAGCTACGGCATGACGGAAGCATCGCATCAGATGGCATCCAACCCGCTGGCCGGGCCACGCAAGCCAGGCTCTGTCGGTCGCGCTGCGGGGCCGGAAGTGGCGATCATGGATGATGACGGCACCATCCTGCCGCAGGGTGAGATTGGAGAAGTCGTGATCCGCGGCCCCAATGTGACCGCGGGCTATGAGGCCAATCCGGACGCCAATGCCAAGGCTTTCACGCATGGTTGGTTCCGCACTGGCGATCAGGGCGCCTTTGATGCGGAAGATTATCTGACGCTGACCGGCCGCTTGAAGGAATTGATCAATCGCGGTGGCGAGAAAGTGAGCCCCTTGGAAGTGGATGGCGTGCTTTCTGCCCATCCGGCGGTCGCGCAGGCGCTGACCTTCGCCATGCCGCATGCGAAGCTTGGTGAGGAAGTCGCCGCCGCCGTGGTGCTGCGCGAAGGGGCTGCCTGCACGGAACGCGAATTGCGTGATTTCGCCGCGCAGCAGCTCGCGGATTTCAAAGTGCCGCGCAAGGTGGTGTTTCTGCCGGAGATTCCGAAGGGCGCGACCGGCAAGCTGATGCGGATTGGGCTTGCGGAAAAGCTGGGGCTGACGGGTTGATGGCTATGAAAATCTGCATCTTCGGTGCCGGCGCCATTGGTGGGCTGATGGGCGCGAAGCTCGCCGCCAAGGGTGATGTGGAAGTCACCTTCATCGCACGCGGCCCGCATCTGGCAGCCATGCGCGAGAACGGTGTGAAGCTGATCAGCGAAGGCGAGGAACGCATCGTCCATCCGCGCTGCGTCGAAAGTGCTGAGGAAGCCGGTCCGCAGGATTATGTGCTGGTGACGCTGAAGGCGCATTCCCTGCCTTCCGCTGCCAAGCAAATGCAGCCCTTGCTTGGCCCCGATACGGCGATTGTAAGTGCGGTGAATGGCATTCCCTGGTGGTATTTCCACGGGCTTGGCGGCGCTTATGAAGGGCGCATTGTGCAAAGCGTAGACCCGGAAGGGCAGGTTTCCGCGCTACTGCCACCCTCACGCGCCATTGGCTGCATTGTCTATCCCGCCGCCGAGGTAACGGCACCGGGCGTGATTGACCACAGCTATGGCGACCGCTTCAGCCTGGGTGAGCCCGATGGCAGCCGCAGCCCGCGCGCGCAGGCGCTGTCTGAAGCGCTGATCGCCGCCGGCTTCAAGGCGCCGGTACGCCCAAAAATTCGTGATGAGCTTTGGGTGAAGCTTTGGGGCAATATGGCCTTCAACCCGATCTCGGCGCTCACCACCGCGACCCTTGATGTGCTGACGGGCGATGAAGGCCAGCGCGGTGTGGCGCGCGCCATGATGCTGGAAGGCCAGCGCGTGGCGGAAGCGCTGGGCGTGCGTTTCGCGATTGATGTGGATAAGCGCATCGCCGGCGCGGCGGAGGTTGGGGCGCACAAGACCTCCATGCTGCAGGATCTGGAACGCGGCCGACCGATGGAGATTGAGGCGCTGCTCGGCGCCGTGGTGGAATTGGCCGATTGGGTCGGTGAGGCTGCGCCGATTTCGCGCACCGTGCTGGCGCTGGTACGCGCCAGGGCACGGGCGGCGGGGTGTTTGTAGCAATAGTCGCCATGAATCATGTGGCCTTGGGCCATGAAGAAAATCATCTATGATTTTGGTGCCAATAAGGGCGACGATATTCCCTATTACCTGAAACGTGCCGATCTTGTGGTAGCAGTGGAAGCCGATCCCGGTCTTTGCAAGCTCATGCAAGACCGTTTTGCGCAGCAGATCAAAAGCGGGCGCGTGATTGTCGAAAACTGCGTCATCACCGTGGACGATTTATCCGAAGTGCCTTTCTACAGGCACAAGCGCAACCATGTCCTGAGCCAATTTCCGAAGCCACAGGGCCGGCATCTTCGGGCCTTCACGCAAATGCTGCTACCGGCGCGCAGGCCGCTTAGTATCATCTCGGAACATGGCCCACCCCATTACATCAAGATTGATGTCGAGCATTATGATGCTGCCATTCTTCAAAACCTCTTTGCTCATGACATTCGCCCGCCTTACATCTCCGCCGAATCCCATTCGGCTGAGGTGTTTTCCCTGCTCGCGATGCAGGGCGGCTACAAGGCTTTCAAGCTTGTTGAAGGCAGGCATGTGCACCGATGTGCCAATGATATCTTCATCGAGGGTGAGGATGGCGGCCTTGAGCGGCTTTCTTTCAAGCGCCATGCCGCCGGGCCTTTTGGCGAAGACATCCGCGGGGAATGGCTCTCTGCCGAAAATTGCGAAAGGCTTTTGGCCTTTCGTGGCTTAGGGTGGCGGGATGTGCACGCCACCAATCTCAAGGACCCGCCCCCACAACAGCCACTCAGTTACGGGCGCTTGCTGGTGAACGAAACGCGCGATTGTCTGCGCCGGGGTCTCGGCACATTGGGTGCCTTGCGAAAGTGATTTCGGCTTAGCCGCTACAGCGCCTCAATCCTGATCAGCGCTGGCTTTTCCATCACGGTATTCAATTCCGCAATGCGCTTCAGTGCCGCACGCACGGAAGCCTCGCTCGTTTCATGCGTGGTCAGCACGACGGGCACGGCCTCACCAGGCGCGCGGCCACGTTGCAGCATGGATTCCAGGCTGATGGCATTATCGCGCAAAACGCCCGTGACATCGGCAATAACGCCGGGGCGGTCCACCACCATCAGGCGGAGGTAATAGGCCCCCGTATGGCGATCCATCGGGAAGGAAGGCTCGGGCTTCAGCGCGGCGGCTTCCGCGCCCCATACCGGGGTGAAGCGCCCGCGCGCAATGTCAATCACATCGGCCACCACGGCGGAAGCCGTTGGCCCTTCGCCAGCGCCGCGGCCTTCCATCATCACGCGGCCGACGAAATCACCCTCGGCCACCACGGCATTGAACACGCCATCCACCCGGGCAATGGGGGCTGAGATCGGCACCATGCAGGGATGCACGCGCGTTGAAATGCCGCCTTCTTCGCGCCGCGCAATGCCAAGCAGCTTGATGCGATAGCCAAGTTCCTCGGCAAGTGCGATATCAAGCGCCGAGACTTCGCGAATGCCTTCCACATGCACGGCGCTGAAATCCACCGGCCGGCCAAAGGCAAGCGCTGCCAGGATCGCAAGCTTATGCGCCGCATCAATGCCATCAATATCGAAGGATGGATCGGCTTCCGCATAGCCAAGCTTTTGTGCCTCGGCCAGCACTTCGGCGAATTCGCGCTTTTGTTCGCGCATCACGGTCAGGATGTAATTGCAGGTGCCGTTCAGAATGCCGGCCACGCGCTGGATGCGATTGGCGGCCAAGCCTTCGCGCAAAGCCTTGATCGCGGGAATGCCGCCGGCCACCGCCGCTTCAAAGGCCAGCGCCACACCGCGCGCTTCGGATGACTGCGCCAAGGCCGCGCCATGCACGGCAAGCAAAGCCTTATTCGCTGTGACCACATGCTTGCCCGCGGCAATGGCAGCCTGCACCAGGGCACGCGCCGGTCCTTCCGAACCGCCGATGCATTCCACCACCACATCCAATTGCGGATCAGCGGCCAGCGCCACCGGGTCTTCATACCAGCGCAGCCCGGAAAGGCTGACGCCGCGATCCCGGTTGCGTTCGCGTGCGGAAACCGCGGTGATGGCAATGGGGCTGCCAGCGCGTGCGGCAATGATATCAGCATTGGCGCGCAGCAATTTCACCACGCCGGCGCCAACCGTTCCAAGGCCGGCAACCGCAATCGCAAGGGGGCGGGTCATGCATTCACCATATCAGAAGCAGCATCCTGCGGCGCGGCATTATCCCCACCCAGGAAGGTTTTGATACCACGCAAAGCCTGGCGGATGCGGTGGCTATTTTCCACCAGCGCAATCCGCACATGTTCATCACCATGCTCACCAAAGCCAAGGCCAGGTGCCACCGCTACCTTGGCCTTTTCCAGCAGCAGCTTGGAAAACCCGACCGAGCCCAAATGCCGGAAACGCTCGGGGATCGGCGCCCAGAGGAACATGGAAGCCTCTGGCGACGGCACATCCCAGCCCGCGGCATGCAGCCCCTTCACCAGCACTTCGCGGCGTTCCTTATACAGAACGCGCATTTCCTCAATGCAATCCTGCGGACCATTCAACGCCGCCGTCGCCGCCACCTGGATAGGCGTGAAGGCGCCGTAATCCAGATAGGATTTCACGCGCGCCAATGCCGCGATCAGCCGTGGATTACCGGCCGCAAAACCCATGCGCCAGCCTGGCATATTGTAGGTTTTCGACATGGAGGTGAATTCCACCGTGATGTCCTTCGCGCCTTCAACTTCCAAAACGGAAGGCGGCGGGGTGTCGCCGAAATACAGCTCGGCATAGGCAAGATCGGATAGGATGAACAATTCATGCCGGCGGCAAAGGGCGACCAATTCGCGGTAGAATTCAATCGGCGCGGTCAGGGCAGTTGGGTTTGACGGGAAATTGACAATCACCGCATTCGGTTTGGGGACGGAATGGCGCACGGCGCGGTCAATCGCCTCAAGCATCGCGTCATCGGGCGTATAGGGAATGCTGCGCACTGAAGCGCCGGCGATGATGAAGCCGAATTGATGGATGGGGTAGGAAGGATTGGGCACCAGGATGGTATCGCCCGGGCTTGAGATGGCCTGCGCCAAATTCGCCAAACCTTCCTTCGAACCAAGCGTGGCGACCACTTCGGTTTCAGGGTCCAACTTCACGCCAAAGCGCCGGTCGTAATAGCCAGCCAGCGCCTTGCGCAGCCCTGGAATACCCTTGGACATCGAATAGCGATGCGTGCGCGGGTCCTGCACGGCTTCGATCAGCTTCGCCACAATATGCGGCGGTGTCGGCGTATCGGGATTGCCCATGCCAAGGTCAACAATATCCTCAGCCGCCGCGCGCGCTTTGGCCTTGGCGGCATTCACCTCGGCAAAAACATAGGGCGGCAGGCGCCGGATACGGTGGAAATCCTCGGTCATGGCTTCAGTCTCGATGTTTTCGGGCGATGGTTATAGACCAGCGCGTTACGGTCGGCGAGGCGGATCACGCAAAACAGGTGGCGGCGGCGGGGCGGAGGGTGAGAGCATCGGCGGCGCCGGGATGCTGCCCGGGGTGACCAACGGCGGCGCAGGGATAGCGGAAGGTTCGGGCAAGGCCACCGGCGCCGGCGTGGCTTGCTGGGGTGTGGCGGCGGGGGCGGCCGGGGCGGCGGGCGTGGCCGGGGCGGGAAGAGCCGGCGCGGGCGCGGCCATGCCGGTGAGCGCCGGCGCCAAAGCGGGGGGCGGCGGCCCCAGGCGCGGTGCGGCGCCGGGCAAGGCGCCAAGCGGTGCGCGCGCCGCTTCCCTTTGCTGCACCAGCCGGGCGGCCAGGGCCTCTCGCGCGGCCAAATCCGGGGTCTCCGGGCGCGGCGGAACAGTGCCGAGATTGGGAAAGGGGGCATCGGCATTGGGGGGCGCTGGGCGGCCTTCTGTCGCCGGCCCCCAGGCGCGGTCCCAGAATTTCGCCACCGCCTGGCCGGGCTCTGTCTGGCAGCCGGCCAGCATCAGCCCCAGCAGCGTGCAAAGCTGTGCTTGATTGGCCTTGCTCCGCCACTTAGGTTGAGCCTTGGTTCCGGATGTCTCGCGATGCTCGCTCATGCGCCCCTTCCTGCCATAAGGGGTTAGCCTGAAACGGGCGCGGCGCGAAGCGTCTGGCAGAAACTCACCAGGAAGCCACGATGGCCGAGAGCGACAACCCCTCTTTCCGCCTGCCAGACCCGGCGCTGGTGAGCCGCACCATGGCCGATGTGGCGGAACGCAGCCAGCGCATTGTTGCGGATTTCCTGAAGCGTCAGGCGGATCAACCCGGTGAGGCCGACCCGATGCATATCGGCAATGCCTTCCTGGATATGACCACGCGCCTGATGGCCAATCCGGCCAAGCTGATGCAGGCGCAGATCGGCTTTTGGCAGGATTATCTGACGCTGTGGCAGCACACGGCGCGGCGCATGATGGGTGAACCCGCGCCGGCCGTGATCGCGGAAGACCAAAAGGATAAGCGCTTCAAGGATGAAGCCTGGCGCGACAATGAAGTGTTTGACTTCATCCGGCAGAGCTATTTGCTCTCTGCCCGCTACATGCAGGGCCTGGTGCATGATGCGGAAGGCATGGATGAAAAAACCGCGCAGAAGGTGGATTTTTATACGCGCCAATTCGTGGATGCGATGAGCCCCACGAATTTCGCCCTCACCAATCCCGAAGTACTGCGCCGCACGGCGGAAACAGGCGGCGAGAATCTGCTGAAGGGGCTTTCAAACCTGCTGACCGATCTGGAACGCGGGCAAGGCAACCTCCGCATCCGGATGACGGATGAAAGCAAGTTCAAGGTGGGTGAAAATATCGCCGTCACCCCGGGCAAGGTTGTCTATCAGAATGATCTGATGCAGTTGATCCAGTATACGCCCACCACTGAAAAGGTGCTGAAGCGGCCGCTGCTGATCCTGCCGCCCTGGATCAACAAATATTATATCCTTGATCTACGCCCGAAGAATTCCTTCATCCGCTGGGCGGTAGATCAGGGGCATACGGTTTTTGTGGTTTCCTGGGTCAATCCGGATGCAAAGCTCGCTGAAAAGGGCTTTGAGGATTACATGCTGGAAGGCCCCTATGCGGCGCTGGATGCGATTGAAAAAGCGACCGGCGAGAAGGCGGTGAATGCGATTGGCTATTGCCTGGGGGGCACGCTGCTATCAGCCACACTCGCGCATATGGCGGTCAAGCGCGATACACGCATCAAATCCGCGACCTTCTTCACCACCATGGTGGATTTCACCGAAGCGGGGGAACTTGGCGTTTTCATTGATGAGGAACAATTGAAGGCGCTGGAAGCGAAAATGCAAAAGCGCGGCTTTCTGGAAGGCCGTGAAATGGCAACCACCTTCAATATGCTGCGCGCCAATGATCTGATCTGGTCCTTCGTGGTGAACAACTACCTGCTGGGGCAGGACCCCTTCCCGTTTGATTTGCTCTACTGGAATGATGATTCAACGCGCATGCCGGCGCGCATGCATTCCTTCTATCTGCGCCGCATGTATCAGCAGAATGATCTGATCAAGCCGGGCGGGATTGAATTGCTTGGCATCAAGCTGGATCTGAGGAAGATCAAGCTGCCGACGTATATTCTTTCGACGCGGGAAGATCATATCGCGCCCTGGGCTTCCACCTATCGCGCGACGCAAACCTATGCGGGCGATATCCGCTTCGTGCTGGCGGCGTCCGGCCATATTGCGGGTGTGGTCAATCCGCCGGATGCGGGCAAATACAGCCATTGGGTGAATACGGAACTGCCGGCGGACCCCGAAGCCTGGCTGGCGGGGTCCACGGAATTGGCGGGGTCCTGGTGGCCCGATTGGCAACGCTGGGTGAGCGGGCAGGACCCCGCGCAAGTACCCGCGCGGCAGCCGAAAAACGCCATTGAGGATGCGCCGGGCAGCTATGTGAAAGTCATGGCGCAGGATTGAAGCGCGCGATAGCCGCGCGCCAAGGGAAGGGAACACATCATGGCGGGCAGATTGGCGGGGAAGCTTTGTTTCGTCACCGCAGCAGGCCAGGGCATTGGCCGCGCTACCGCGCTCGCCATGGCCGCCGAAGGCGCACGGGTGGTGGCAACGGATCGGGATGCGGCTTTGCTCGCCAGCCTTACCGCCGCCGGCATTTCCACCGCGGTGTTGGATGTGCTGGATGATGCTGCCATTACCGCCGCCGCCAAGGCCGCGGGGCCAGTGCATATCCTGTTCAATTGCGCGGGCTTTGTGCACCAAAACACCATCCTGACCTGCAGCGATCAGGATTGGGATTTCGGCTTTGCGCTGAATGTGCGGGCCATGTGGAAGGTGGCGCAGGCCTTCATCCCCGGCATGCTGGAACGCCGCCACGGCAGTATTGTGAACATGTCCTCTGCATGTTCA
>Ga0315906_10004988_pt1 | contig 16795 bp, 10 predicted proteins | sample LakEriMetagenome_4_FD_203526 | JGI IMG/M metagenome (GOLD analysis project Ga0315906, IMG submission 203526) | Freshwater fungal communities from buoy surface, Lake Erie, Ohio, United States - Buoy 2 MA122 | ecosystem: Environmental > Aquatic > Freshwater > Lake > Lake biofilm | place: USA...
TATCTTCTTGAATATTTTTGATTTCTGTTTTATTTATGTCTTTAATATCATCATTAATTTCATTTTCATTTTCATTTTCATTTTCATCTTTAATATCATCCTTATTTTTATTATTGTCTTCATCGTCTTCATCGTCTTCATCATCTTCATCATCTTCATCGTCTTCATCATCTTCATCATCTTCATCATCTTCATCATCTTCATCATCTTCATCGTCTTCATCGTCTTCATCATCTTCATCGTCTTCATCATCTTCATCGTCTTCATCGTCTTCGTCGTCTTTATCATTATTTTTAATTTCTTCAGTTTCTTTATCTTCAATTAATTCTAAATCATTTAATATAAGTTCCAGAGGTGTGCAATCTCTAATTGAAATTTTGATGATTTTTCTAATATTTTTTTCAATTAAATTTAAATGATATTGTTTTTCAGCCGTGTTCAATTTTTTATGTGAAAATAGATATGCGTTTTTCCAACAAAAAATACCAATATTAATGAGACATTTATGGATAAAATCACTTAATGAAATGAAATTTATTTTTTTAAAATTAATTTTTTTATCTTCAGTTTTTAATTTAATATTAATAATAATAATTTCATGTAATAATCTACCAATAATAAGTTTATTATTACAGGCATTTAAAATTTTTTCATAATGTTCATTAATAATATGATTATTCCAAGTTTTAATATGTGCTAATTTATGTTGAAATTCTTGAATATTCATACAACATTTAAACATATCATAAATAATATTACAAATTGGAATAGATAAATTATCCAATATAATATCTGTATATTCTTTTTTACAATCCAATAAAGTTTGCATATATTATTAAAATAAAATATAAATAACTTCTTAAATATAAAGATTATTTATACATTCAGATAATTCAATTTTATCACTTCCTACAATTCTATTTGTTAATTGTTTATCATCATAGAATAAGAATGTTGGTAATGATTTAACTTCAATAAAATCCAATAGCTCTTCATCAGCATCAGTTGAATTTATTTCAGCATAAATTATATTAGGATTACTATTATTTTCGGCAAATTGTGTATATAAAGGTGTTATTTTTTTACAAGGATTACACCAATCAGCACCAACTTTTATAATTAATTTAGAATTTGATTTGATATTATTAAAATCAGTTAAATTTTTTAAATGAAGAATTTGACCTTGTGAATATTCCATATATAATTATATAAATATTATTTTTAAATAACAAAAACAAATTAATTTTTAATAATAATCAATAAAATTATAATACTATTAGTAATATTTAAATCTGTATTAGTAGTAGTATTATTATTAGAATTAATATTATTTTTCTTAACAATTATATTTTGTTTAATTCTATCTTTAGCTCTAGCTTTTTGATATAATTTTTTTTGTTCTTCAGTTAATATCATAACTTCTTTTCTTGAAAGTTTTTTAATAGGTTTATCATTAATTATTTTTTCAAATTCTTGAGATAACATAATATTGAATTGATAAAATTATGAATAAAAATAAAAATCATTTTTTTTAATAAATGTTTAAAACTCTTGCTGAAGGATCAATATAAACATTATCTTTAATAAAATCAGGTTGCCAATAATTAGGAATAATATTTAATCTATCTTTTCCAAAATATTCAATAAATTTTCTTTTATAATAATCAGCTTCCTTAGTTGGAGCTATTAAATCATCATTATCATTAATAATACCTCCATTCTTATATAAATCATTTATTTTTTCATTTATAATAGCATACCATGATTTATCTTTGCTTGAAATTCCATCACTGAATGCCTCTTTTTTTCTAAATAAACAATCATTTGGCAAATGTTTATCATCGTTAAATATTTGTCTTAACATAAATTTTTCACAATTATTATAACATGGCATTCTCATTCTTTTAGGAATTTGCCAAATTGATTTAACAAAATTTATGTCTAAAAATGGTACCCTTGCTTCTAATCCAAAATATGCCAATGTTCTATCAAGTCGTCTTCCATCATACATATGAATATTTTTAGTGTATTTTAAACAAGAATTATGAAAGTCTTCAGGAGAAGGAGCATAATAATTAAAAATATAACCTCCCAAAACTTCATCCGATCCATCACCATTAATAATAATTTTAATATTAGTATATTGTTTAATATATTTACTTAAAAGATATTGACAACAACTTGCCCTAATAGTAGTTATATCATATGTACAAGTAGCATATATAACATTATCAATAACATCCAATGCCTGTTTTTCAGTAATAATAATTTCTTTATGAATTGAATTGATATATTTTGCTACTTTTTTAGCATATGGAAGATCTGTTGATCCTTCAAATCCAATTGAATATGTTTTTATTTGTTTTGGATAAACTAATTTAGATGCTATAGAACAAATTAGACTGGAATCTAAGCCACCAGATAAATAAAATCCAATATCATCAATATCATCGGCCATTAATCTAATCTTAACAGCATTTGTTAAACTTGATTTAATATCAAGAAGATTATATTCAGGATTTGTTTCAATTTCATAAATATTATTAGTTATATCATATGAAGTATTGGTATTATTAATATAATCATAAACAATAATAGAACCACATGGAAATTCTGCTACATCTTTAAAAGCTTTTGGAACTCCCTTTAATTCTGAACTAAAAATAAAATCATATTCATCAATTCTTGAATAATATAATGGACGAACACCGAATATATCTCTACAAACAATAATTTTATTTAATTGTTCATCATCAAAAGTTAAAATAATAAAGGCAAATTCGCCAATAACTTCAGTATTAATTACTTTTACAAACTCATCAAAACTTAATTTCTTAAATAATTGAAAAATACACATACAATCATTTAAACATGAATGAATATTATATTTATAAGCAAGTTCTTTATAATTATATATTTCACCATTACACATAAAAATATTATTATTATCAATAAATGGTTGCATACCTTGTAAGCTTTTATTGATAATGGCTAATCTATGAAATCCAATATCAGCTTCCTTATAATTTAAATAAATAGATGAATCAGGACCTCTATGAGATATTGCTTTAAAAAATTCATAATAATTTTTCTTGGTTTTTGAAATATATGTCCAAATTCCACACATATTAATTATTTTAATTTATGATAATTTTATATATAAAAAAAAATGAATATTTTTATATAATTGGTTATACTTAATAATAAATAATGGACTTACCTGAATCATTTTGCTGGGATATTTTAGATAAATATTTCACTGAAAATAAATCAATTGATTCTATAAGTCCATTAGTAAAACATCAAATTGATAGTTATAATAAATTTATAAATACTACATTACCTCAGATTATTAGTGGTTTTAATCCTATTAAAATCACTGCCAAGCAAACAGAAGTTGATAATAAAATTCAAAAGATTAATATTAATGTTTTGAATCCATCTTTAACCAAACCAATTTATCAATTACCAGATGGAACACAAACCATTATGACACCATATATAGCAAGAATGAATAATTTAACATATTCTAGTTCATTATATGTTAATGTTCATATCATAATTGAATATTTGAATGAAGATAATATTATAGTTAAAATTGATAAGTATGTGAATAATGTTTATATTGGCAAAATTCCTATTATGGTTCGTTCTAATGCTTGTATTTTACATCAAGTACCAGCAATAGGAAATAGTGATAATAATGAGTGTAGATATGATTATGGTGGTTATTTCATCATAAATGGAAATGAAAAAGTATTAATCATGCAAGATAGAATTAATGAAAATGATACATTAATATTTGCACCTAATAATAATAGTGATGGTTTATATGCTGAAATTAGATCTATGAATGATTCAATTTATTTGCCTCCCAAAACTACAAGTTTGAATATGAGTGGTAAATTAAATCATATGGGCAGAAGTATTCGTCTAAATACATCATTTATCAGAAGTGAAATACCTGTTTTTATTATGTTTAGAGCATTGGGTATCATATCAGATAAAGAAATTATTCAACATATTGTCTATGATTTAGATAATAAAGATAATCAAAGAATTATAAGTCAGTTAATGGCTTGTTGTGATGATGCTTCTGATATTCATACTCAAGAACAGGCAGAAGAAGTTTTAATTAAAATCATGACTGGTGTGAATAAAACTACTCAAAATGCCACAAAGATATTAAGAGATAATATTATTAATGATTTCTTACCTCATGTAGGTAAGAATTATAGAAGAAAAGCCTTATATTTAGGTTATATGATTAGAAAAATGATCCGTATTTATTTAGGTTATGATACTTATGATAATCGTGATTCATATATGAATAAAAGAATTGATAGTCCAGGTATTTTATTAAGTAATTTATTTCGTCAATGTTATGGAAAAATGAGTAAAGAAATTAAGGGATTAATTGAAAGAGAATTGAATTTATGGAGAGCAAATTATAATAATACAACAACAGATATTATCAATGATAATAATATTCATAGATATTTCAAACAATCATTATTAGATTCATGGTTAAAATATTCATTATCAACTGGAAATTGGGGTATCAAAAGTATTGGAAGTTTTCAAAACATTCGTCAAGGTGTTTCACAAGTACTAAACCGAATGTCTTATGCTAGTACATTATCTCATTTGAGAAGAATTAGCACTTCAATGGAAAAGAATGGAAAATTAGTTCAACCACGAAAATTAGATAATTCACAATTTAATATGATTTGTCCTGCTGAAACTCCAGAAGGAGCTTCCGTTGGATTAGTCAAAAATTTAGCATTAAGCACAATTATTTCAATTTCAATGAGTAGCACACATATTAGACAATTATTAGTAGAATTAGAAACAGTTGTATATGATGATAGTTATTCATATATAGTTGAAAATAATGAAAAATGGAATATTGAAACAGAAATAATTAAAGAAGCTAGAGAAAAAATTACAAATTATTTTAAGGAATTAGGAAATGCTAATAATGTTTATGTACAAATAAATGGCGATATTATTGGTTATCATAAAAATCCATTATTCTTATATAACACTCTTAAACATTATAAACGTTGTGGAATTATTTATCCAATGACTTCTGTATATTGGAATATTCTTAGACGTTGTATTTGTATTAGTACAGATGCTGGTAGAATGTATCGGCCATTATTAATTGTTGATTATGATGATAAAAATAATAAATGTGAATTGAGAATTAATCGTATTTTGAGAGAAAAGAAAATGACATGGAAAGAGTTTTCTAAAGATAAATCATTTGATGATTTTATCTGTCCTAATAATGCTTCAAATGATGAGGGATTTATTGAATATTTAGATAATAATGAATTAAATCATACTTTAATAGCTATTAATCATTTAGAATTGGAAAAGGGAATGAAAGGAAATTCTTATCCACCTAGATATACAAATTGTGAAATTCATGCTAGTTTGATGAATGGAATTTTAGGAGTTAATATTCCATTCAGTGATCATAATCAATCTCCAAGAAATTGTTATCAATGTTTAAACGAAAATGAAAAAGTATTGTTAAGTAATGGAAATTATAAATTGATTAAAGAAATTATTAAGGGAGATGAAGTTATTTGCTTTGATCCAATTACAAATATTACAACAAAATCAGTTGTTGTTAATCATTATCATATGAAAACTAATAAAATTGTTTATACAATTCATACAATTTCAGGAAGAAAAATAATAGCAACTCACGATCATAAATTTATTACTCTAAATGGTTGGTGTGAAGTTTATAAATTTAATAATGAAATAAGATTGGGAATTAATATGATGGCTGAATATCAATCATCAATTCCAAATGAAATTGTAAAGATTATTAATAATGATACTATAATTAATAAAGAATTATTAGAATATTTGAATAAATCATCATTTGATAATGGTGATTATTATATGAGTGTTATTAGTCGTTTAGCAGGATATTCATTAAAATCAAGATATCTATTTAAATTAGATAATGTAATTGATAATAATGATTTTATCAAAGATGTTAATATGATAGGATTTGAAATTAATACTAAATTTAGATTATTTATTTCAATTATTGTTGATAAAATTGGTGAATGGTTGATGAAATCAAGTGATTTAGTTAAAAGAGAGTTTGTCGCAGGTTATATGTATGATGAAATAGATGATAATAATGAATATGTAAATAAAATTAAAGCAAGCTTTAATATTTCAAATGAAATTGATTATTATAGAAAAATAGGTGTTAGATATAATTATGAATTATTGAAAAAATATGCTATAATGAATGAATATGATTTATATAACAATTATAAATATAAAAATAATTTAGATGATTTGACATTTGATGAATTCTCCAAAATTATTATAATCAAAGGAAAATTATTATATGTACCATTTCATACTAAAATTATTACTCATAATAATAATATTGCTGATTTAGAAATTGAAAGTTCTTATCATAGTTTTATCGGTGGAAATGATGGATTTGCTGTTAGTAATTGTGCTATGGGAAAACAAGCATTAGGAATTTTCGCCAGTAATTTTACAAATAGAATTGATACAATGGGACATATTATCAATTATCCACAGAAACCAATAGTATCAACTAAATTATCAAAATATACGAATAGTAATGAATTACCATCTGGAGTTAATGCTATTATAGCAATTATGACACATTCTGGCTTTAATCAAGAAGATAGCGTTATGATTAATAAATCAGCATTGGACAGAGGATTATTTGTAAGTACTTATTATAAGGCATTTAGAGATCAATGTGCTAAAAATCATAGTTCAGGAGAAGAAGAAATATTTACTAATCCTATTGAATTAACAACAATTAAACCATCATTTTCATATGATAAATTAGATGAAACGGGATTTGTACCTAAAAATACTTATATTGATGGAAATGATATTATTGTTGGAAAGGTAATGCCGCGAAAGATTAATGGAAAAAATACTTATAGTGATAATTCAACAGTTTTGAAGGCAAATGATGATGGTTATATTGATTATAATTATGTTGGAACAAATAGTGATGGATATAAATTCTGTAAAATTAGAATTAGAAAAAATAGAAAACCTGAAGTTGGAGACAAAGTAGCTTCAAGATCAGCACAAAAAGGAAGTATTGGTATGATTTATGAACATCAAGATATGCCATTTACAAAAGATGGAATTGTTCCTGATATCATTATTAATCCTCATGCTATTCCATCAAGAATGACAATGGCACAATTAATGGAATGTATTATGGGAAAAGTTAGTTGTTATTTAGGAGCGGAAGGAGATGCCACACCCTTTAATAATTGTGGTGTTGAGAATATAGCAAGATTATTAGAAAAAACAGGATTAGAAAGATATGGAAATGAAATTATGTATAATGGAAGAACTGGCGAACAGATTAAAACAGAAATATTTATCGGTCCTACATATTATCAAAGATTGAAACATATGGTTGCTGATAAAATTCATTCAAGAGGAAATAATGGACCAATTGTTATGCTAACTCGTCAATGTTCTGAAGGTAGAGCAAGAGGAGGAGGTTTAAGATTGGGAGAAATGGAAAGAGATTGTTTCATTGGTCATGGTACAGCATCATTTCTAAAAGAAAAGATGTTAGATTGTGCGGATAATTATAGAGTGTTCATATGTAAAGAATGTGGAATGATAGCAAATGTAAATCCAGATAGGAATATTTATAAATGTACATATTGTAAGAATGCTACAAATATAGTTCAAATTAGAATTCCATATGCGTTTAAATTATTAACTCAAGAATTATATACAATGAATGTAGTTATGAGATATAATTGTTCTAATTAACTTTAACATCAGTATATTCTTTATAAATAAATTTTGGCATTATACTTCCAACTTGAGTATCTCTAAAAGCACTTTTTAAATCTGTTCCCTGAAATAATAATTTAGATTGTGTGAATACTGGTTGAGTTAAATTAGATTGTCCAATTGAAGTGCAAATAGGTGGTTTATAGCCTTGTGGTAAAACATAACTATTATTATGAACAATTGGTTCATATATACGAATATATAATTCAGCATCATCAGGCATATTGTCAATGCTTTTTTTTGTTTTTCTACTTAATTCTAATTTTTCTATGACATTAGAATTATTATTTGTTTCAATTTCTTGAGTTGTTGGAGGAGTTGTTGGAGTTGGAGTTATTGGAGTTGGAGTTATTGGAGTTGGAGTTATTGGAGTTGTTGGAGTTGGAGTTATTGGAGTTGGAGTTATTGGAGTTGTTGTATTATTAATATTTTGATATTGTTCTATTTTAGTTAAATAATTATTTAAAGTATTCATATTAATAAAATTTTCATCAGTACCTTCAGCTATTGTAGTTTTAACTAATTCAGAATAAACATTAGGAAAATTAATTTTAAGAGTATCAATAATTGTTGATGCTGCTTCTGTTGAACCTGTGGCACTAACAGTAAGAATATCTTTTTTAACAGCATCAATTTGCTTTTTTATTTTAAACGCTGTATTGAGTAAACTATTTATTTTTTCTTGTGCTATTAATTTTAATTCTAAAACATTAAAATGTTTATAAAATAATTTATATAATACTTTTTTTGTTAGAACGTATGTTGCTAATACATCAACTTCAAATTTCTTATAATTATAAGCTTCCAACATAGCAGTAAATAAATATTCATTTAATTGGAGATGTATAAAACAGTCTCTTAATGGAACCATCATTTTAACAGATAAATCATCTTTATAAATAGTTGAATAAATTTTTATAATACGATTAATTAAATTTCTTTTAGCAATAGCACCTTCTATACCATTATTAACATCATTATTCTGAGTTTTTATTAATTTATCATATTCAGGAGAATTATAAAGTAATTCTTTTAATTCATCTTTGGTATAATATGTGTATTTATGTAATTCTTGAATTGTTGGTGGACGATCATATATATATTTATAAATTTCAATTACATCATAATCAGTAATTTTAATACTATCATTAGGATTATAGGGTATTAAACTATCTTCAATAGGATTATCAATTGTATCATAAGTATCTGTAACCTTACGATTATAATTTTTAATATCGTCTAAATCTTTTTGAGTAATAAAAGTTTCAGTTGTATAATTAGACTTAATAAGCAATAATAAGAATAAAATTAAAATTATTATTACTATTACAGAAATTATTATTCTCATTCTATTATAATAATAAGAAATGTTAAATTATGAAGACTATTTTAATGATTTAATAAAAATTAGTTCTCAAGCATCGTATATATTTAAAAAAACAAAAGTTTTTAAACATTATACAAATACTTTAAGTGATGATTATATAAATAAACTTAAAGAACTTATGATAAAATATTCAAATACAACAGATATTGAATTAAAAAAAACGATAAATTTTTTGAAAAAGTCTTTTTCAAATAAATTAGATTTATATTTAATTATAACTCCATATGAAAATCAAATATTAACATTTGATCATGACAATGAGAAAATATATCCATCAAAATATAAAGAACAAAGACAAGCAGATTTTCATGAATATGTAAAAACAATAATAATGAGATTAGATGAAGGTTTAAAAATGAAAATAACAATACCTTATATTATTACAAAAAAACTTATATTACAATTAAAAAACTTACAAAAATATAAATACTTTTATAATTATTTGAAAAATATATATTTATCTAAATGTACAAAAAAAATAGGATTATGTAATCAACCTAATGGAAAGAAGATATATAAATTATTAATAAGTAATGAAATAAATAAAACACCAGAATATATACATAAATTAGGATTATCATTATTACCAAAAAAAATAATTAAAATACCAAAGGCTGATTATTATAAATCTAAAGATGAGTTTTTTAAAGATTGTGAAATAATAGCTTTATATATTTATAATAATATTGTTGATAAATATTTCTATTATAAACCTGATAAACCATTTACAATTAAAAAAGTTCCAACTTCTTTAGAAGAAGCATATCCTGTTGCTTATTATAACTCAAATGAAGATATTGTATTCATAAATTTAAAATATTATAATGAATGTACTAAAAAAATATTGTATCCATTATTGATGCATGAATGTTTTCATCAATATCATTATAGATATATGAATTATAAAAAATTAAAACTATATCAAATAGATGGCTATAGTTATATAACTATGATTGAAGGATTTGCCCATTATATGGAAATTTATTGTGATGATAATGATAATGATGATGGGAATGAGAATGATAATTATTATTCAATATTAAGAAAAATACGTTTAGTTGCTGATACAGGTATTAATTATTATAATTGGAGTTATAAAAAAACATTTAATTTCATGTTGAGATATTTACCATCAAATACAAAAGATATAATTAGTGAGATAGATAGATATATATGTCTTCCAGGACAGGCATTATGTTATGTAATTGGAAAACTAGAAATAATAAGTATGAGAAATAAATTTTTGAAACAAAATAAAAACTTAACAATAAAAGATTTTCACGAAAAATTATTAATAAATGGAACTTGTAGTTTATCAACAATAAAAAAATTAATATTAATATAAAATAAGATGACTATAGGAGAACTTAATAAAAAACGACCAGATATAATTCCAGTATCTATGTATGATATTAAATCATTATTATTATATTCAATATTATCATTAGCATCAAATAAAAAAATATTGGAATTAGTTAACAAAAATTTTATTACAATTACTAAAACTAAAAGATTAATCAGAAACTCATTTCTATATCATTTTTTTAATATTTTCACTAAAATTGATGCGTTAAATGCGAATTTTGTACATATGAATTCTGATGATATTTATAACGAACTTAGAATACATAAATCATCATTTAATTATTTTTCAACTTATTTTATTCATCCTCAAATATTTTTACCTCATTTTTATGAGTATTTAAATTTAATTTCTCTTACAATTGAAGATTTTGGAGCGAATGATAAAAAAATTGGGTTTTATAATTATGTAGATTTTTCACAAGATTTTAAAATAAATAAAGGCAATTATTATAATTATGGTTTATCATTAGTTCAAAATGAAGTAGAATATAGCTTAAAATTAGCTACTTTAGATTCAAAAGAACAAAAAGACATAGAAACACGATATAATAAAAGTATTAATACATATCCTGAATTATTGATTATAAATAATTGGGAAGATGATTTACATATTGATAAAACTTTATATGATAAAGCTAGTAAATGTGAAATTGACTATAAAATAGATGATAAAGATTTTACTAAATTAACAATCGGTAAACAAGAATATAAATTAATTTCAGTAATTTCAACAAATTATTCAACAGCACTAAAAAAATTAGATACTAATAAACCTATTCCTCAACCAATTATAAAAAAAGATATTAATCCTAATAAACATTCAGTAATTTATTTATTTGATGATAATAAAAAAGTTTATACATACAATAATTATTCATATTATCAGAACACTGGTTTGGGCATAGTTCTAGGATTAGCACCTAATCAACATCCATGTTTAAAAATTAAAGATATTACATCATATGATGATAATGATTTTAGATATAAATTAAAAATAAATTCATGTGATATGGATGAAATTAATAATGATGAGGATGAAAAAACAGGTTTGAATTTTTCTCCTTTTAAAGGTACGAGAACTAGTATTTATGTAAGAATTGATAAATCAACAGTTCCTGCTAAACCTGTGCCAGCAAAACCAGGATCACTTGCTGCTGTCATTGCTGCTAGAAGTGCTCCAACTGCTGCTGCTCCTGGTTCTGTTGCTGTCAATAAAAAAGATGGAATAGGCGGAATAGTTAAAAAAGCTATTAGAATGACAAATGAAACTGAAGCTATTAAAATGATAATAAAAAAAAAACAAGGACGACGATCATCATCATCAGATCTACCACCACCAATACAACAAAGACAAAGAAGAATAAATAATAGTGATTCTATTGATAATGAAAAAGAAACATATCTAAAAACTATAGAATTTAAAAAAAATAAAAATGAATTATTAAAAGATATTAACTATTATTTTAAAGATAGTGTAATGACATTATTAGAAAAAATGGGTAAACAATTAAATAATGAAATAAAAGATATTTATAAAGGTAAATATAATAGAGCAGTTAAAAGTATTAAAGATAAATATAGAGAAAAAAAAGCAAAAGTAGATGCTCAATAATAATTATATATTTTAACATTAGAATAATATGGCAAAAAAACAACTATCTAAAAAAGAATTAGCAGAAAAATTAAAAAAAGAAGCAGCAGCAAAAAAAGATAAGCGAAAGGATAAGAAATCATCAGTATCATCTGAATATGATACAGCTGATGATAGTAATGATAATAAATATGTATTAGACAAATATGCAAAATCAATAAAGAATATAATAAAAGAGGATATTGGAACTTATAAAAGTGATTTTAATACTAAACTTGATAATTTTTTTAATATTTCATTTTCATTATTAATATCAAAAATAAAATCAAAAGTTAAAAAGGAATTATCCCGATTATATAAAGAATATTATGATAAAAAATTATCAGAATATAATAATAATATGAAAAAAGAATATGAATTATACAAAGATAGAAAAAGACAAAAAAACCCTACTCCAAAAGCTGAATCACCAAGACCAACGCAAGTATCAGTATAATTTTTTTATTTTAATTATTTTTTTTTAAATTATTTAAATAGTTATATGGTAAATAATTCATGTAAAAAAGTTATAACTATCCCCCAATATATAGGTACATGTTGGTTTAATACTATATTAATGACTATTTTATATAGTCAATATTCAAGAAAATTATTATTGAAAAATAATACATTAGATAAAAAAAAAGATAAAATATCTAAAATTTTAAATCAATTATTAAAACATAATTACATTAAACATAAATATGCTGAAGAATATTTTAAATATATGCGTCCAGAAATTATTTTAAAATATTCAAATATTCTTGGAAAAAATTATAAAATAATAATAGAAAATGGCTATAATTCAGCAATTGCTATTCATTTATTTATTCAGTTATTAAATAAAACTTCTTTACAAATTGATGTATATGATAATAAATTATATGGTAATTTTAATAAGATTTTATCATATGATTTATTTTATTATAATATACACAAACTTAATGAAATTAAAAAAGAAGACTTTAAACAAAATCCTGACTATATAATAATATCACCAATACCACATGCTAATAATTACAGTATTTCATTATATGATTCAGCATTTCATTCTATTTTATTAGAAAATGATCATATCAAAAAAAGATTATTAATTGATAATGTAAAAACTTCTGGAATATTTACATTAGAAGATAAGATAACTTATAATGGTGATACATATATTTTAGACTCATGTATATTAAGGAATACGAATACTTCAGAATTTACTGGATATGGTCATGTTATAGCTGGGTTAACATGTAAAAATAAAAAATATGTTTATAATGGATGGTTGCGAACAACATCAACTACTGATAAAATTGATAATAAAATCCTAGTTAAAGAAAAAGTTTTACCATGTGAATTAATGCCATTTGATTGGAATGTTAATAATAATAATCGTAGTTTTTGTTTAAATGCGGAAAAATGTAAATTAGATCGTATAAAGAAATTAGATAATACAAAACTTTGTTATTCATTTGGTAGTGGTTCAAGAGTGTTAATATATGTTAAAGTTTCAATCAATTCTCCAAAAATTGATATAGATAAAAATTTTACATCTTCAAGTGTTTTAACATTACCTTCAGAATTATTATCAAATGATCCAGTTGAAGATTTAAATAAAATAGCTACCTTTAAATCTCAATTACAAATTAATGACAAACCAATAAAGAAACTAGCAAATTTTGAATTATTCAAAAAGAAATTAGATAAATCAGTTTTGTTATATTTAATTAATTATAATAATAATTATTATATTAAACTTAATAATATTGATGAACAATTAACATTAAGAAATCCAGATTATATTTTTATAGACAATGATAATAAATATGATATATTACCAATTATATATATAGCTAAAATAGAATATATAACAAAAGTTTCAAATTATGATATTTCAATAAATATTAAACGAAATTATTTATATTATAATGATTATAAATATAAATTATATGCTACTATTAAAAATATAAATGTATATAAATTAATGACTGATGATATAAAAAAAATGGAGAAACCATTATTAAAACCTATATCAACTGATATTTCAACAAATAAAGATGATCAATTTAAAAAATATAATAATATGATTGATAAAATGATAATTAAATTAAAAGAAACTAATATGAAAAAAGATATAACACATTTAAAACAAAGTTTAAAAATGGTAAAAAACATACTAAAAGTGAAAACAATGTTAAAATCAGATTATATAAGTTTTATTAAAAAACAGTATCCATATTATGCGAATTTGAATAAATATAAATTGAATGAATTAAAAAAAATTTATGAATTTAATTGTAATAAAATCAAATTGAATTATAATAATAACAGTTGTTATATTGATAGTGTATTAGTTGCTTTATTTAATAGTAAAAGTCCTATAATTACTAAAATTATATTAAATTCTCCATTAATTAAATATGATAAAAAATTAGATATTATTGGAGAAAATATAAGAACAGCATTGAAATCATTATATAATAAAATAACATTAGGTATTGATGTTAATAATTGTAGTCAATTAAGAAAATTATTAAAACAATATTATGATAGATATAAAATTAAAATTGATGAGAATTATCATGAGATAGAATGGATTGATTCGCAAAATGATTTTTCTGAATTATTAATATTTTTACAACTTATTTTTGATTTTCCATTAAATGTTAAATATAAATTAAATAATCGTATTGAAAATAGAATATTTTTTGATATTAATAATTATATAGATATTTCAAATACTGATATAACTTATATTAAAGATTATTATCCAAAATATACAAATGAATTTGAATTAGAAGATGGAACAATAAGAAAGGAAAAAATAGAAATATTAAGTGCTCCATTATTATTTATTCAAATTAATAGAATTTTTGATTTTGAAAAGAAAGATACACAAATTATCCCTACTCTTAAAATTAAATTAAAAGAAAATTATTTATATTTGAATTCAATTATAATTCATTATGGATATGATATGAATTCAGGACATTATATTTGTTTATATGAATGTAAAGGAATTTGGTATGAATTTGATGATATAGTTGGTGAAAATAAAAAAATTGGTAAATTTGATAAAATATTAAATAATGATAGTTATATTAGAAATATTGTAGGATTAGTTTATATAGATAATCATTAATCATCAAAATAATTATTATAAACTTCATCTTCGCCATAAAGTTCAATTAATTTAAAAATTCTTTTTGGATGAAGCGCTTTTGCGATTATTTCTTCAGCTAATTCTTTAAAATTTTCTTTTATTTTTTTATAGTCATAAGTAAATATGGCAGGATTTTTTGATAATTGAAAATATAAGATTTTATTTTGATATTTTTCAAGAAGTTCAATAGCATTAGGATTTCCAGATAAATAAAACCAATTAATTTTATTTGGATTTTCAGTTAAAAGTTTAATAGCTTTTGGATTTGTATTTTTAGATAAAAAGAACCAATTAATATTATCTTTATTTTCAATTAATAAATCAATAGCATTATTATTTAATGATAATATATTCCAATTAATATAATATGAATTTTGTCTTAATAATTGAATTCCATTTGGATTAGCTGAAAGAAATCCCCAATTTATATTATTAGTATGATTTGTTAGAATTTCAATACCATTTGGATTAGCTGATAAATAATGCCAATTAATTTTATTTAAATGATTTTTTAATATTTTAATAGCATTCGGATTTTCTGAAATAACATTCCAATTAATTTTATATATATTGTTTTCTAATAATTCAATAGCATTTGGATTAATTGATAAATAATCCCAATCAATCTTATCAGGATTTTCTTTAAGAATTTCAATAGCATTAGGATTTTTAGATAAATATGTCCAATTTATTTTATGTTTATGTTTAAGTAATAATGGAATAGCATTCGGATTTTCAGATAAAGTTTTCCAATAAATTTTATCTATATTTTCTTCCAATATTTCAATAGCACCTGGATTTAAAGATAATAAACGCCAATTAATAGCAGATTCATCATTTTTAATAATTTCTCTAATTAGATCAATAGCATTTGGATTAGCAGAAAGAGTATCATAATTAATTTTAGTTATATCAACCCAATTTCTTAATATTAATTTAGGTTTATTCATTTATTAATTCAAAAATAAAAAGACAAAATCATTTTTTAAGTAAGTTAATCATCAAAATAATTATTATAAATTTCATCTTCTCCATATAATTCAATTAATTTGAAAATTCTTTTTGGATGAAGAGCAGTAGCAATAATTTCTTCACCTAAATCCTTAAATTTTTCTTTTATTTCATTATAATCATATGTAAAAATTGAAGGATTAAGGGATAACATAGACCAATTAATTTTATCCTGATTTACTTTAAGAAGAGATATAGCATTAGGATTTGAGGATAATTTATACCAATCAATTTTATCTTGATTTTCTTTTAATAACTCAATAGCATTAAAATTTGAACATAAATAAAGCCAATTAATTTTATCTTGATTATTTTTGATAAGATCTATAGCATTATAATTAGATGATAAATAATTCCATGAAATTTTATTTTTATTATTTTTAAGAATTTCAATAGCATT
>Ga0315906_10004989_pt1 | contig 16795 bp, 9 predicted proteins | sample LakEriMetagenome_4_FD_203526 | JGI IMG/M metagenome (GOLD analysis project Ga0315906, IMG submission 203526) | Freshwater fungal communities from buoy surface, Lake Erie, Ohio, United States - Buoy 2 MA122 | ecosystem: Environmental > Aquatic > Freshwater > Lake > Lake biofilm | place: USA: Lake...
ATAGAAGATGCTGAGCAGCTAAGCCGAAATCTTGACAATCCTTACGACATTGTTCCGATTAAAGAAGTGTATTCATCTTTTCTTGATACACTGAAACCGATTTTTGGAAACCTTCCGTTTAGTTTAGCAGAAGAAAACCTCCAGAGCCGCACAAGAGGTAACTTACTAATGGCTATTGCCAATAAATTCGGATATATCTTATTGAACACATCCAACAAAAGTGAACTGGCAACAGGTTACGGAACACTTTATGGAGATATGGCAGGTGGACTGGGTGTGCTTGGAGATTGTTACAAGCTACAAGTTTATGAGCTTGCGCGATATATCAATCGCGATAAAGAAATAATTCCTGAAAATATCATCACCAAGCCACCAAGTGCGGAATTACGTCCCGGACAAAAAGATTCGGATTCCCTTCCCGATTATGCAATCTTAGACCCAATCCTGTATCAGTATATTGAAAGAAGGCAGGGCCCCAATGAGATCAAAGCGATGGGCTTTGATGCTGCATTAGTGGATCGCGTATTGCGACTTGTAAATATGAATGAATACAAACGCAATCAGTTTTGTCCGATTATCCGTATTAGTCCGAAAGCTTTTGGTGTTGGTAGAAGAATGCCAATCGTAGGGAAATATTTGAGTTGATGATGAAAAAAAACTTACAATCATATTTTAGGTATCTGATTTTTACACTCGTAGTTGTCAGAATGTTTTTAGCTTGTACAGCTAAAGAAGAGAAAAATAATGTGCATCTACTTTCCGAAGGTGAAACAGATTCAATTTCCCGTATATGGTTGGTCAATGCTGATAAGTGTATGGATATGGAGCACTATGATTCTGCTCAATGGTGGCTTAATCAGATACATGCAAAGATTCCCTATAAAAGAATATCATCTGCCAACTATCTTTTATTGACGCGTCAGGCAGAAGTTTATTATTATACCAATCTACATCAATTGGGCTTGCAGGAAAGTTTCAGAGCACTGGAAATGGCAAAAGCCCTGAAAGATTCAGTATTACAAGCAGATAGTCACAACTTTCTTGGTTTGTTTTTTGTGAATATGGACAGTATACAGCAGGGTTTTTTTCATTTTAATCAGGCGATTCGTTTAGCAAAGCAACCTGTAAATACAAATAGTTATCCAAGTCTTTCCGATCCGCATCATATTTACGGCAATCGGGCTGAATTGTACTTTAAAAAAGGGTCATTTGATTCGGCATTAATAGACTATCATCTTTCTGTTGCAATGGCAGAAGAGATAAAAGAATCCCGTGGCATTGCTGTGGCGCATTATGGGATGGGAGAAGTATGGGAGGCCTTGAATAAACCGGATAGTGCACTATACTATTTTCAGGTATCTGAAAAAGAATCTGCTGAAAGTAAAGATGTGGATATTCAGCTACAGGCATTTGCCGGGTTGGCCTCTACTATGTTTAAGATCGGCAATGCGACAGAGTCTGAAAAAGCACTGATCAAAGGAATGAATTTGCTCGAGATGAATCCTGATATTAATCCCTATTATTCACTTCGCTTTTTAAGGGATGCTGTTAAAATTGTGGAGGAGCTTGGCGCTCAGTCCTTACTCATTCGTTTAATGCGAACAAAATCAAAAATTGAAACTGTTAATATAGGTACGGGAAACACACAAATGCAAACTATATTAAAAGCCGGATTGGAAAACGAGCAACGAATTTCCGGTCTGGAGATTAGTGATGCCCAGCAAAAACAAAACTTGGCTAACACGCGTCTGGGATTAGCGTTGGCGGGACTGCTCATTTTTGTGATTGCATTCTTTGTTTACCGTAATTTTTTAACGCAGCGTCTGGAAGTTTCTCGTATTAGACAGAAGATCAGTCAAGACCTTCATGATGATATTGGTGCATCCTTGAGCAGTATGCATATCTATGCAACCCTTGCCGATCAGTCGATGAAGGAAAAACCTGAAAAAGCGAAAGAGATGTTGCAGAAAATAGCAGCACAAAGTGCAGATGTGATGGCTAATATGAATGACATCGTATGGAGTATGAAAAGAGCAGACGGCAACAATGCATCCTTTTCCCTCAAGATGAAAAGTTATGCCGGCGCCTTCCTGAGTGAAAACGGAATACGTTTTTCGTTTCAGTACCCAGAAAATCTGGACGATTTGATAACGGGTATGGCAGCGCGTAAAAATTTATTGCTGATTGGAAAAGAATCCATGAATAATGTGGCAAAACACAGCAGGGCTACAGAAGTTCGCATAGAAATACGAATTGAGAACAAGATGCTTGTTTTTGAGCTTGAGGACAATGGAATAGGCATCGTACAAAAAAATGAAAGAGTTGGGAACGGACTCGAAAATATCAAGCAACGAATTCAGGAGTTACATGGCAATGCTGAAATAAAATTATCGGAAAAGGGTACTCTAGTTATCTTGTCTTGTCCTCTTTCTTCCGTTCGTCAAAATTAGGGACAAGCATTTACTTGAATAATAAGTAGCTTGCATGCAGCTGCCAACTTAATTTATCTGCCTGTGGACATCCGCATATTCATATACGACGACAATCATGCCCGGCGCGACAGCCTAAGGTCGCTGATCGATCTGAGCCCCGATTATATTTTTTGCGGTGAAGCACCGAATTGTATTCATGTGGAAGAGGAAATGGAAAAGGCTTCACCGGATGTAGTGCTGATGGATATTCATATGCCGGGAGTAGACGGCATCGAGGGGCTCAAAGAGATCCGCCGAAAATTCCCTCATATCAGGGTGCTCATGCAAACTGTTTTTGATGATGCAGATAAAATATTTGAATGCATCCGTAACGGTGCAAACGGATATATTCTGAAAATGGATCCGCCGATGCGCATCTTACAGGCCATAAAAGAAGTTTATGAAGGCGGTGCGGTGATGAATCCTTCCATTGCTGTAAAAGTGCTTGACTATTTTCAGCCAAAACAATTAGAACATCCTCTTACAGACAGAGAAATACAGGTGCTTGAATTGCTGTCAGAGGGGTTAAGTTATAAAATGGCAGCCGACAAGCTGAATATTAGTTTCAATACGATTAATACCCATGCCAAGCGTATCTATGAAAAGATCCATGTAAGTTCTCTTGGAGAAGCCATAGCCTATTACTACAAAAACCTTCACGGAACCGGCAATTGATAGTCTAGTAATTCATTCAATCAGTGTTCGAATTCAGTTCGGCGGTCATTTATTAGTTTATTCTTCAAGCCGTTTTCATTATTCTAAACCGATATGATCAGGTTCCGTCACTTGATTATGGTATTGTAACCTTTCTTTTTCTTGTTCACTTTTGTTCTCAAGATTTTTAAAAACCAAACAAACCAATGATCATGAAACAGGTATCTCTTTTTTTTACGGTTACATTCATTCTATTTCAGCTGAGCAGCCGGGCTACCATCCATACGGTGAGCAACGTTCCATCCACCATTGCACAGTTCAATACCATACAGGCGGCGGCTGATGCGGCAGAAAGTGGTGATACAATCTATGTACACGGCAGCCCTAATGCGTATGCTGCCTTTACCATCTCCTTTAAAAAACTAACCGTTATCGGTCCGGGATGGTCTCCCAATAAAAATCTGCCTTTTACAGCTATTGTCAATGGATTGACGATTACAGGAGCCATTAGTAGTGAATCTGAAATTCAGGGGCTTTATCTCACTTCATTCATCAATATTGGTAGCCAAAGACCTGACAATATTCGTTTTATACGTAACCGATTTTCCGGTTTAGCGATTAATATCGGCCAACAAGGGGTTACTTATTCCGGCTATTTATTTGAGGGTAACTGGTTTGATAATTCCGCTGTATCTGCTATATCCAACAGTACGTATCAAAATTTCTTATTTCAGAATAATCTTTTTGTTGAAAATGGATGTTGTGTAGGGGGTAATGTTAGTGGCTTTGTAAATTCAGTCAATGTCTTGTTTAATCACAATCTTTGGTATGGCCCGAACATCGGTAATACGCGTTCTTGTTTTAGTAGCAATTGTCGTTTTCTTCTTCTTACCAATAATATTTTTGTGAATCGAAATCCTGCTGAAAACAACAGTTTAAGTACGTTTACCAACAATATCACATTTAATGCCGGCACCAATAATCCATGGGCTGTAAACAGTAATGTTGACGGTGGAGGAAATGTAACGAATCAAAGTCCGCAAATGGCATCTCAGGCATCGGTGAATAATGGCACCAATGATCCTTTGCTTGATTTCACAATTGCTGCCGGACCGGCTAATAACAGTGCAACAGACGGAAAGGATATGGGACTTCTCTATGATGCGGTTGGTAGTCTCAACTGGGCGAACAGCAGAATGGGTAGACTTCCTTTTATTTTCAGCATGAATATTACCAATCCAACCATCTCACAAGGCGGATCGATAGAGGTGAAGGTAGAGGCTAGGAAGAACAACTGATCTTTCTGTAGTCCATCATCTATTATTCATCTCTTTATATCTATTGCATGAAACGTTTATTTACGTTACTGCTCTGCCTCGTACTGCTATTCGTCAAGGGATGGTCGCAAACGATAACAGCTGCAGAATATTTTATTGACACGGATCCTGGAGTCGGAAAAGCGAATACGATCGCAGTTGCAAATCCGGGGGATGCAGTCAATCTGACGGCTTCGATCCCTATTAATACGCTTCCTTCTGGCTTTCACTTTCTTGCCGTAAGAGCCAAGGGTTCTGATGGGGTCTGGGGATTGTATGAATCAAGAGGTTTTTATGTTACGCGCACTACTTCAGATGCTTCTGCTATTAGTTCTGCAGAATATTTTCTGGATAAAGATCCGGGTATTGGAAAGGGAACTGCACTCAATGTGGGCACATCCGGTGGTGTTGTTAATTTTACTGCTAATATCCCTCAAAGTCTAAGTCCGGGCTTTCATTTTTTAGCTATTCGTACAAAAGGTGCTGATGGTGTATGGGGTTTATTTGAAACGCGGGGATTTTATATTACCAACTCATCCTCTGATGTTTCCAATATCTCATCAGCCGAATATTTTTTGGATAACGATCCCGGTATCGGTAAAGCAACTGCATTAAATTCTGGTGTGTCGGGTGGAGTAGTAAATTTCACTACGACGATTCCCCAAAACCTTTCACCGGGTTTTCATTTCGTTGCTATACGCGCAAAAGGAGCTGATGGGGTGTGGGGTTTATTCGAAACACGAGGCTTCTATGTAACGAAAGAAACCTCAGATGCAGCTAGTATCTCTTCTGCTGAGTATTTCCTTGATAATGATCCGGGATTGGGTAAGGGAACTACACTCAATGTTGGTGCGTCTGGCGGTGTGGTGAATTTCACCGCAACCATTCCGCAAAATCTCAGTCCCGGTTTCCATTTTCTGGCCATTCGTACAAAAGGGGCTGATGGTATGTGGGGATTATTTGAATCGCGTGGTTTCTATGTAACCAAAGAAACCTCAGACGCAGCTAATATCACATCTGCTGAGTATTTCCTCGATAATGATCCTGGATTGGGTAAGGGGACTACACTCAATGTCGGTGCGTCTGGCGGTGTGGTGAATTTCACCGCTACACTACCGCAAACTCTTGCACCCGGTTTCCATTATGTTGCTATTCGAACAAAAGGATCAGACGGCATGTGGGGATTATTTGAAACGCGTGGATTTTATGTAACAGAATCAGTGACCGATGCAGGTGACATTACCGCTCTTGAATATTTCTATGACACGGATCCGGGTGAAGGGAAAGGAACGCCCGTGCCAATTGATCCAGCCGTAGCGCAATACAAAGACACACTGGTGTTTCCTCTTGGTTCGTTGCCGCTGGGTAATCATAAAATTGGTATACGAGTAAAGGATTCCAGAGGGAAATGGAGCTTGGTGGAAAGTAAAGTGATTAAAGTTTGTACGAAAGATGGACCTCTTTCGAAAATGACTTATTTCACGGAAGGCAGTAAGATCTTCTTTACGAATCAGTCGACAAATGCCGACTCAACAATTTGGAAATTCGGGGATAATACGACCGATACGGTTGTGAATCCTGTAAAGAACTATGGTCGTGCAGGCAATTATAACCTTGAACTGATCAGTAAGAATCTTTGCGGAAGTGATACACTTCGAGAGGTGATTCGCATCAACGGCATTGTTAGTGCCAATGCACCGCGTTCTGGGAATGCAGGAGTAGCTACATTGATCATCACTGGTAACGGATTTACTCCGAATACACCCATCCTTCTCCGTAAGGGCACTCAACAAATTCTTCCTGCGGGTAAACAGTTTGTTGCTTCTGATCGGTTTATCGGCTACTTCGATCTTACCGGTGCAGAAGAAGGATTCTATGATGTGGTTGCCAATTTAGGTGGTGGAAGCTTTGATACGTTGAAAAACGGATTCCAGGTTGTTCCTTCTGTGTATCCTTATGTGTCACTAATACAGGGCGGACGAAATCCCGCACGTTTCGGACAAATGACGCTGGCGGATCATTTGCAGAATACAGGCAATGAAGATGCCATTATGGTTCCCTTCGGAACAGTTGTTGGTTATCGGCCGGGTACTTTGAATATGATCACACAGGAGCCAATGGCGAACCTGAGTAACATAGGTGTTTTCAAGAGTGCATACAGTTATTTGACTGCCAATGGCATCTCCACGGATGTAATGAGTGAAAAGGATATTGATACATCTCGAAAAGTACAGCTTCTTGCTTATTATAGGGTACGCATACCGTCTGAAAGTTATGTACGCAACTATTCGCGTGTAACTAATTCCTTCGGTCTGCTGGCTTACGACAACCGTTCTGTTGTTTACCCACCCATGTATAAGTCAAGCATCGTATTGGGTAATATGAATGCAGACAATACAAGAGATTGTATGAACTCTTTCCTCAAACGCGCAGTGAAAAAGAATTTGAGAACAGTAACGATCAATGATGGGGCATGGGATGCCTGCTTTAATACTGCCTTTGATACTTTATCCAAAACGGTAAGGGATGTGGTAAAGGATCTGAGTCTTCAACAACAGTCGATTCCGATGAAGGCAGTATATACATCCTTGCTATCAGAGATCGCAAGATGTGGTTCTACAGGTTTGCCGGCATCCTTTACTTCTGGTCAGTTTGAAAGGATCATAAAAGATGTAACTTACAATTGGTTGTTCCTTGAAAACTTGGATTCGATTGGAAGACCCTGTTTTGACACGACTGAAACTTATGTATTCAGGAAAATTAATCCTTCCGTTTCCGGCAGGGTTAATCCCGCTGGCAGAATATCGGCTATTCAAACCACCAATTGTCCTGGTGCGGGTAAATTCCCTGAACTAGCTGAACTATGCAAGGATTTTGCTGACCCGTGTAAGGCGGCAGCAGATGCTTTATTTGAAGATGATAACCTGAAAAACAAAATCGGCAGGTACGTCTTCAAGAAATTTACAAAGATGCTTGGTCCACAAGGCAGTAAAGGGTTCTGTGGCGTAAACTCTGCGACTGCCGGTTGTCGTGCACTATGTGAACAGGCCTCTGTAGATCCGAATATTAAAATTGGCCCGGGCGATAACAATCAGTTGAAGCATGTCAATTATCTAGGCGACCATGGCTATGCCATCTTGTTTGAAAATCTCCCATCAGCAACAGCGCCAGCCGCTTTTGCAGAGATTACGGATACGATCGACATGGGTAAATTTGATATCAGTACGTTCCAACTCACCGGTTTTGGTTGGGGAGATAGCATTGTTCGGATCGATGCAAACCGTACGAACTATTCACTACTGAAGGATCTTCGTCCGACGCTTCCGAATCTGCTTAGGGTGGATGTAAGGTTGGATACCCTCAAAGGGATAGCAACTTGGAAATTTTCAACACTTGATACGATGACGTATGAATTGACTGATGACCCTGCTTTGGGATTCCTGCCTCCGAATACAGATGGTAAGAAGGGAAGTGGTTTTGTATCCTTCACGATTCAACCTAAAAACGGCGTTGTGTCGGGAACTGTATTGACAAATAAGGCAAGTATCGTGTTCGATGCAAATGCGCCCATCATCACACCTGTTTGGCAGCACATCATCGATACGCTTCGCCCACAAAGTCGTGTAGCTTCCCTGCCCCCGGTTGTAACCTCCACACGTTTTGAAGTGAAGTGGTCGGGCTCGGATGCACATGCAGGTATTGATCAATATGCTGTTTACGTATCAGATAATGACGGACTCTTCCAGAAATGGAAAAATTATAGTTCGGCTGTTTCAGATACGTTTGTGGGTCAACCCAATCATACATATAAGTTCTTCAGTGTGGCAACAGATCGTGCGGGTAATTTCGAATTTGCCCCACCGGATCCTACTGCTGTGCCGGATGCAGTCACTCGCGTTGAATTTGCAACCAACGTGGTTGACTTGCCTGAGGACGGTCTTCTTGTTTATCCAACTGTTACAACAGGGAAAGTGATGGTACATGCACCAAAGCCATTACAAGTTGAGGTACTGGGTATAAACGGTCAGCGAATGGATCAGTTAGTGTTGCGCCAAACTGGTCAGATTGACCTTAGCGGTAAGCCAGCAGGAGTTTACATACTTCGTCTATTGCCCTTAAACAGGGTTATAAAAGTGGTGAAATACTAAATCGCTAATCTATTCTTATAATGAACTCCCCGTCTGATTAATCAGCGGGGAGTTTCTCTTTATTATCTTTGTGCAAACCTCAATTATGTTACAGGTATCTGTTTTAAGGGAGAAAAAAGAATGGGTGAAAGAACGTTTGGCTGTAAAACATTTCGCTGCTTTGTCTATTGTGGATGAAGTCTTGGAATTAGACTACCGCAGAAAGCTACTCACTTTTCAGTATGATGAAACGCAGGCGGCGGTGAACCGGGCTTCAAAAGAAATCGGATCGCTGATGGCCGGCGGACAAAAAGAAGCGGCTGAAGCAAAGAAAGCGGAAGTGAGTTCTTTGAAATCAAATCTGCAACCCATCAATACAGAACTGGCGGAAGTTGAAAAGCAGCTTCAAGATAAACTTGTTCAGTTGCCGAACCTTCCCAATGAAATGGTGCCGGTGGGTAAAACACCTGAAGAGAATATTACTGTTAAAGAAGGAGGTTCAGAACCGGTATTACCGGCTGATGCCAAGCCGCACTGGGACCTGATTCGTCAATACGACCTCGTTAATTTCGAACTGGGTGTAAAGGTGACGGGAAGTGGCTTCCCTGTTTATAAAAACAAAGGAGCAAAACTTCAACGCGCATTAATCAGTTATTTTCTTGATTACAATACAGCTGCAGGTTATACAGAATACATTCCGCCTTATATGGTGAATGAGGCGACAGCTTATGGTACAGGTCAGCTACCCGACAAGGAAGGACAGATGTATTATATGCCGGCAGATAATTTTTATCTGATACCGACTGCGGAAGTTCCGGTAACAAACTTATACAGAGATGATATTTTGAAACCTACAGATTTGCCGGTGAAGATGACGGCCTATACGCCTTGTTTCAGAAGGGAAGCCGGTAGTTTCGGAGCCGATGTGCGGGGGTTGAATCGCGTGCATCAGTTTGATAAGATTGAAATAGTACAACTGGTTCATCCCGATAAGAGTTATGAAGTATTGGATGAAATGGTGGCGCATGTAGAAAAGCTGGTACAATCACTCGGATTGAAATACCGCATTCTTCGGTTATGCGGAGGCGATATGAGTTTTGCTTCAGCACTTACTTATGATTTTGAAGTATGGAGTGCCGCACAGAAAAAATGGCTGGAGTGCAGCAGTGTGAGCAATTTTGAAAGCTTTCAGACCAACCGAATGAAAATCCGTTTCAAAGATGAAAATGGAAAGTCGCAGTTGCTGCATTCTCTGAACGGAAGTTCATTGGCCTTGCCAAGAATTATGGCTGCTCTATTAGAAAACAATCAAACTGAATCCGGTATTCATATTCCGCAGGTGTTACATCCTTATTTTGGGGCGGATTTGATAGGTGGTTAAGTTACGGGTTATGAGTTACGGGTGTTGCTGTGCTTATAATATAATTTGTTATACTCGTAACCCGTAACACATAACTCGTAACCAACTTAGCCTGTTTTTTCGAAATCAGCTCTTTATTCAATAGTTTATAAAAAAAGCCGCCTAAAAATTTAAGCGGCTTTATTATTTATAAAATTTAATTTCTATTAAGGCTGTGCAAAACTATTACGTCCTCCTCCAGCTGCAAACGTGGCATTCATTCTAGCTGCCTGACCTACTGAGAACATATACATACATGCATCGTTAGTATAATCCATATAGTTCATCGTCATTTCGCGTGTGAATCCATTAGGGTTGGTAGTTGAATTATTTGTACATGTGACATTGATCGTACCTGGACAACCATAATTAGCTGTGCGATGAGGTGGTGTGTCTCCTACCAGATCACTTCCGCATGTTGCATCACCCCAGATGTGACGAAGGTTCAGCCAGTGACCAACTTCATGTGTAGCTGTGCGACCTTTGTTAAATGGAGCAGCAGCTGTACCAGTGCGTCCGAAGCCTGTATTTAAAATAACTACACCGTCAGTAGCTGAAGATCCACCAGGAAACTGAGCATAACCTAATATGCTGTTAGAGAGTGTACATACCCATATATTCAGTTTTGTTGTTGGACTTGTAGGATTAATTCCACCTCTGGAGGCTTTTTTCATGTCATCATTAGTTCTCCAGCTGGTTTTGGTTGTTGATTTACGAGTTAATCCGGTTGCAACATCCCAGGTAAATTTAATTCTTGTATTACCCGCAAAAACACCATTGAACACGGATGGTACAAGTGTTCTGTCTGCATTAGTACCACCAAAATCTTCATTCAATACGTCGATCTGAGATTGAATTTGTGCATCAGAAACATTTTCTGCAGAAGTTCTGTACAATACATTTACGTGGACAGGTATCTCGATACTGCCGTCAGCAAGTAATTTATAAGCTGCAGGATTTTTCAAAACCTTTTCGGTATAAGCATCTATTTCCATTAAGCGTTTTCCACGGGAAGGATCTAAGCGGATTTGTTCTTTTAGTACATCATCAGAAGCACATTGTCGAGATACTGCAACAGAAAGCATTTCATCTTGAGCTGTTTCAGTTGTTTTGGACTCTTTGCTACATGAAAATAATAATGCTGACATACAAAGGGTTACGAATAAATTTGTTTTCATGACACGTTTTTTGATTAAGCAATAAAATTAGGAAAATAGTTAAATATGAGTAAAATTACGGATATGGTTTATTTGCAACTTTGTTGCGATTAATTGAATATCGACTGATTTGTTCAGGAAACAGGCTCTATTTCTGCGATTTTTTTATTCATTATTTTAAACCAGATGGGTGGGATGTGTGCCAGCAGCATCATCCCGGGGTAACCGGTAGGCATCTGCGGAGCTTTGTCATGGTGTCTGAGTATCTGGTACTTTCTGTTTGCCAGATAATGGTGATCGGAATGTCTGCTTAATTCGAAAAGCATGAGACGACCAATAACATGGTTACTGTTCCAGCTATGGTGAGGCATTGCTCGTTCATATAGACCTGATGCTGATTTATTCCTTGATAAACCATAATGCTCGATGTAGTTAACATTTTCAAGCATCATGATACCGAAAAAAGCAGCTCCGAGATAACAAAGCAATATTTTCCACCCGAAAACATAAAAGATCAAAAATACAAATAGAAGTTGTAGTATTTGGGCCTGAAACATTTCATTGCGGAAATTAAAGGCCGTCCTGCCTTTTTTCTTCTGGTCAGTGTTGGCAATTTTCCAGGCACTCAGATATCCGTTATACAAGGTGCGCGGATAAAAAGCAAAAACAGATTCATTGTAGCGTGCACTGGAAGGATCTTCCGGTGTGGCTACATTTTTATGATGACCTTTATTGTGTTCAATAAAAAAATGAATATACTGAGAGGTGAGCAAAAGTAATTTGGCCATTGCTTGCTCCACCTTGTTAACTCTGTGACCTAGCTCGTGTGCTACATTGATGCCAAACACACCACAAAGTAATCCCATGCTCAAAGTTCTGCCGATAGTGCCGGTTAAATCAGTCGGATTTAGGGAGAAAGAGCGGAGAAAAGTAAAAAGAAAGAAATACTGCATTGGCACTGAGATATACAGAATGAGGTCGTAAGTCTTATCTGCTTTTACAAGTTCCTCTTCAGCCGCGCTGAGGTTTTCCGGACGGGGTTTAATAAACAATTCGATTAATGGTATCAGCACAAAGCCATAAAAAACAGGAATAAACGTAAGAATGCCGGTATTATGAAACGAAATCCAAGCAGTAGCAAATACCGTAAAGGGAGTCAGGTATTTAAGTGATTTGATCATATTATAAATATAATGCAAACAAATAAGACAATCTTAGCTTGTTGAGTTTTAAAAAAGCTTTTACTGTTATTTAATTTATCAAAGCGCTTTTCTGCAATTTCCTATTTTTGATTTAATTCAATTATTCTCTCCTTGTCTAAAAAGGTTGCATTTTTTTACCGAAAATACAGGCCCGGTGCTTATAGCATTGAGTCACTCTTTGATAATTTTTCTAATGCGCTAAATAAGTCAGGAGATTTTATATCGCATAAAGTGGAAGTGCCCTCTATGCGATCCGTCTTTAAAAATTGCCTGTTTGCATTGCATCATCAATCGCAAATCAATCATATTACCGGAGATATTCATTATGTCGCACTCGGTTTACCCAGAAAAACAACGGTTCTTACAATTCATGATTGTGTTTTTTTGACACGATTTAGTAAATGGAATTTTAAATACTGGTTATTTAAATGGTTGTGGTATAAATGGCCTATGCAGAGTGCTGCTGTGGTAACAGTTATCAGTGAAAAAACCAGAAAGGAAGTACTCCGCTTAACTCAAGCTGATTCCTCAAAAATCAGGGTCGTTCCTAATTTTTTTGATCCTCGTTTTGTATTTACACCGAAAGACTTTAATGCTAAATGCCCTCGCATACTTCAAATCGGAACGAAAAGCAATAAGAATATAGCACGACTTGCAGCAGCGCTTAAAGGTGTACCCTGTGAACTGCATATTATTGGTGAAGTGGAAAAGAAGGATGAAGTCTTGCTGAAAAAAAATAAGATCAACTACATCGTACACGCAGGCTTGAAGTTTGAAGATCTCAAGACGCAATATGAATTGTGCGATATGGTTGTTTTCGCCTCTACTTATGAAGGGTTCGGCTTGCCTATTTTAGAAGCTTCAGCAGTAGGCCGACCTCTCGTAACCAGTTCTATCTCACCCATGAATGAAATAGCAGGCGATGCAGCCTGTAAAGTGAATCCATATAATGTATTCGATATCAGACGAGGTATTCTGAAGGTGATTGAAAATACGGAGTACAGGGAACAATTAATTTCTAACGCCAAACACATCAGGGAGGAATACAGCATTGATCGTATTCTAGCCCGTTATATAGAAATCTATAAAGAGTTGCCTGTTAGTTAGAAACAATCTACTTATTTCTTCCTTCCCGTTTGAAATAGTAGGTAAGCCATTGCTGAAAAAGCAAATACACCCAATAGCATATATCCATTTTCACCGATCCGATGAGAAATATTTTCTTCCAGATTTAGTTTTTGCATGCCAGATTCAAAGAAGACGGTGAGTATTGCTGCTACAACACCAAATAATGCTCCTCCAGCTACAAGCCCGGTTGCAAAAAGGTTTCCTTTTCTCAAATCCTCTTCTTCTTCACTCTTATCAGCATTGTGTTTTTTATCTACCCAGCCACGAATAACGCCTCCGATAAAAATTGGCAACGTGGTGGCAAGAGGCAGATAAGTACCTACTGCAAAACTCAAGGCCTTGATCCCGCAGAGTTCAAGTACGATTGAAATAAATACACCTATCAGTACATATTGCCAGTCGAGATTGTAAGATTGTATTCCTTTAATTAATGTTGCCATCAAGGTTGCCTGCGGTGCGGCATACACTTCGCCGATTGCATGCTGCACGCCTTTTGCTGCCAGCTCAGCTGTAGGCGTATCTAATATTTTTACTGTCCACCCAATGACAATGGAAGAAACAATCGCACCGATAAACAAGGCTATTTGCTGATTGCGCGGTGTAGCTCCAAGTATATATCCGGTCTTTAAATCCTGTGAAGTAGCGCCTGCGTTTGCGGCAGCGATACAGATCATTCCTCCAACTACCAGTGCCATTGCTTCATAGGCTTTTCCGCTCCAACCCACTGCTAAAAAAACCAGACAGGTAGCCATAATCGTAGCAATGGTCATCCCACTTACAGGGTTGTTACTAGTGCCGATCAATCCGACAATACGGGATGAAACAGTCACAAAGAACGCACCGAAAATAATGATCAATACACCCAATAGCAGTCGGCTTCCGATATTGTCACCCGGAATAATTGAAAACAAAGACATGATCAACACAAGTGCGATACTGCCAAATGCAACTATCTTAAGACTCAGGTCTTTTTCTGTACGGGCAACTGCTACTGCACCTCCGCCATTTTTTACGGAGCCAATACTTTCTTTAAATGAAGAGATGATGGTTGGAATTGTTTTGATCAGTGTGATGAATCCGCCTGCAGCAACAGCGCCGGCACCAATTTGGCGAATGAACGCACGATAGATCGCCTCTGCGCTGTTGGAGAAAGTATGTGATACAGGATCCCAACCATATTTTGCCGGGTTGAGTCCGAGTTTCATCAGCTGATTAAATGTGGCATCACCGGGAACCAAGGTGGCAATTAATGGGGTCAATACAAAAGAACTAAGCACACCTCCCGCAACAAGTATGCCGGCAATCTTAGGTCCGATGATATAACCAACACCGAGGTATTCCGGAGTGATTTCTCCGTCAATCCTTGCAGATGGCAGGTATTTGTTTTTGAGTTGAGTAACATATACCGGTGTTTCGGCAATAACATGAAATACTTTCTGAAGCAAGGCATAGATAACTGCCACTCCCATTCCTTTGAATGCAATCTTTGCCAGATCGCCTCCCTTTTCACCCGCTTTTAACACACTCGCACAAGCTGTGCCTTCAGGGTATGGTAGCGTATGGTGTTCTTTTACAATCAGTGATTTTCTTAATGGAATCATCATCAATGTTCCCAGCATGCCTCCTAATATTGCAAGCGTCATGATGGTGAGGTAGTTGAAGTAGTTGCTGCTCTCGGGTAAAGAGAGAAATAAAAAACCCGGAAGAGTGAATACCACACCTGCGGCAATACTTTCTCCGGCACTGCCAGTTGTCTGAATAATGTTGTTTTCAAGTATGGAAGTTTTCAGGAAAAATTTTCCTAGCGCAATCGTGATCACAGCAATGGGGATGGAAGCGCTGACAGTCAATCCCGCTTTTAATGCCAGGTAAACAGTTGATGCACCGAAGATGATGCCGAAGGCTGAACCAACCAATATACTTTTAAGAGTTAGTTCTGGCATCTTTGAATCATCAGACACAAAAGGTCGGAAAGTAGGTTGTGACATATGGCAATCAGTTTTGGCTTGAAAGATAAAAAAACCCGGCTAAAAGCCGGGTAATCTTTTAAAAGAGTTTATGCATTCATGTGCATCATCTTTTTGAGTTTAGGTGTCAGCGCAAAAAGCAGTGCTGCAGCAACACCACACAGTACGACAAATACCATGAAGAATTCAAATAAATTATGAATTGTAAATCCGGCGAACGTCGGGTATTGATCAGATATTTTATTAGCTGTCAGGAAAGCAGCCTGTTCAGAGGTGAGAGTAACTTTTTGATCAAGCACTGCGCCAAGATCGATTCCTTTTTCTGCCGCTTTTTTAAACTGTTCTCCTGTTGCAGGAAGTATGGCGCCTAATGTTCCCGCCAGGGCATATCCCGATGCGTTCGATAAAAAGAATACGCCAAATAGCAATGAACTGAATCGTTTAGGAGCAAGTTTTCCTACCAGCGATAATCCGATTGGAGAAAGGCAGAGCTCTCCGAAAGTCTGAATTAAATACAGTAATACAAGCCATTTAATGGCAAGTAAACCGGTGTTGCCAAGGTCTTTTACGTTGTGTGCTATGATAAAATAACTTAATGCGATTAGTGCAAGTCCGAATGCCTGTTTCATTGGGGAAATCGGTTCGAGGTTCTTTGCTCTAAGCTTATCCCATAAAAAGCTGAAAGGCACAGCAAACATCACAACAAATATTCCGTTAAAAATCTGCACCATTGATGGCGGCATATCCCAGCCAAAGAAATTTCTATCCGTCTGGTTATCTGCAATGAAAGTCAGTGAGGATCCGGCTTGTTCAAACGCAGCCCAGAAAAAGATGACAAAAAAAGATACAATGTAGATCACCAGGATTCTTTCTGTTTCCACTTTGGTAAGTGATTTGTCGGTAAGGATCAATCCGGCAAGTGTAAGGCCACTTCCATAAATGATTGAATAGATTACATTTTGTCCAAAAACAAAATAAAACAAACTGGCAAGTCCTGCAAATACGAGTACGCTTACTGCAAGAGAAGCGTTTGTAAACTGTGGCTTTTGTGATTCTCCTTCTTCGTAATCAGATGAGTTGTTTTTATCCGGCTTCCCGCCAATTGCCTTTCCGTCTGGAGTAACCACATATTTATCCTTCAAAAAGAAAAATGTGACCGTACCAAGAATCATGGCAATACCGGCACTCAGAAATCCCCATTTGAAAGCAAAAATGTCACGAGTGCCATTTACGTCTACTACGTCACCGACAAACGGGCATATGAACTGCCCCAAAAACGCACCTACATTGATGCCCATATAAAAAATAGTGAAGGCAGTGTCGAGTTTATTCTTCTCCTCTTTCGGGTATAGGGAACTCACCATGCTGGAAATA
>Ga0315906_10004993_pt1 | contig 16791 bp, 21 predicted proteins | sample LakEriMetagenome_4_FD_203526 | JGI IMG/M metagenome (GOLD analysis project Ga0315906, IMG submission 203526) | Freshwater fungal communities from buoy surface, Lake Erie, Ohio, United States - Buoy 2 MA122 | ecosystem: Environmental > Aquatic > Freshwater > Lake > Lake biofilm | place: USA...
AGTTAAATTTACTCCAAAAGTAACTAAAACCACGATAGAGAATATAAATAAAAAGGTAAGAAAGGGTGTTAAAAGAAACATATCTTATTTTTCTTCTTCTTTATTGAAAGCTAAAATCTCTTTTCTTAAAACTTGCATAAGATCTTTTAATTCTTGTGCTGTTTTTCTTGCTCTCGTACCTGCTGACTTATTACTTTTTGTATAAAATTTTGTTGTTTCGGCAGTTAGAGTTTCTACTAATGTTTTAATTTGTTCTAAAGTTTCCATTTTAATTTTATAATTTGGTTTATTGAATTAACAAAAAGGTAATTTAATGTTTTGACTTAGTAAAGTTTTTAATCAACAATATTTAAAGATCTTTCTAAGGTTTTGTAGATATCAGTGAATATTTCTATATCAGATTTTGTTTTGTTGTGACTTTCATCAAATAAATCAACGAAGAACTCGTTGAGTGCGTTTTTCATTTTTTCACTTTCTTGATTATAGAATATTTCATAAAAGAAACTCTCAAAAAATTCATAATCATTCTCTTTGAAGATGAAATTTATATTTTCTTTTTGGAAATTCTCAACTGTTTTTTTCCAACACCATCTAAAGTGTTCTTTGTTTTGATCTTCACTCATAATGATTTTGGTGTCATTAGAGTCAGTAGTGTCACCTAGATATGTGTCATTAAGAATGTTTAAAAAAGATAAACAGAAGTCTCTGAATAATTCGGTATATTCTGGAAGTATATTGTTTGCCATATACCAAGCATCAATATCCTCTCTTTCCATTGGTTTGGCTAACCAATCAAAAAAACGACCCATATTATTACCATCTAAGTTCATATAGTCTAATAATAATATGGGTCAATTAAAACTAAAGTTTTATTTATTGGGTTTTTGAATTGTATGACAACAATTTTTTCATTTTTTCAATGTCAGACAACACTTTCTTTTCTGTTTCTGATTCAACTTGCATCATTATTTTTGATGCTTTATCCGTTTCATTTCCACTCTTGTCATTTACAATCGGTTGTGCTGACTTGTTGTAAGCCTTTCTTTTGATTTTGGCAAGTAAGTTATCTTTTCTGATTTGGTTTCTTTTTTTGTTAACTGGTGTCTCAACTGCGTTTGCCCATTCTGGGTTATTTCCAGTTCTTGATGAACCAACCATTAAGTCATCAACCCATTCCTCATTCGGATGAATCGCATCATAATCTAAATTTTCAAGTCCAGCGGCCGTAAAGTTTTGTACATACTCCTCAACACCATCAGATGGTACATAAGCCATTTTATCCATTTTAGCTAATTCACCATTTCCTTTGGGGAAACTATCCGGTTCCATTTCAAAATCACCTTTTGATCCGTCCTTTAAATAATCTTTCATTTTTTTAACAACACTTGATATGTAGTCGTCATTTTCTTTTTTAGACTTGTTTTGTGAATCTTTAGTTACGTTTAATGTTTTGGTCATTTTTTTCTCTTTTGACTTCTCCTCTAAAACAATATTTTCAATGATGTTAACTACTTCATTTTCGTTAAATACGTATCTCTTTCCGTCTAATTCAATACTATATCTAGATTCATCTACTTTAGTTTTTTCAGATTTTGAATTTTTTGTGTCTGATTTTTTACTTCTAAGTTTAGCAAAATCTTTAGCGTCAATTTTGTTTTTAGGTTCAGCTTGTTTAGCAATATATTCCTGTTTTTTAGAAAGTTTTTTACCTTCTTTAAACTCCTCTTTCATATATCCACATTCTGAGCATTCACCTTCTTTCATTGTGTTTCCACCACATTGTTCACACGTATCCTTTTTGGATTCGTTCATTTTGTCGTTATATTCCTCAGACAAAACTCTATTTACTATGTTTAAAATATCTTTGTTCATACCTAATAAATATCTTTAAGTTTATTAATTTTTAGTGAATTTTAATTTAATTATATTTTTTATTTCTTCTTCACTTAATCCTGTTTTTAATGATACATTTTTTATTGCTTCACTAAGTGGTGATAAAGTCGTTTTAACCTTAACTGGTTTGTCCTTACTGTCGCCTTGACTACAATATGGAAACTTTTTACATTTTTTTTGAATGGTTACGAACCCCCCTCCTTTATATAATGGTTTTTTAAATTGTTTACCTCTACCAACCGGATGATTTCCTTTCATTTTCACATCTTCAAACCCTGGAGCATCATATGCACCAACAGATGAAGATGAGGTAGCTTCTTTAAACTCGCCTTCTTCTGATTCATTTTTTTTATATTCGGATTTGGCTTTTTCATCATCTGACCACATACTAAAGGCCGGACCCTCAAAACCACCAGCCGAAGCTGCACCCATACCTTCTTTGGTTTCGTTTTGAATTTCTGAAATAATCTTTTTTATGTCTATTTTTTTCATATTATTTTTTTACAACTTCATAAGTTAATATCCCAATAACAATCCCAGATATGATATTTGAGATTGTATTTTTTAATTTTAATAGGTTGTTATCCTTTCTTAATGTTTCGTTATCTTCGTTAACTATTTTGAATTTTTCTTCATTTTTTTTGGTAACTTGATCCGCAATTTCAATTGTTTTTTTAAGATCCATTATTGTTGAGTCCTTAAATATAATTTTTTCCTTTAATAATTTAATTTCTTGATTTGAAACTCTTAAAAGTTCTTTATTTCTATCACCTTCGTTTAATTCAATTAAAATCCTTCTTCCTACTTGATATGGGAAACAAATTTGGGTACTATCTTTTTTTATCTCTGTCTGGGTAAAACAAAAGGTACTTAATAAAATAAAGTGAGTTAAAATTAATTTTTTCATATTTAATATTTGTATCTTAATCTAAGTAAACTGTCAACCATTTTAGCGTCAGCATTTCTTATTTTACTTTCATTTTCTTCAAAAAAGTTATTAATTGTCGTTTTTTCAATTTTTAACTTTGTCAAAGATGAATCTATTTTTTTGATATTTTTGTTGTAAATATTAATTGTGGAGTCCAGACCCTTTCTTTGTTTGTTCAATAATTCAATTTCTTTGTCTAAGGTTTCCAATTTAAACTTGATAAGTTCACTGTTATCGTAATTGGTGTTATAAATTTTTAATAATAAAATTGTTAATATCACACCAAAAACTAAAATAAGGATTTCTCTAAAATATTTTATGAGAATCTGTTTCATTTTTTCAACATTGTTTTTTTTCTCATTGAGATTACCTTCGCCCATTTTGATTTGAATTTATTATAATATGATGTAAGTTTTTGAATCATTTCATTTAATTTATCATCCAACTTAATCATCTCACCATTTATATATACACCATTATTTTCTCCGATTGAGAGGTAGAACTCAACATCAAAGTCAAGTATTTTACCACTCCATTGAACGTCATTCTCATATATGTTTAAAACACCAAATTCACTAAGATCGGATACTTCATTAACGAACTCGTCCATTGTTTCCTGAAAGTGAACTTTTTCTTCGGTTGTTAATTCCAAATCTTTTTTATCTTTACCATGTATAGTCAAAAGCCCACCGGAAATTCTATATGTTTTACTTTTTTCTTTTTTTACTTCTTCGGTATCAACTTCGTCATCATAAGTTTCATACTCATTCTCATCGGTAATATCATCCTCAATACTTTTTGCAAGATTAATAGGTCCCTTTTGTTCAAAAAGCATTTTTGATCTTTTTAAAAGATTTTTTATTTCATCATAATCATTCATCATTTTTCAATAGTTTTTGCAAAAGTTTAAAGTCAAAAGAAGGGTTTAAATCCTTATAACTCAGATTAAAAGAACTTTTGGATATTATACCTTTAAACTGTTGGGCCTCTTTCAAAAATATGTTTGATTCAGCACATCTTAAAGGTATATGGTAATCCTTACATAAAACTTTTAATAATTGAACCAACGATTCAATTTGTTTTGTTTCATTATAAGGGTGCCAATAAATTCTTTCTCTCCACCTCTTTTCAACCGCATCTTTTTTATAAATATCACCAATCCAATTAATATATGTATTGTCAATTGGTTTTTTTTGTAACCAACCCAGATTTTCCAAACATATTATAATGGAATTTTGATCAATATTTTCATCATTCATAAATTTTGAATATCCCAAAGGTTTTAATATTTGATATATTTCACCCTCTCTTGAAATCACAAAATTTGGTAAATAACAATTTTTTCCATTGTATCTATATTTTAGACTGTATAAATAATTTTTAACAGTTCTTTTTGTTTCACAAAGTATTATTTGTTTTTTTGACTTAGATGTCCCTATGGGCTTAAAATCTGTTGATTCTGAGAGATCCACCATTTCTGTTGGTATATGACAAACGTTTAGGTTCGGCCGTTGGAACATGTTGGGTTAAAATTTCTTCAGTTTGTGGTACTTCTTCTACGGGTTGTTCAGAATCAAAAGTAATGTCATTTGTTATTTCAGAAACAATGGTATGGTAATCTTCTTTTTCAAAATACTCCTCGTCTGTTACCATATTATTCATATCAACATATACTGGAACTTCTACTATTTTCTCAACTTCCTTAATAACTTCAACAGGAACTTCTACTATTTTCTCAACTACCATTGGTTTTACTTTTTCAACTTTTATTTCTTCATCTACTATATAATTATCATCATCAATATCATTTGTTTCATCCTCTTTAATAATTTCCTCATTTTCATTCTCAATTGTTTCAATCACATAAGGTGTAAAAGCAAGAGCTGTCGGTTCATCTAACAACTCCTCATCGGTCGGATCCTCTGGTAACTTACCTTCTTCTTTTAATTTTCTAACCGTTTCCCACACATGTTTCATTTTACCTTTTAAGTTATCAACTTGGTCGGTGCTTGGTCGGTACTTGGTCGGTACTTGGGGGGTTTCTTCTTTAACTTGTGGTGTACTTGGGGGGTAGTTAAGGGGTACTTGGGGGGTATTTACGGGGTAATCAGTAGTGTTTACCGTGGTTTTGTCCTCATCTTTTTTGTCACCTTTAAACGCTTGATTTGTCGCAATAACCAATGTGATGGCCAATGGGTCAAAAACAAATATTAATATCAATATAAAAAGGTTTGCGGTTCTTTTAATGTCCCAATCCAAAACTTCACTTAAATATTTTATGGTCCCAAGTTCACTACCTTCAATTTCCTCAGATTCCATATTTAAAATTTCAACATCCAAATTGGTAATACTATCATTTAAACCGTCAATTTTTTTGGATAGGGTATCCCTTCTTGATTGCGCGTCCCTTAATTGATTTTCAAAGGTTCGTCTATTTGCGTTGTTTGCTTTTGTTATGATTTGTCCAGTTTTTCTATCAACAGATTGTGTTGTTGTGTTTGTGGATAACCCTTCTCTTAGTTTTGTAATATCACCATCAAGAGTTGTTTTTTCTTTGATTAACTCATCTTTGATTTCAGAAAATCTTGTTTTTTTAAGTTCAACGTTTTTAATTTTCTTATCTGATATTTCAAGTTTTGCGATATTTTCTTGGAATCCGGTACTTAATAAACCATATATACCCAAGGATGTTATAAGTGACAAGGTAATGAGTGCCGTTGTCATATAGATTTTTAAAATACCATACGTTTCTTTCCATTTGTCATGGAGATATGTGGCAATTGCGATTTTTGAAATTTCAAGGAAGGAACCCATAATGATAACCGGGATGGCCACACCAACAAACACAACTGAAAGTCCAATAACACTATAATAGGCGGCGGTTCCGGATAGACCTAAAGCACAGAATAACAAAAACCAGGGTAAAAATTTATCTTTCATAATATACAATTATATTAAAATAAATATTTATAATAAAGAAAAACCCCCACTTAAATAAATGGGGGTAGTGTAGTTTCATCATGTCATATAGACAAGATTGAGGAATTTCACCTTGAGATCCTCGTGTCACATTCCGCCGAGTTGTATGGGTAATCTCGGTTCAACCCATTCGTTAATCAGATTAACAATACAAAGATATGTTGTTTTTTTCTAATTTACCAAACTTTCTTGATAAATACTTTTAAAAATATGAGATATAACATCAACGGTCCATCCGTTACCAATCATTTTTCTTATTTGATTTTCACTGGCAACACCATCAAAATAAGTATCAGGTACTGTTTGTAATCTACAGTGTTCTTTAATGGTATAATATCTAAATGGTAACTTGTTTTTAAAAGCATCTTTATGTCTCCCAATCGGTAATGTTGTTAATACATTATCTTTAGCTACAGTTGTGATACAATTACTCTTGTCTCTATTTGTTGCCCTTACTTCTAAACATTGTGTAATTGGTATTGATTTATTATAATCATCTCTTTTACCGTGTTGATTTAATCTCCGACCAAGGATTGTTGCCTTATTTAATTTTTTTCTATCATAATAATTTCCATCTGGACCAATGTCTTCTAATATGTCTTCTAGTTTTACGTTAAGATCTTCTGGTTGTTCAACATTTGGTATGTTGGTCCAATACAGACGTTCTCTTGTTTGAGCCGAAACTAAATTACTATTTATTTTAATTGGTTTAACACCCATATATTCCGTTATAACATCCTGGAACTCTTGTTTCATCACAACATTTTCAAGTAAAAAATATTTTGGGTTTAACTCATTCTTTAGTCTGATAAATTCAAAAAATAATTTACTTCTTGGGTCGTTGAAGTTTAACTGTCTTCCGGCAAATGAGAATCCCTGACAAGGAGATCCTCCAATTAACAAATCAATTTGGGTTAATTCTTCACCTTTTATTTGTGTAACATCACCTAACTGTATTGTGTTGGGATAGTTATGTTGGGTTACTTTAATTGCGTGTTTATCAATTTCGGAAGCATAATAATTATTAACCTCAACACCAGCACGTTCAAGGGCTATTTGTCCGCAAGATAATCCATCAAATAGACTCAATACATTCATATTCCATATTTTTAAATATATGTGCAATCACATCAACAGTCCACCCATTACCTAACATATTAAACCTTTGTGTGTTTGATAAAATAGATGTATAATCATCTGGAACTGTTTGTAACCTTTCACATTCTAACGGTGAAAATAATCTATCTTCTCCGGTTATTGCTTTAATCTCAACATAACATTTTGGTGTGATATTTTTACCCCACCCATGTGCTAATTCACGAGTCAATGTTGGGGCTTTACCAGTAGCTTTATAATTTTTAGCATAATGTATTTGTGCTTGTATTGCCTTTGGTGATAAAGTTTTGTGTTTTGTTGAATAATCTAAAATATCTTTAACTAAGATTCCTTTATCGTCTGGTTGTGTGATATTTGGAATATTGGTCCAATATAACCTTTCTCTACTTTGTGCTGAAACAAGTTTACTATTTATTCTTACTGGCTCAACACCCATATGTTCTGTAATTACATTTTCGGATTCCTTTTTCATCTTAACATTTTCCAATAAGAAATATTTTGGTTGTAATTCATCTCGTAACCTAACAAACTCAAAAAACAATTTACTCCTTGGGTCCTCAAAATTCAATCCTTTACCGGCAAAGGAAAAACCTTGACACGGTGAACCACCAAACATTAAATCTATTTTTGGTAAATCAGACCCTTTTACATTTAAAACATCACCAATCTGAATTGTTTCTGGGTAATTATGTTGTGTTACCTTAATCGCATATTCATCAATTTCGGAAGCATAATATTTATCATACTTAATACCTAATCGGTTAAGTGCAATCTGTCCACAAGAAATCCCATCAAATAAACTTAATACATTCATATCTTATAGATATTCAAACAATTCTGAACTACTATTTCTTAATTTTCTCAAACTTTTCTCTTTTACCTGACGCACTCTCTCTTTTGTCAAACCAAAATCCGAACCAATATCCTCCAATGTTCGTGGTGTACCACTAAGCCCATAATAGTCCTCAATGATGATACGTTCTCTTTCATCCAGAACATTCATAATATCTATCATTTTTTGTTTTAAGATATCTTTCGTTGAGAATATTTCATCTGGTGAATCAACATTTTCGTTTTTGATTATGTCAATTAATGTGTCGCCGTCCTCATTGATGTGCATGTCAAGATCAATCATTCTGGGTAATGAAGCAAACTTATCGGACAATTCCTTGTTTGATTTTTCATTTTGTTTTTTCTCTTTTTGCATATCCTGAACAACATTAACCGGGAGTCTAATCGTTCTTGAATTTTCATTTAAAGATTGCAAAATGGATTGTTTAATCCACCACACCGCATAAGAGATAAAACGGTTGTTTTTATTCCAATCAAAATTTTTGATGGCTTTCATTAGACCAAAGTTCCCTTCAGCAATTAAATCGGCCAAATCAATTCCTTGATTTTGATATTGTTTTGCCACCGTGATAACAAATCTCAAGTTACCTTCCAACATTTCTTTTTGGATAAGTTCTTTCTCTCTTTGCGTACAATCACTTGACACAATACGTTCGGCAAGGACTTTTTCTCTTTCAGGTGTCATAACCTTCAATTTTCTAATGTCCTTTAAATAAATCTGAATTTCATCTTGATTCAGGGGGTTTGACGACTTAACGTCTTCCATCTTTTCTCTTTCCATAATTGTCTAATATCTCTTTTTCTTGCTCTGTTAATGATTCAATTCCTCTTTCTGTTATCTTATCTAATATTTCATCCACTGTTGGTTCAATAACGTCTTTTTTTGTGTTAAACGTTGAATTGGGGTCAAAGATAGGTATAAAAAAGTCAAACGACAAATTTTTCAAATCTTTTTTTCTTTCTTCTTTTAATTCCTCAATGTTAATTTTTCCGGTTTTTGGTTCCGTTTTTGTTTTTTCATCATCAATATTTAAAAAATCCTTTTTGAGTTTCCTTGGCATCAAAATATCAACATTTTTGGTTACTTCCATCAAGAAATATTGTTCGGTGATTTCAGATAACACCATATCAACATATTCTTTTAAATCAACAAACGGTTCGTTTGATCTAAAATGAAATACCACTCCGTACTCTCCGAATGTGTATTTCAAAAAAGGTGAAGAAACGATTGTTAAAAGTTGTGAGGATAGGTTTACCGCCAAATTCTCATGTTCATCAAAATCTCCGAATATAAATAACATATAGGCGGGATCCTTTTTTGGTTGTTTTTTTCGCATTAGCTTCTTTTTTATATATAGTACAAAATTATATATTATTTTTGATATCTCCAACATTATTTTAATAAAAATCCAAGTTCATAGACCAGTGGTCTCATTCTATCTTCTAAATTCTTGTATAATTGTCTAAATTCTTTAAATTCTTCAACAAAATACTCTTTCCAAATTAATTTTAATTGAGCATACCCCGCGTCCCAGGAATTCAAATGGTTTTGATCATCGGCAAAATGACTTCTTATTGTTATTGATTTTCTAACTAAGTCTGTTGCTTTATCTAATATCAATTTAGCGTCCGGTGATAGTTTACTATAAATATTTTCTTCACCAAATAATAAATTGTAAACGTGTCTGTTATTGTCAGTTCTTGCATCGGTATATAGTTCAGTGTAATTTGAGTTATTGGCCAACTCCATCATTTCCTCTTTTGACATCCAAAAGAACTCGTTTTTAATACCCCATAACTTATCTTTATATGTTACTTGACGGAGGGATGATTGGTAACTATATGTTGAAAATAATGAATAAATTATACTATCATTTAAATATTGTTGGTAATTTTGATTTAATTCATTTGGTTTTAAATACTCGTCTTTTTGTGTTTCCCAAGTTTCTAATATTGTTTTTCTAGCGGTAAATAAACTAACCACTTTATAAAAATTTTGTTCAGTTATTGAAATTCCGTGACCACCACTATAACAACTACTAAATAATGAACAACCAGTTCTGTTAAACTGTACATTATTACTATTCGTTAAAAAATACCCCAACGCATTGTTTGATATTTTACCACAACCTTTTTGTTTTATAACACATGGACTACTTTGTTGTGGTGCATCAAATGTTTTTATTTTTTTTATTTCTTTTTTAACCCATTCATTTGCAGGTATTCTGGAATCTGTATTATAAATTTTTTTATAACCAACATTTTTTAAATCAAAATTTTCATCAGTTTCTACGAGTGTAAAACAATAAAAATCATTATTCAAATTATTTATTTTTGATTCTAAAATAGAAAACGAGATACCCCATCCATCTGAAACTTCATCAAAATTATTCGCAGAAAATAAGAACCCACTTGTAAATTTGTATATATTCATAAATTCACTTCTAAACTTTTTGAAGGATTCTCCACTTAAAAACAATGGGGGACAAAAAATACAAATATTTACATTATTGTTTATATTCAACTTAAAAGACCTAAACAAAAATTGGGAGTAAAGGTTCTGTACGGATTTGCCCCAATCTTCACTTTTCATTAGTATTGACATTGTGGTTTCAGAAACACCTTTTTTGTCATCCCCTATGATTGTTGATTTGTTTGCCGAACTGGCATAAGGGGGATTCATCAAAACTATAATATCACGACCACCCTCAATAGCATCTCTTAATCCTTTTGGTAAAAATTCATAACCATCATTTAAAAAATCAAACTGGAACTTAACCGCTTCTGGGTTATACCCCATTTGTTCTGCAGTTTGAATGTCGGAATAATTAAGAGTTGATACATATAACTCTTTGAATTTATAATCTCTAGTTAAGTTACCCGTACCCCAAGCTGGGTCCCATACCACATATTTCTCCTTCCAATCTTCACCAAAAACTGACGTTATATATTCGTGAGCTTTATCCACCCATATTGTTGGTGTGAAAAACTCACCTTGTTTACGTCTTGTAACGTCCTGAATTAATCTATCAACAGTGGCTGTTAATTGTTCTTTTTGTTTTGGAGTATAATCATTAGCGAAGTGACTAAAAAAGGACGTGAACGCTTCCCTTGATTTTATTGGTACTTCATTAAATGCTTTAGTAACAATTGTTTTTCTTTTTTTTACAGGATGTAAATAATTATCATTTGAATTGATAAGGATTTGTGTAAAAAGATTGGCTAATTGGTTCGTGTTTAAAGTATTTTTGGCTAACACGTTTTTTTCAAAATACCCAAAAACTTCAGTTAAATTGTGAGGTGTTATTGGTATTAATCTAGTTACTCCTTCAGTTAAGTCCTTTAGTTTTTGGACACACTCGTCAATGTTGGTAACACTAAAAACGTGTGGATTAATATTTTCATCAACCAACATTTCATTTATCAATATTAGATTTTTGTGAGCGTTTGATGGTGCTATGGACCAATCCAAATCCATTGATAAGTATTTAAAAAGGTCGTTTGTATGTATAACAAAACATTCGTTTTTATCACCAACAAAAACAGTTGATGGTAGTATTACCCCAGAAATTTCAAACTTTTTAATATAATAAATGGCTTGTGACAAAACTTTAATTTGTCCAGTTTTACTTTGCAAATCCAAATCATCCTTAAATTCACATAAAACACGTATATTATTATTTTTTGATTCACCAAGACCATCACAACCGAATGGTGAGGTGAACATCATATCTGATATTTTTTTGGTCAAATATTGTCTGTAACTATTTTCAACGTCTTTTTCATTTACAGATAAAGCCAGTTGTGTAATACTCTTATCTACTATCATTTTTATGTTATTGAAAAACTTTTGATATATTATTTTCTTTTACGATTCTAATTGTGTTGTCCGCCCAATTATTTACAATCGGATTGTGACTTATAATTAATATGGTTGGGAAGAAATCTCTAATCCCCAGGAAAAAACTATGAACCATTTCCAGATTTTCATTTGATATTTTTCCAAAAACCTCGTCGTATACCATTATATTTGGTTTTGGTAGACTACATACTTTACTTAATACTGATCTCAACGCAAGTGATGCAATTGTTCGTTCATAACCAGATCCAGATGACATAAGTTTCTCAACGCCGGTTCCATTGTCAATCATAAGAAACTCAACTTCATTTTTATCATTAATTTGAATTTGAAGTTTGAAATAAGCACTTTCTTCCATCAAACGTTGCAATTCCGCATTAATCAATGGAATCATTGTTTTCATTATGATTTTGGAAATTCCGTTTTTACCATAAGCTTCCAAATATATTTTATGTATTTTTTCTTTTTCTTGTTCTTCGGAAATTTTAATAATGTTGTTTAAGTTTGTTTTAATTTTTTCTTCCGTTGTTTTTATTGAGTACTCGTCACTATTAATCTGGTTTTGTTTTTGCGTTTTTTGTCTTTCAAGATCCTCCAAGCGTAAATTGGCCTTGATTAACATTGTTTCCGTATGTTCGTTCTCCTTAATCTTATCCAACATCTTATCATATTCTGTAAGTTTTGTCTGTAAGCCACTTATTTTCAATTGGTGATTTTCAATTGTCGCTTCGTGTTTTTCTTTTACCAGTTTGTTTTTTTCATATTCATCAAATTGTCTTTTAATATGGACAAAACTTTTTTCTTTGTCTGTTAAAACAGACATTAACCCCTCTTTTTCCTCTTTTTGACTAATATAACCATCAAGTTCAGCAATTTTTTGTTGTGTTATTGCTGCGTTCATTAATTCAATACCACAATGTTCACATTTGATTCCACCCTTAACTTCGGATTTTAATTTTTCAATTTCCGTAATCTTGGTATCAAGTTGAACTTTTTCTTTAAACACGTTGTTGTATTGTTCTTTTACCTTGTCATGTTCGTCCTCTTTATAATACTCCTTGGGTTCAACAACATTAAGTTCATTAAGTTTTAATTTTGTTTGTTCAATTTGATATTCGTGTCCTTCAATTTCTTGTTTAACTTGACTTGGATTCAACCTACTTAATTCAACATCAATATCCGTGTGTTTCTTTTTTAACATTGAGTCCCGGTAATCTTTTCCTTTTTGAATATTGGATTCAATCTCAGTTAATTCGGTCTTGTATGTTTGAATATTGGTTTTTAATTCAGTGATTTTTATTTCACTATTTTCATTTTCTGTTTTTAATTGTTCGGTATTATAAATGTTTGATAACATTGATTTTGAGAAATCGGAATAAATTGATTTGGCGGTTTCTTCCTTCCTTCTTAAAAAATCAAGACCCATAAAACGAGATAACACCTGACCTCTTGCTGTTGGTTTTGAATCAATTAATTCTTCAAGGTTTGTTGCGGTTGTTAAAATTGTCATTAAGAAATCCTCCTTTGTTCCGATTGATTCCTTGATGAATTTTTCTGTTTCCCTCCTTTGTTCACCGGTAAAGTTTTGAAGTGTACCGTCAGCTAGTTTTTTAAAGAAATCAAGTTCGGTTTTAACATTCCATTCACCCTTTTTGGATAACTTTCGTTCAATGTTTCTAACAATAATATATTCCTCACCATCAATAACAATTTCACCTTTAACCGATACTTTATCTTTGTCTGTAAACTTGTTAAAAATGTCCTCAGCTTTGGTTGTTTTGGTTGTTTCATTAAAGAACAAAAATAGGGGTAGATCCAGTGATAGGACACTTTTTCCACCAAAATTTTCAGGCTGTGACATCACTACGGTCAGTCCATTTGTTTTTTCAAAATCAAGTTTTTGGTTCTCACCATATGATAGGAAGTTTGAAAATTCAATGTTTTTGATATACCATTTTTTAAAAAAAACGGTCTCAGTTTCGGACTCAGACATCTTATTCTCAACCATTTTATTATGGTTTAAAATTTCATCCAAATACTTGTCATAATTTTTGGATGTGAGATATTGTTTAAGTAATTCAACCTGGTAGTTCGTGTCCATAATATTTACAGACACATCAACGGTTTGTTCACCTTCCTCTTTAGATACTTTCGCCTTTGTTATTACATTGACATTTGTCGTGTTATATTTTTTTTGGAAATAATGTTTAACACTTTTAATCTTATCTTGTGTGAAATTTTCGTTTGAATCCTCCCATACCACTTGGACATACGGATTCTCAAACTTTGAAAAATCTAGTTCTTTACTCATTATGGTGTAATTAAATGTTTTGTTACTCTGAAATAGATTCAGTTGATTCGGATCCTTCTTGTAGTTCTTCTTCCTTCCCATCTTCAAATAGTCCTGTTAAACCTGACATTGTTTCTCCAGACATTGTCACAAATTTTTCTCTCATCATAGTCATTTGTTCCTCAAATGCGTCTTGCCATGCCTTTTGAATTTTCCTTTCTGTTTGTTTTAAATTCACATTTCTTTTTGCCACTTTCGCTCTGTGTGCTTTAGCTGCTTTTCCCATTATTAGTTATTATTAGTTATTATTACTTGTTATTACTAGACCTATTTTCTTCAAACCACTCAATTATTGCATTAATCCCCCAAACCGCTCCGGATGATAATATACCATCAAAAAACCATGAACACCATTCGGGTGCATTAAATATAACATTAATTGGTGAGTATATCAAGAGGGATAAAAACCATCCACCATGGAAAGAAAAACACATTGGACAAGATAAAATCCCAGATATAAACCCCCCAAAAAAGTTAAATGGTGCAAATTTATTTTCACCCCATTTTCTAAAAAAATCTCTCAATCCTTGAAAGATTGATCCGTAGACCATAATATTCATTAGCCCATAACTAAGAATAAACCATACTAAAATTTCCATATTATTTATATAAATCATCGTTTAGGTTAGAACTACCGTGGAACCTGGCGGGAATATCACCAAGTTGTTTTGGTTTGTCTAACAATTTTTTATTTAGTTCTTCATTTTTCTTTTTCAATTCTCTTATTTCAGAATTTAAGTTTTGTATTGTTTGTTGTAACATTTTTGATTTGTTATCATCAGTTGAAGTTTGTCTAAGTTCATCTAAAGTTTGTCTAAGTTCATCTAATTCTTTATCCTTTTTAGTTATTTCTTTTTGGAAGAAATTTTCCATTTCCTGGTTCTTAGTGGAAAAAATTTGTACTTCCTTGGTTTTTTCGTCTAACTTAGTGGAAAAAATTTGCCGTTCTTCTTCCAGTTTAGACATTTTTTCAATCAGTTCATTTTCGTTTGTTTTGTCACTTATATATTCAATTTTTGTGACAATTTTTTCAACTGGTACTTCCTTTATAATCTCAACTTCTTTTTCAACTGGTACTTCCTTTTCAACTATAACCTCTTTAATAACTTCAATTGGTACCTCAACTATTTTTTCAACCTCTTTTATTACCTCAACTGGTATTTCCACCCGTTTTTCAACAATAACTTCCTTTATTACCTCTTTTTCAATTATTTCACCCATTTTTAAGTGATTTTCACCTTCGTTAAGTGGCTTACCCAATAATCCATATTTTTCAACATTCAGACCGGATATAAAACACTTCTTAATGAAACCATCAATATCCTCAATGTTGTTCAGTTTACAAAATTCAGACACCGTCTGAATAATTTCCCTATTAAAGATTTTTGAGTAGTTCGGTTCCATTTTCAATATCCTTAAATGAACTAATTGTGAACTTTAGAAATGGTTTTGGATTGTGTAAGTCCACATACTTATATTCCTTCGTTTCAATGTCATAAATCCCATATCCGTGCTTGGTTACCGATTCACCATAGTTCTGGGCTACGGTACTACCAATCATAAATCCTTTACCGGTTTTGAAATTAAATTCCTGTCTCTTGTGAATATCTCCGCATAGAAGTGTGTCTAAACCATTGAATTTTTCAATGTCATATGCGTGGTCACCAAAGTCATAACCTAGGTCAGTTGTCATACCTTGAATTGGACCGTGGAATAAACCTATTTTAGCCCCCTTCGCTTCATTAATGTCTGGTGGAATATTTCCTTGGAATTGTGAATAAACACACCAGCTAACATTTTCATCCTCGTATACGCCACGATCCTTATAATAGACGATGTTTTTATTATTTAATGAATCAATAATCGGAGATAACGCATCTAACCTATCCGTATTATTGGTTAAAAAATCATGGTTACCTGGTATTATAATTGTTTTTGTAATTTTGGAACATTCATTTAACAACCAACTTACTATTTCTATAAGCTCAGGTGTTAATTGGTTCTTACTGTGAACTAGGTCACCAGTAAATACGACCCTATCAGGTTTAATTTCCTTAAATTGGTTTAACATATCAGTCAAAATTAACCGATATAAGTCGTGATCTTTAAATAATCTTAGATGAAGATCTGAAAAATGAACTAATGTTTTAATCATTTAATTGAGTTTTATTGTTACAATATATTTCGTATGGTGGTTTAAAGGGGTCGTCATTTTTGGGAAATGGGTTAACCGGCATTGGTATTGTTCTATATGGTTCCGTAATTCCAAATTTTGGTTCGTCCTTAACTTCTTTCATTTTTTCTTGAATAACCTCAATATCAACTTGTTTAATAGTTGTCCAATCTCTGTTGGTCATGAAACCTTCAAGCCAGACAAAAAATTCCTTGTGTGTCATACTAATTCTCTACTATATAAGTTAGCCAATATTATTCTGGCAAATTTAAACTCCCGTGCTCTATTTAAATTCAATCCGTAAGTGAGAGCAACAACTCTAAGGTGTGGATACGCTTCACTTATGGTCATTTTTCCTATTTCCATTGTAATTCGTTAAAATTAATTAATATTTCTTCGTTGTTAAAGTGATTAATCACTTCATTTATTATTTCCTTTTGTTCAGTCGGTACACATAAAAAGTTTCTACAATCTGGTAAACATCCCGGTAAGGTTTCATTTATCATATGTACTTCATAACCCAAATCAATCATAAAGTTTGACAACCCAACATAATCATCCGTATTAAGGTGTTGTTCAAAAGTTAAAAGTGGTTTATATTTGTTGATAACCTCAACACAACCTCTAACAACATTAAACTC
>Ga0315906_10004994_pt1 | contig 16791 bp, 15 predicted proteins | sample LakEriMetagenome_4_FD_203526 | JGI IMG/M metagenome (GOLD analysis project Ga0315906, IMG submission 203526) | Freshwater fungal communities from buoy surface, Lake Erie, Ohio, United States - Buoy 2 MA122 | ecosystem: Environmental > Aquatic > Freshwater > Lake > Lake biofilm | place: USA...
ATGTCCCTTGAGGAAGAGATGAAATATCAATTACTTGATCTATGGACTCTGCTTTAAAAGAGAAGAACACTCTTCCAGACAAATCACTTACGTAAATTGTAGCATTCTGTTCGATAGACGAAAGGGTTATGTTTTCGCTCGCAGGATTCGGATGAATAAAAATATTTTCATCAGTTAAGGATTCCAGGCTTGCTGTGATTGTTGGCTGAACAGAGGATAGCACAGCCGTTTGTGTGGCTAGAGGTGTGGACGACGAGGCCTGACTGATCGTTACGAATGAATGTGTAAACAGGGGCAGGTTATCATTTGTTAGGTCATAGTACTCGTATTGTGTTCGAACGAAGATCACATCAATAGGAACAATAAAAGAAACCTGAGTGAACACCGTATCTACAATTTTGTATCGGATGACATTGCTGAAAGTATTTCCCGAAGGAAGAAGTAATGTGCCTTGTCCATCGATTGTAGCGTAAGACGTCCCTGTACACGTCGGATTCTGCGCCATGCCATTGAAATCAAACTGTAATGAACCGGCAAAATTATCCGTCAAAGTCGACCCATAACTGAACGGATAGGAAACTGTTTTTTGTTCATCCGTTTCAAAGGTAGCAATCACCAGACCGAAGGATGGTTCTTCAAAAATAAATCCTTGAGATACACGCTCAGCTACAGTCGAATTGTAAAAGTTGGTCAACGATCCCTGAATACTGAATCCCTTGGTAGAGGTTGGATACTGAGCACTGTACGGACTTGTCGCTGGATCAACGATTTCTACCGTTCTGTTCGAATTGATTCCGACGACATTGGAATAGTCCCAGGTTACATTGTTTCCTGTTACAGACTCAAGCGGATCGGTCAATGAATCGCACAGGTACATGTTTTTAAGGTTACCGATGGATGGTTCGTTGGACTGTTCCATGGTAACTGTTTGAGCAAATAGTGAGCCCGAGTAGAGCGATGCAAGTAAAAGTAGATTTTTCATTTATTGGTAATTGTTATGTATTTCAACTTTTTAACGAATTCAATCTCGATTGGGTTGGTTGGCAAAAAACAATGGATCGTGAGTTCAAACCTAACCATTATTTTTACTTTTACCAATCTCTATTGAATCATTAAAGATAACATATCCCATGAACTACAAGAGCCTTTTTAGGAAGAAAAGCATCCACGATATACAGCAGCAACTCAAAGAACAAGGGGATGCGGATCTGCATGGATCACTGGGTAAACATTTAGGAGTACGCGATCTGGCGGCTTTTGGAATTGCAGCGATCATTGGAGCAGGAATCTTTAGTACGATTGGAAAAGCGAGCTTTGACGGGGGACCTGCGGTAATCTTTTTGTTCCTATTTACTGCCGTTGCGTGTGGTTTTGCGGCTTTCGCGTATGCGGAGTTTGCCTCGATGGTGCCAGTTTCGGGAAGTGCGTACACCTATTCCTATGTGGCTTTCGGTGAGCTCATTGCCTGGATTATTGGTTGGGCGCTGATCATGGAATATGCCATCGGAAATATTACGGTGGCTATTTCCTGGAGTGATTATTTCACCGGATTGCTAGAGCATGGCTTGCATTTGCATGTTCCGCAATGGATGCAGATGGACTATTTTACAGCTTACAACGGACACAATGAGGTTCTGAATTTACTTGAAAGCGGCAAGACGCTGGGTCAATTGGATGCGAATCTGCAGGCTTCCTACACTGCTTGGACCACCGCACCAACGATTGGTTCTTTTCACCTTGTTGCAGATTTACCTGCTTTGATGATCATTATTTTGATTACCGCATTGGTTTACAAAGGGATGAAAGAATCGCGCAATGCAAGTAACCTGATGGTGGTTGTGAAGCTCGCGATTATTTTACTTGTGATTGCTGTCGGTATATTTTACGTAGATACCGAGAACTGGAATCCGTTTGCACCGAATGGTGTTTCTGGAATTCTGAAGGGCGTTTCGGCGGTCTTCTTTGCCTATATCGGTTTTGATGCAATCTCTACCACGGCTGAGGAATGTAAGGATCCACAGCGTGATTTGCCGCGTGGAATGATGTGGGCGATCATTATTTGTACGGTTTTGTACATCATTATTGCGCTGGTTCTCACAGGGATGGTGCATTATTCCGAGCTCAACGTGGGGGATCCACTGGCGTATGTCTTTGAGAAGCTCGACCTAAAATGGATGTCGGGAATTATTGCGGTCAGTGCAGTGGTTGCCATGGCGAGCGTCTTGCTGGTGTTCCAGATGGGACAACCACGCATCTGGATGAGTATGAGTCGCGATGGATTGCTGCCAAAACGCTTTTCGAAAATTCATCCCAAGTTTAAAACGCCATCTTTTTCAACGATCGTGGTAGGTTTTGTCGTGGCTGTACCAGCACTTTTCATGAATTTAACGATGGTGACCGATCTGTGCAGTATAGGGACGCTGTTTGCCTTTGTCGTAGTGTGTGGGGGAGTGCTTATTCTTCAGAATAGAACAGATATCCCACGTGGTAAATTCAAAACACCTTACATCAACGGAAAATGGATCATGCCGGTATTGGTGGTGCTCACGATCGTACTTTCCTTCACGCTGAATAAACAAGCAACCATGCATTTCCTCACCAACGAGAAAGAGTTGATCGCTCCGGCGGATATGCTGACCTCCTTACCTAATTCAAAGGTGAAAGAGCTCAAGGCGAATGTGCAACAAAGCGACTCTGCAGGATTGACCAAAGCAGGCGGAGATTTAGAAGCCTATTTATCAGAGCTGGACGAAGCGCAGTATGTGCAACATTTACAACAGGCCCATTTGAAAGAGGAACAAATGTATGAATCCGGATTTAGCTTGTTCAAGCACAAGATCCCAACCTACATTTTCTTCCTGGTGACCTTGTTGTTGACCTATTTCTCGATCGTTCACAACCTATCACTCATCCCAATGCTAGGCTTGATCAGCTGTTTGTATATGATGAGTGAGTTGAGCTTATCCAATTGGATCGGCTTCGGTGTATGGCTCTTAATCGGCTTGCTGATCTACCTTGGCTATAGCCGGAAGCATAGTCGATTGAATGTGGTAGGGTAGAACTGTTAGTTTAATGGAATTATACGCTATAAAATTTCCCAAAGCATACCGAATATGGTTGTATAAGCGCAATTTTAAATCGGGTATAAGCTAGTTAAGTGTAATTAAAATAAATAATATGAGTACAAACCTATTCAATCTTCAAATAAGACAAACAGCCATTAACTTTATTGAACTTAAATCAAATAGGATTTTCTTTGCTCCTATTTACCAAAGAAGATATAGTTGGACAGAATCTGAAATTTCTACATTTTTCCATGATATTATAATTTCTGGTAGTGAATACAACTTTTTCGGAATAGTAATACTTAAAAATGTCACTACAGGAAGAGGTCAAACTGTTTCTAAATTTGAGGTAATTGATGGACAACAAAGATTCACTTCATTTTTCCTTTTGATTAAGGCAATAGAATTGACAACTGCTAAAAAAATGACAAGTAAGGATAAAACAAAAGCAGAAAGTTTGATAAAAAAAACAAATGAGTTACTATTTACAGACAATAACAACTCCTATACGCCCACATTAAAAGATCAAGATGACTACTTTGAAATTGTCAAATTAAATTATCAAGCAAATAAGACAGAAGATTTAATTAATAGAAAATCTTCAAAATCTAATTTCTTTTTTTCATTAAAATATTTCATGGAACAGTTAAAAGATTTTAAAATTTCTGAACTAAGGACAAAACTTGAGTATTTATTAGCCGATCAATACTTCATTGAGGTTATTACAAAAGATATAAGCAATGTATACGAACTTTTTAAATCATTAAATGCAAAAGGCCTCGAATTAGCTTTAGAGGACCTATTAAAAAATGAACTCTATAATGGCTTAAAAAAAGCTAGAACTCCAGAAAAAGATGTTGCATTAACTATTGAAAAATGGGATAACGCTATTGATCAAATAAGAAATATACCATCGTTTTCAATCGAAAAGTTTTTATATTATTATATTAATTCTCGTAAAGATTTAATTGAAATTAAAGATCATATACCTGAATTAAAAAATCAAAAAGATTATTCTCCAATACCTCAAAAGCTTCTTTTCAAAGCATATGAAGCGATAATTAATAATGTTTCAGCTCCCTTTGATTTAACTGAAGATTTTAATAAAATTATACCAACAATAAAACAGGTATTAAATCCTGAAAACAACCTTGAAAACGAGGAATTTTATTCATATTCATTATTAAATGCCTTAGGTGTAACTAAAGGCATATCAAGTATAATTGCGGCTAAAGTAAATCTTAAGCGAACTGAATACCTAAGTGTACTGAAAGGTATTGAATTGACCTGCTTAAGACACAATTTTAGTGGTAAAGACCAGAAAGCGCTTGAGGATGTATTTACAAGGGCTATTCGCGAGATTCATTTGAAAAATTTAACTTCAATTAAGAACGAATTAAAAAATTCTGATGCTTGGAAAAATTCTCAAAATATAAAAAGTGGTTTTGTAAATAGAGGCAAAATAAGTAATAAACTATCAAAGCATATTCTATTAAGGATACATATTGACGAATTTCTAAAGGAAGTTTCTTCTAATTGGGATTATGATCAAATCCAATTAGAACATGTTATGCCCGTTTCTCCGAATAAATCAGGCACTTACATCAAGCTAAAAGATGAAAATAAAGATAATTATGAATTATATTGTGGAATGATTGGGAACCATATTTTATTGTCTGCAAAACTTAACAATAAACTTAAAAACGCTGATTTTAAATCAAAAAAGACTGGATTTAAAAACAAGCATGGTAAAATTATATCGGGATACAAAGATAAGACTTTTAAATGTTCAAGTTTTATTCAAAAAAAAACAAAATGGCTATATGAAGACATACAGAAACGCCAAGATGAACTTGCCGAATTATTGTTAAAATTAGATTTTTAACTACACTTAACAGCGCACAGCCGCCATTAAAACGGCGGCTGTACGCAATCCGTTATGGGCAAGTTATCTTACTGGGGCTTAAATAAAACATGTAATAACAATGAAACATAAAATTACTCTTACTAATACAAACTTTCGAAAATGCTTTGACACGGAAAGTGAATTTAAATCAGTGATAGTATCTAATGTCAAATATTCAAATTCAAAAGATTGTCCTAATTTGCTGCTTAATTGGATGTATGGCCCTTCCGAGGCAATTTTCTCAATTCCAATTTCTAAGGCATACTCAAATCAAATTGATGAATTTGATGCTATTAAATTAGCAAAAGATTTTGATGAGCCTTTTAATGGTCCATTCAGAAAAATTGATGTTAGATTCAAAGGTAGGTTTAATTCAAATGAATCTAGTATGACATTTGAAATTGAATTGAAATGATTATTTGCAACTGAATATGAATATTTCAGCTCAAACAAAGCAAATAAAATCAGTTTTCTTAGAATTTCCAAACAAACGGAACTTAGTTGAAGAGCGCTATTACTCTTAGCTTAGGAGCGCCAACTGATTTAAAAAAACAAACTGAAATTGAATTGCTTTTGAGATTGATTTTGCTTTAAAATAATAGATTTGATTTCACTGCCCTTTTTTAACTATAAAGTAGTGTTTGCAATGGAAAGTGTTTATATAACCAACCTATAACAGCGCGCACCAAAAATTTGGGTATTCTGCTTAATTGAAACATTGTCGACTTTTGTTACATTCGTGCTGCTTAAAACATCTCGTTCACCCAATCCCAAACTTCTGGTTGCGCGCAAAACGTTATGTGTGATTAAGCATACCCAAAAACTCCCAAAATATTTTGACATAATACCAATATTTGGTATGTTTACAAAAATTGCAAATCATGAGTAAGAACACATCCATTACTTTGGGTAGTTATTTTGATCAATTTATTCAAAGTATTTTAAGAGAAGGGCGATATAAAAACGCAAGTGAAGTTGTACGTGCAGGATTAAGATTGCTTGAAGAAGAGGAACAGAAAATAATTGCTTTGCGTCATGCCATTGACGAAGGCATTAACAGTGGTTTAGCTGAAGATTTTGATCCTGAAGAGCATTTGAAATCATTAAAGGCGAAAAGAAAATAAATGGCGCAGTTTAAATTAACAAACAATGCCGTTAAGGATCTATCTGATATTTGGAATTACACCTTTGATGCCTGGTCTGAAAGTCAAGCAGACAAATATTACAAGTTAATTCTCGATGCATGCGCAGCAATCGCCAAGAAGCCACAGCAAGGAAAGGTGTACGAAGAAATTTACCCGGACTTGAAGGGTAAAAAAGCCTCAAAGCACATCATTTTCTATCGGATAATGGAAGATAAATCAATTGAGATTACTAGAATCCTACACGAACGAATGGATTTGAAGAATAAATTAACTCCATTGCTTCCTTCGGAGGTGAAATAATAAACCCCACATAACAGCAAACAAGCGCCAGTCCAGATATTACTTCGGAACAACAAATAGTTTATAAAATATAAGTTTTATGTTCGGCTTTGCTTCGCTGAAGCTACGCGAAAGCAAGAATAACGATTTTAAGAAAAGAGGGCCGAGTGCCTAGCGGTGGGTTAGTGGTGTATCTGTACATCACTGACAAGTGTTGTGAGAAGACAAAGCATTTCCTTTACCGGGCCAAATGATGAATGCTTGAAAGTCAAATTGAAAGCAAAGAATATTCTAGCAAGAGTGAATTGGTTAATGATTTAATTCGTCAGGCAAGAAATCAGAAACAGCAAATTGACCTAATTCGGTTAAAGTTAGACCGAGCTGAAAAGTCTGGATTTACAACTGATTCCAAATCTGAGATTTTAGATCAATCGATAAAGTTGCTTAAAGGCTAATACAAATTGAGTAAAATCATCGCCCTAAACCCCTTTGTCTCATCAGGTCTTTTGACTAACTTTGCACGCTTAATTTTCTAAAGAATGTTTGAAAATCTCACCGAAAAGTTCGAAAGAGCGTTTAAAGTACTGAAAGGTCAGGGCCAGATCACCGAGATCAACGTAGCAGAAACCTTGAAAGAGGTGCGCCGTGCCTTGCTGGATGCCGATGTGAATTTCAAGACGGCTAAGGATTTTACAACCATTGTGAAGGAAAAAGCACTGGGTAGAAATGTGCTTACGGCTGTTTCTCCGGGCCAGTTGATGATTAAAATCTGTCATGAGGAGCTTGTAGAACTCATGGGAGGAAACGAGTCCGAGATCAACATCAAAGGCAATCCGGGAATCATCCTGATGTCCGGACTTCAAGGTTCGGGTAAAACAACCTTTACCGGAAAATTAGGAAGTTACCTCAAAACTAAGAAAGGCAAGAAAGTATTGTTGGTTGCCTGTGACGTGTACCGTCCTGCAGCGATCGATCAGTTGCACGTACTCGGTGAGCAGCTGGAAATTGAAGTGTTCTCCAATAAGGAGGATAAAGATCCAGTGCGTATTGCACAGTCAGCACTTCAATATGCGCGCAGCAAAGGATTCAATGTGGTCATCGTCGATACGGCAGGTCGTTTGGCGGTTGATGAGCAAATGATGGATGAGATCGCGCGTGTAAAAGAAGCGATCCAACCGACAGAAACCTTGTTCGTGGTAGATTCCATGACGGGTCAGGATGCCGTGAACACAGCGAAAGCCTTCAATGATCGCATCAATTTTGACGGAGTAGTACTCACGAAACTCGATGGTGATACCCGTGGTGGTGCGGCGCTTTCGATCAAAGCGGTGGTGGACAAACCGATCAAATTCGTTGGAACAGGGGAGAAGATGGACGCCTTGGATGTTTTCTATCCGCAACGTATGGCCGATCGGATCCTCGGAATGGGAGACGTGGTGTCACTCGTAGAACGTGCGCAGGAGCAATTCAACGAAGAAGAAGCACGTAAACTTCAGAAACGCATCCAGAAAGATCAGTTCGATTTCAACGATTTCTTGGGTCAGTTGCAACAGATCAAGAAAATGGGGAACGTCAAAGACCTCATGGGTATGATTCCCGGAATGGGAAAAGCCATGAAGGATGTCGATATTCAGGACGATGCGTTCAAGCACATAGAAGCGATCATTCTTTCTATGACTCCACAGGAAAGATCGAACCCCGGAATAATCAATGGACACCGAAAAAACCGAATAGCCAAAGGAAGCGGAACTAACCTTCAGGAAGTGAACAAGCTCATGAAACAATTCGAGGATACGAAAAAAATGATGAAGCTTATGAGCAATCCGAAGAACATGATGAGCATGATGAAGCAAATGAAAGGAATGGGCGGGATGCCCGGAATGTAATTATCCTGCCGTTTCTTGCTCGAAGATGCGTTTGATCAACATCATCATACTTTTTTCCAATATATCCGGGGCTTTATCTGCACTTTGAACTTTCTTCATCTCATGTAGAAGTTGCCTCACATCCTCTTTAGTTAGCTGGAATTCATGCAAATGAACAATGATTTTTTCGATCTGCCGGTAGTCGTTGTCATCGTCGAATTCCCGATGAATTCTTTTGTAAAGCTCAGGTTCACATGTGGCAAGAATAGCTTCTTTCTCCTGCTCCGTTTCAGAAAGATCTGCATGTGCGGCATAGAGCAAGAGGTACACGTTGAATTCCTCAAAGGTCCAATGTGGAGTTAGGTGTTGTTTCATACACTCATTTTTTCCGAAATTACCACCGAACGGCGTTTTGAAAAATGAGTATTATTCTTTGAAATGAAAGGTTTTTGCTTCGTTTCCGTCCCAGGACTTCAGAGCGACGTGGTCAGGTCCAATTTCAAGAAAAGTACTGTAATTAAGCCAGTCGCCTAGGTTTATATAGCGTGAATTCTGTCCGACAGGTATATCAATTGGTAAATGTCGGTGACCGAAAATGAATAAGTCAACCTGCTTTTTCTTTAATTCCTCCTCGCAAAAGAGATAGAGCCACTCGTTTTCTTTTCCGTGGAATTTTTCATCTTTCATACCGGTTGCAGCACGACTTGTTTTAGATGATTTGTTAGCCAGCCAGATTCCGAAATTCGGATGAAGTCTAGCGAAAGCCCATTGACAAAATCTGTTTCTGAAGATCTTTTTAAGGAATTTGTATCCTTTATCACCCGGGCCCAAACCGTCCCCATGTCCAATAAATACTTTTTTACCGAAAAATTCACGTTCAATAGGATCACGGTAGAGCTCTACACCTAATTCTTGGGGCAAGTAATCAAAAATCCACATGTCGTGGTTGCCTGTAAACACATGAACCGGTATTCCTTTGTCTGTCAGCTCTGCGATCTTCCCCTGAAGTCTTACAAATCCTTTTGGAATGGCCTGTTTGTATTCGAACCAGAAATCAAAGATGTCACCAACAAGAAAAATCTCCGCTGCTTCAGGCTCAATGTGATTGAGCCAACGAACTATTTTTTTTTCACGCTCCAAACTTTCTTTATAATTCGGTACACCCAAATGAAAGTCAGAGGCGAAAAATATCTTTTTAGGCGCAGTCAAATCAGAAACCGAAGATTTGTTTTAATTCTGCTTCAAGAGCCTCTCCGCGCAGGTTTGTTTTAATGATTTTCCCTTCTTTATCGATAAGAACAGTGAAAGGAATGCCACGCACCTGATACATCTGTGGGACTTTACTCGACCAGTGTCCTAAGTCACTCACATGATTAGGCCAGCTAAGACCGTCTTTTTCAATGGCTGCCTGCCAAGATGCTCTGTCACGATCAAGCGAGACACTCATTACTGTGAATCCACTGTCTTTGTATTTCGCATATGTTTTGACCACATTCGGATTTTCTTTTCGACACGGACCACACCAGGATGCCCAGAAGTCTATCAGAACTACTTTTCCGCGTAAATCGGAGAGTTTCATCTTGGTTTTACCGTCGAGCATCAATTCTTCGAAGTCCGGGGCCTCTTTTCCGGGAGCAAGCAGGTTGGCAAGCTCTTTTTGTTTTTTCAATCCAAGGTAATTGTTGTAAAGTTCACGAACAGAAGGGGAGGCGTTGAATCCACTGTAGATCTGGTTCACAATAGACTCGTACGTCGCGAAGTCATTTTCTTTATCGATCAGCGAAATAACTGGCATTAGCGCTGGAGAATTTTGATTTTTTGCAATAAAGGATTGCATCTGGCTCTGAAATGAATAATAGGCCGCCGTCATGGAATTGCTAATCTCTTCTTGTCTTGCGGGTTCCTTCTGGATCAATGCCATAGCGGAATCGCGTTTGAAATTCCACGCGGTCATCTGCTTGATGAAATCATTCATGTTTTTGCTTTCATCGGATCCTACGATATTACAGAATGCATAGATATTCGAGCCGTCCCCATAGATTTTAATGTCTGAGCTATCTCTCAAAATCAAGTTAACATGCGACCCACCAACGCGAAGAACGTAGTAGTCTGGATTGGGCAATGTTCCTTTAAGCACAAAATCTCCTTTTTTGCTCAATGGCGCTTTAAAAAAGTCTTTGTAGTTCGCTCCACCGAAAAATTGAGAAATAGAAATGGAATCCAGCTTTGAGTTGAAAACATTTCCGGAAATAGTCACTTTAATAGGTTTTTGTGCTGAACCTAGAAAGCTTACGATCAAAAAAGTAAAAAGTAAAATTCTCATTTGTTTAAATTAGTTGGGCATCAATTCTTTCAATTTTTGTTCCAAAGATTCTCCCCTCAAACCGGTAGCGAGAATTTTTCCTTCACGGTCCACAAGAACAGTGTGTGGAATGCTGTTAAAACCGTATAAACCGGTCATTGGTGTTTGCCAACCTTTGAGGTCGCTGACATGGTCGGGCCAGAGCAAGCCGTCAGTAGTAATGGCTTGTTTCCAGGCTGTAGCATTGTTATCCAAGGATACAGAAAATACGGTGAATCCTTTGTCTTTGTATTGTTTGTACAGCTTAACTACATTCGGACTTTCTCGTCTGCAAGGTCCACACCAGGAGGCCCAAAAATCAATTAAAACGATTTTTCCACGCAAGGCGGATAATTTTCTGATCTTTCCGCTAGGATCCTGCATGCTGATCTCAGGTGCCATTTGTGAAGAGGAAGAAGTTCCATTAATGCTAAGTTGGTACTCATTGTAGGCACTTTCAATTTGAAATGCCTGGTTTTCCATTGTTGAGGCGATCGGAGATCCTGCAAATCTCTTTTTGTAAGCTTCAGCAACCTTTTTCAGAAGTTCAAGATTCTTTGCATCCCAGTTTTCAAAACCTGTAGATGGAGTGGCCGAATTGACAAGCACAATGTTTACCGGGTTGTCAGCATCCTTATTCATCTGCTGGATGGCAAAATCATCGATAGGTTTTCTTAATTCCAGGTATTTTTTCATTAGCTGGTCTTCAGTGAGCTGACCTCTTTGGGCATTGAGTTGCATTTGTCCTTCAATGAAGGTTCCGAACAGTCTCAGATACCCATTCATGGGGCTTGTCCATTCAGGTCCACTTAGTTTGGGATTGGTGGCAAAGTCAGTTAAATTGGCATTCACCTTCACGTTTTCATTCGGCGAAAGGGTCATTGGCACCACTTTGTCCTGGGCTTGGCCGATACGGAGCTGGTAAATTCCCAATCCCGGAATATTGCCTTCCAACTCAAAATCGCCGGCACTGTTTGAGGTTGTCTCAGCAACTTTAATGGTGCCGTTCTGACTCATGGCTTCCAGAATAATTGTTGTTTCTGAAGCTCCTGCTACCGTACCTTTGATCGAGAAATTTGCAGGTTTGCTATTGTCATTTTCGTTGGATTCTCCGGAATCGCATGCGCTCAACAAAAACAAAAGGATATAGAACGGGAGGAGTCTTAGCATAACTTATTCTTCAAGTGCTTTTCGCATTAATACATTCGCTGCTTTAGGATCTGCTTTACCTTTAGAAACCTTCATCAGTTGGCCCATAAAAAATCCTGTAAGCTGTTTTTCTCCGTTGCGGTAACGGGCAACCTCGTTGGGATTCTCTTCCATCACTTGCTGAATGTACGTCATAATAGAATCTTCGCTCGAATCCTGCAATAAATTGAGGCGCTCAGCCAACTCCAATGGGCTCGATCCTGCTGACGTAAGTAATTCAGGGAACAACTTCTGGGAGGCAGCTGAATGAGAGATCTTACCCTGGTCAATGAGCTGAATAATCTCTGCTATTGAAATTGGTTTTAAAGGGAACTCATCGATGTCAACCCCAAATTCATTCAGATAGGACTTAACGTCTCCCATCAACCAATTGGCAGCAGATTTAAAATTCGATGTATGTTTGATAATATCTTCATAATACAGCGCTAATCCTTTTTGGTCTGTGATGTTGTAAGCGTCATATTCAGAAAGTCCTAAGTCCTTTGTGTACTTAACAAAAAGTTCTCTTGGAAGTGCAGGCATTTCGGCCTTGATCACAGAAATTTGCTGCTGATCTACCGTAATCGGCTGAAGGTCAGGTTCGGGAAAATAGCGGTAATCATTTGCAGCTTCTTTCGAACGCATGGATAGTGTAATTCCTTTAAGCGCATCAAAAGATCGGGTTTCCTGGCTCAGTGATTCTCCGTTTTCAAGCGCTGTAATTTGCCGTTCGATCTCAAACTCGATCGCCCGTTGGACATTTCTGATCGAGTTCATGTTTTTAACCTCGACTTTTGTCCCAAACTCTGGGGCACCTTTCAGTCTTACGGAGACGTTCGCATCGCATCGCAAAGAACCTTCTTCCATGTTGCCGTCGCAAATGTCAAGATAACGCACCAGCTTCCGAACTTCCGTTAAGTAATTATATGCCTCTTGAGAAGAACGGATATCAGGTTCAGAAACTATTTCTAACAGGGGAACTCCAGCACGATTTAAGTCAACCAACGTGTCATAGAGGTCGACATCATGGATACTTTTGCCTGCATCTTCTTCCATGTGAATACGAGTGATTCCGATTCTTTTCTCTTCGCCATTCTCAAGTCGAATAAAAATTGCTCCTCCCACACAAATAGGAGTTTTATCCTGTGTGATCTGGTATCCCTTCGGAAGATCGGGGTAGAAGTAATTTTTCCGGGCAAAATATTGCTGTCCTGCGATTTCACTGCCACATGCCAACCCTAGACGGATCGCGAATTCAATCGTTTTTTTATTCATCATGGGCAAGGTGCCCGGGTGTCCCAATGTAACTACGCTCACGTGAGTGTTAGGATGCCCTCCGTATTCATTGATATCTGATGAATATGCTTTAGACCGAGTAAGCATCTGAGCATGCACCTCCAATCCAATAACCGCCTCGTATTTATCTCGAATAGTAGCCTCCATTTTAAATTCTAGCGATCAGCTCACGCATGATCAGTGTCATTTTGGGTTCCTGACGATTTGCCACATCGATAACATCCTGAAGTGATACTTTATGGATTTTACCTGGTACTCCAAGGTCAGTGATAATCGAAATCGCAAAGCATGGAATTTCCATGTGTCGTGCAACAATAACCTCTGGAACCGTTGACATACCGACAGCATCTGCCCCAATGACACGAACATACTTGTACTCCGCTGGAGTTTCAAGTGTTGGTCCGGTTAATCCTGCGTAGGTGCCAACTGAAACCTTTATGTTGTTTTCAGCAGCAATTTGCTGTGCTAAAGAAATCATTTCAGGGTCATAAGGTTCACTCATGTCCGGGAATCGAGGACCGAGCTCATCAAAATTCTTTCCGATGAGTGGGTGAGCCGGAAAAAGATTGATATGGTCGTTTTGTATCATAATTTCACCCACCTTAAAGTCCGGATTTACACCACCAGATGCATTTGAAACAAACAATCGCTCGATTCCGAGCAATTTCATCACCCGCACAGGGAACGTTACTTGCTGCATGTTATAGCCTTCGTAATAGTGAAAGCGACCTTGCATTGCAACTACTTTCTTTCCGCCCAGCTCGCCGAAAATCAATTTGCCTGAATGACTTTCAACGGTAGAAACCGGAAAATTAGGGATGTCTTGATACGGAATCTCATCTATGACATTGATTTCTTTTACAAGTCCTCCCAATCCTGTTCCAAGGATGATTCCGATGGTCGGCTGGATGGATGTCTTACTTTTTATGAAATCGACAGATTGCTTAAATTGAGTCAACATAGGTTTGTACAGTTTTTAAAAATTGTTCTTCATTCTTCACTTTGACAGAGATCGGAAGATAATACCATGGGTACTCATTAAGTTTCCAATCATCGGAGTGTTCAATGAGTCGCATAAAATCTTTCTCTGTCGTAAGAATTATGGCCTTTTCAGGTGCAAAAGTATCAAATTTCCTGTGAATTTTTTGTATGTCTTTTGAGGTAAATTGATGATGATCACTAAAAGATAGTAAAGTCACCTCGTAGCTTGTTTCCAGATAGTTCACCATGGGCGTTGGATCCGCGATTCCAGTGATTAAAAGAACTTGGTTGAAATCTGATTTTACTTGTCCGAACGGTAAAGGTTGTCCGTAACTAATTTCAGAGAAGTGGAGTTTTTCTTCATCGAATTTCAAGCGTTGGCTCCATTTTTTAGTATCAGTTTCTGAAGCCTGAGGGCATTTGGTTACTACGATCAGATCGGCCCTGTGTCTTCCGTACTGTCCTTCTCTCAAATTACCTGCAGGCAATGGTAAATCTGATGAAAAAGGCTTCTCATAGGGTGTCAGAAGAATATTGACGCCAGCAGATACCTTACGATGCTGAAACGCGTCGTCGAGCAGAATCAACGTAATGTCAGGATATTGATCTAGAAGGGCTTGAATTCCGAGCTTGCGGTTTTCACTAACTGCAACAACAATGTGTTGTCCAAATTTCTTTTTGTAAAGCAGCGGTTCGTCGCCAACTTCAAATGCTTTGTGATGCTCTTTAACGACAATGAATCCAGAGGTTTTTCGGCCATAACCGCGACTCAGGATGGCTACCTTATTGTTTGTGGAAAGAGTTTCCGCAAGGTAGGCCACATGAGGAGTTTTACCTGTTCCACCGGTGCTCAGATTGCCCACACAAATCGACTTGACAGGAATCTTCCAGGACTTGAAAATTCCCAGATCGAAGCACTTATTCCTCAGAAAGGCAATTGAACCAAAGATCCATGAGAAAGGCAAGAGAAGTACTCTGAAAGTCATCTAAGCCCAAAGATAGGGTTATTGCGCGGAATAATCCGAGAATTCCTGTTCGTCAGCGTAATAGTAAATTCGGAGCAGGGCGGTGTCATTCAGGAAATCAATTTTTCCTATTTCAACACGGTTGATGGAAATACCTGTACGTTTTTCGAGATCTGCCTTCATTTCTTCATATTTATCCGGAGTGATGAGATCGATTCGCTCATAATTCACCGTTTTTCTGGTTTCATGTTTCACAAGCCACAAGTTCTCCAAACCATACGTCAGTATAACCACAGAAACATTGATGATGCCCATTTCAGCGATACTGATTTGGTTCGATGCCAGTGAATTGACCACACTTATGCCGATGATAAGAAACAAATAGGTCATTTCCTTGATCTCAATGGCATCCGTACGATAGCGAATGATTCCGAATATTGCGAACAGGCCTAAGCCCATTCCGGTATCAATATCAAGTTTTTTAAGACCAAAACACAGAAAAAAGGTAATGGTACCAATGAGGTAATAAGTAAACAGGTAATCTTTGCGCTTTGTCTTTGGGTAGTACAGATAGCGAATTAATACAGTCAGAAAAGTAGTGTTTACAGCCAAACGGATGAGCAAGGTATACGCATCATTGCTAAACCATGTCAAGGCCATGGAATCAGATGTTTTGGCAAGTGGCAATAGTATTTCAGGCAGCATGTGAGTTAATTTTTTTAAGTTTAAGTAGTTTTTGTTTAAAGCGGTTGAATTTTAATCGATTTCCGTAAAGCTCGATTGAACCAATACAGTATTTACTCATTCTGTATGGCCGAATTCCGAATGATTTCATGAGCTGAAAGAAAGGAGAGCTTCTGTCAACCGTTTCCTGCTTTAGTTCTGCAATGATAAGGTTTGAAAAATTTACAGATTCATCGTCCCATTTGAACTTCAAGTCAAAATCAAGTGTCAGTCGCTCGTTGGAATATTTGTTAACCAAAGTCAACCTATGAAAGGAGTTCCACAGCACAGCATTTAGTTGATGCTCCTCCTGTAATATATTTCGTATAAAGTCAAGGTGGTTTTCCTTCAGCCCATCGGGAATCTCTTCGACTTTAACTCGTTTTTTGTCTGTTCTACCCTTTGTTTTATGTTTGATCTCGAGGAATGTCAAGTTGGAATCAACGTATTTCCTGAATCGAACTTTGTATCTATTCGTTCTCCCATTATGATGGTCTCTGAAAAACTTGAACGCCTGGTCGTCCAAATACAAACTTTCGTAGAATGGGGAACGAGTGTTTTCAATTTCTAAAATTCGATAAGAGTGGATAAGCTCTGGTAAAATATCTAATAGCTGATCTTTTGAAAAAGCAAATTTCGTGTCCACGCGATTCATCAGTTTTACCCTGTCCATTTCCAGAAGGGAAATAGGTTCCAATTGTTCGAGGGCTTGCTGAATGCGAATATCCATGGGTTAAAGATAGCAGAATCGCTGAATCTCTTAATATAAACGTAACATTAAGTGAAAAAGTTGTAGAACCAAAGGAATTCATTTTTCTACTTTTGTAGTATGAGAAAGAAAATAATGCTGTTAGGTTCTGGCGAGCTCGGGAAAGAATTCGTGATTGCTTGTCAACGTCTTGGTCAATTTGTTATCGCAGTTGACAGCTACCCCGATGCACCCGCGATGCAGGTTGCTCAAGCACATGAGGTGATTAATATGCTGGATGGCGATGCACTTGACCGAATTGTTGAGAAACACTCTCCGGACCTCATTG
>Ga0315906_10004998_pt1 | contig 16773 bp, 14 predicted proteins | sample LakEriMetagenome_4_FD_203526 | JGI IMG/M metagenome (GOLD analysis project Ga0315906, IMG submission 203526) | Freshwater fungal communities from buoy surface, Lake Erie, Ohio, United States - Buoy 2 MA122 | ecosystem: Environmental > Aquatic > Freshwater > Lake > Lake biofilm | place: USA...
TTAAGCCTCCCCTCACTCTCCTCAGTAAATAACGGAGACAACCATATCATACCATGAAACTTTCATTCCTCCTATCTCTCTGCCTTTGGTCTTTTACTGCCATTGCTCAAATCCCTGACTATGTCCCCACAGACGGCCTGGTTGGCTGGTGGCCGTTTAACGGAAATGCAAATGATGAAAGTGGGAATGGAAATAACGGGGTGGTTAGTGGCGCGATATTGACGGAAGATAGAAATGGAGAACCAAATAAGGCGTATAGATTTGATGGAGTGAATGACTATATTTCAAGTACTGATTTTATCCCTGAAAACCCGGAGCAAATTACCGTCTCAATATGGTTCAACGCCCTTCTTTTGGGTCCTTCTGAAAACTACATTATAGACAAATCGATTGACCTAAATCCTGGAGAAGTCAACAGAAACTGGGGGATTAGAATCAATGGAACGTCTGGCCTCATCGGGCTCGAAATTCGAGTTAACAATTCATATCAATACACCACTTCGAGTCAATCAATTGCCACAGAAACATGGAACCACTTAGTATTCATATTCGACGGAAGCACAGCTAAAATAAGTTGTAATAACATCGATTTTATTTCTGTTCAGAATGCGGGTATTTTAACACCTTCCAACTATCCCTTATCAATTGGATATTTTCCTCATGCGAATATGCCTCCATACGGTTATTTTTGGAATGGTAATCTTGATGACGTTGGCATCTGGAATCGCGCCCTCACAGAAGAAGAAATCGAACAACTATACTTAGCTGAAATTACCGAAGGCTGTACGAACATCGCTGCCTGCAACTTCAATCCTGATGCCGGGGTAGACGATGGAAGCTGCTTGTATCCAACGGAATTCTATGATTGCAGCGGAACTTGCCTAAACGATTTTGATGCCGATGGCATTTGTGACGAATTAGAAATTGCAGGCTGTACATATCCCTCTGCCGGCAACTACAATCCCAATGCCACCAACGACGATGGTTCCTGCCTATTCGCCTGCCTTGGCGACCTCAACAACGACGCTACAATAAACACAAACGACCTCCTTGTTCTTCTGACGGTATTCGGGCAAAATTGTCCATAATCCATCCGAGTCTTCACCATTGCTTTTTATTATTTTTGAGGTGTGCGTAACCTCTTAACGTCCACAAAAATTAGTGTTTCCCTTGCTCTCCTCAGAATGTAACGGAGATAACTTTCTCATATCATGAAACTTTCGGTCCTCTCTTCTCTCTGCCTTTGGTCATTTATGGCTTTCGCTCAAGTACCCAACTACGTTCCGTCTGATGGATTGATAGGCTGGTGGCCATTTAATGGAAACGCGATTGATGAGAGTGGAAATGGGAATAATGGAACAGTTAACGGGGCAATAGTAGCAAACGATAGATTCGGACAACCAAATTCTGCCTATTCTTTCAATGGCATTAATTGTTGCGGTGCTCCTGACATCCAGGCACAAGAGATAAATGTAAGCAACCCTCTGATCTACTTAGGGTCCGATTTTTCAGTTTCCTGCTGGATGAACTCTGCCAACGTCGCAAAGTACCAGCAATGTTTATTTAATTCAATTAATCATACAGGATTTGCGGTCGAGCTCAACAATGAGCATGTTCCAAGTAAACTCACGTATGCTGTTGGCCCCTCTAATGCATTTTGGGATTTGCTCTATGCCCAGGGCTCCAATAATCAATTCCAAAATAATCTCTGGTATCATGTCGTGTTTATTAAATCGGGAACTACATATACTATGTATGTAAATACCACTTTTGACGGCTCTGCAACAGTGCCTGCATCGATTAATTACAACCAAAATGTCGGGATTAGATTTGGTTCTATCGGCGGCGGACACGAAATTTTTAAAGGCACACTGGATGATTTCGGCATTTGGAATCGCGCACTCACCGCAGAAGAGATCCAACAACTTTACATAGCCGAAGTTCCCGAAGGATGCACCGACAATACAGCGTGCAACTTTAATCCCGAGGCTGGGGCAGATGATGGCTCCTGTGAATATGCACAAGCGTATTTCGACTGCTTGGGTAATTGCCTCAACGATTTTGATGGAGATGGCGCTTGCGATGAACTCGAGGTTCCCGGATGCACCTATTCTTTTGCATGCAATTACAACCCATTGGCCACACAGGATAACGGTTCCTGCGAACTCCCTGAACCATACTACGACTGCGCCGGAAACTGTTTCCTCGACCTTAATAATAACGGGCTTTGCGACCTGGAAGAAATGGCAGGATGCACCTCCCCGCAGGCCGCAAACTATCATCCCGAAGCTAGCCTCGACGATGGTTCTTGCCTTTACACCTGCCTTGGCGACCTCAACAACGATGAAACAGTAGACACAAGCGATCTTCTTGTTTTTCTTACTGTTTTCGGACAAGGCTGCCCATAATTCAACTGCGTCTTCACAGCTGTTTTTATTATGTTTGACATGTGGAGTCATTTAGTATTCGAAAACATTAAGCCTCCCCTCACTCTCCTCAGTAAATAACGGAGACAACCATATCATACCATGAAACTTTCATTCCTCCTATCTCTCTGCCTTTGGTCTTTTACTGCCATTGCTCAAATCCCTGACTATGTCCCTACAGACGGCCTGGTTGGCTGGTGGCCGTTTAACGGAAATGCAAATGATGAAAGTGGGAATGGAAATAACGGGGTGGTTAGTGGAGCAGTGCTCACTTCTGATCGATTCGGGATGGGGAATAGTGCGTATTATTTCTCAAGTGCGGGCTGTGGCACTCGCATCGATGCAGAAGTCAATACGGCCTCGATACAAACCGGACTTACGATTTCCATTTGGGTTATGCGCTCTGGCAACGGTTGTATAGGTCCACGCCTTTTGGAGTTTTGGCCGGGGTTTGATGGCCCCGGACAGGCTCAATGGGGATGGGATAATAGTAACCAGTTAATTGGCATTGGAAGCACGACTAGTTCCGGGTTCAATTGCTCCACCGGACTGCCTATTTCTCCCAATAATGTATGGACACATTTGGTTTATGCTAACGACGGAAGTAACGGATATTTTTACAAGGATGGAAACCTACTTTCGGTAGTAGCCTCAACTGGCAATCCTATCCTCGCCGGCGACGTCGCATTTGGAAGAATGAACCACCCCGCTTACGATGCATTTAACGGGAATTTGGACGACATCGGTATTTGGCGGCGGGCACTAAGCGAATGTGAGGTCGCGTCGCTTTATCTCGCTGAAACTACGTTATTAGGCTGTACCCAAGCGGATGCCTGTAATTACAATCCTCAGGCCCTATGCGACGATGGCTCCTGCTTCGTTGCGCCAGATGGCTTCGATTGCCAGGGAAATTGCATTACGGATTATAACCTCAATGGGATAGTCGATGCCGAAGAAATTTGGGGCTGTACCTACCCTAGCGCTTCAAACTATAACCCTTCAGCCAGTTCCGATGACGGCTCATGCGATTTCTCCTGTATGGGAGATTTCAATAGCGATGGATTCATAGATACGTCTGACCTTTTGACTTTACTCACGCTTTACGGGAATAGTTGTGAGTAATCCGGATAGCTGATGGAAGTTGATCCATCAGACATCAATGGCACACCCTGTCGTAAGGAGTGGTTTGAGGATTTGTGGCTACCTCCCGTTCCGAAACACCAAAAAATATAGCTGGAACAGATTACTTCCGAAAGAACCGTCCAAGAAGGCCTCCATAAACGTTCTCGCCCTCTATTTTCTTGTGCTTCAGCAGCAATGAAGATTTGCCATACAAGCCACCCTTTCACTCTGGATTCTTTAACTCATCAAATTTCGCTTTCATGGTCGGATTGCCATGGGTTAACTTTTTAATAGTTAAATCATCGGCCTTTTGGTTTGCCAGACGCAATTGATTCTCACTCGAGGCCAACTCCTCCTTTACCTTCTGCATTCTGGCGATTGACTTATCTATTTCTTCAATGGCTTTTTGAAAATGACTGGAGGCTGAAAAATAATTTTTAGCAAACCCTTCTTTAAATTTATTAATCTTTTCCTCAAAGTTAGTAATGTCGATATTTTGGTTTCTCACCAAGGCCAATTCCGACTTGTACTGCATCGAATTCATTGCCGCATTTCGCAACAAGGTAATTATCGGAATAAAAAATTGCGGCCTGACAACATACATTTTCGGAAATTTATGAGAGACATCTACAATCCCGGAGTTATAATATTCGCTGTCCGCTTCCAACAAAGACACAAGCACCGCATATTCGCATTTCTTCTCGATACGATCTTTATCGAGCTCTCTTAAAAAATCCTCGTTTTTCTTTTTGGAGGCCGTGCCATCTCCTTCGTTCTTCATTTCAAACATGATGGAAATGATCTCATTGCCCCCCTCATCGTTTTCGCGGTAAATGAAATCCCCCTTACTTCCCGATCTGGAATCGTTGTCTTTCTCAAAATATGCTCTCTGAAAAGCTGTGGCCCGTAATTTATTGAACTCCGTTTCGCAATGCTGCTCCAGCGTTTCCCCGACCATTTTCGTTGACAGCTTTAGCTTCATATCCTTTCTGAGAGCAATCTCCTCATCCTTATGCTTTATAATGGCATCCTTCTCCTTGAGCTCTGCCGCATATTTTTCTACGAGGGATTTTTCCAGCACTTGCTTCTCTGCGTCCTTTAGAACAATGGCATTGGCAAGCTCGTCTCTCTCCCTCTCTATTTTCTGCGTAGCCTCGGTAATAGCGAGTCTCTTCTCCACTTCAGAATTATCAATTCTGGCTTTTAGTTGAAGCAACTCCGCCTCTTTCTGAGACAGCTTTTGGGCCAGTTCGAGTTCATTTTTAGCCCTCAGCTCTGTTAATTCCTTCTCCTTGGCGGCAAGTTCATTTTGCATGGAATTCCTGACATTCGCCTCTGCCAACTTCACCGCGCCTTCCTTTTCTTTTTCAGCCAAAGCAAGCCTCGTTACCAGCTCCTCTTCAAACTGATGGTCGCGAACTTGCTTTAGTATATCTGCAAACCCGGCCTCATCTATTTTGAAGGCCTTTTTGCAATTCGGGCAAATGATTTCGTTCATATATAATGAATGATTTTTTAAATAGCTATATAGTTAAATCACACTCGACAAAAGAAAGTAATTATAATTTTCCAGAAAAAAATTTTAATTAAAAAGCGTTGACTTGAAGATATTAGACCCTTTTAATCGATGCCTAAATATAATTATTATAATATATTTACACAAAAGAAAAATCTGCGGGGGCGATTAACTCTACATCCGGCGCAATGAAACTCTCTGCTAATCTTTGGTAATGAAGGGGGAGTTATCTTAATGGCATTATACTTACACGCCCAAAAGCATTGCGCTTAGACAACGATTCCCCTGAGCTGTTTCTTTCGTTATACGGCCCATAATCGCTAGGCAATTCAGGGAATAGCCATAACGACGTTACCTATCCTCGGGAAAGAAAACACTTATCTTACTGTCTTTGAGGCCGGAAGTAGCTGCGCTAGAATTTCAAATGGATGCAGTTCCACCAACGCATGTTATCGCCCCGAAGATTGAACATATCCGTTTGGTAAAAATGTTGTTTTTTGCCATTGCAATAGTTCATCGAGCGTAAAGGTTATTGAATTTATTCCGAACCTTCATAAGGCTCAGTTCCACACATTCTCTACATGTAGATTTGAAAAAATCTGCCCCTTCCTTCACTTATGCACCGTTAACAACGGCAAACCGGCGTGCATAGCCATTTTACCGGTATTGCTTCGCTTAAAAATCCTGTCCATAAATCCATGATTGCCGGGGAACATAACCAATACATCGGTAGTATTTCGACGCAGGAATTCGGCAATGCCACTAACCGGCTCTTCGGCAGCCAACTCAGTATATCCTTCGTCTCCTAAAAGATAGGCAGGGCGAGTATCATGGCCATTGGTATGCCCTTTTTCTCCCTGAATTATTCTCAAAAACCGCAGACTAGCCGAAAATAATTTAGCGATGGCCCTCACCGGCGTTAGAATTTCGGTATTCCTGAGGTCATCGACAGCCACCACCCACGTTTTAAAGCTATCCCTATTTACAACTACCCCTTCCGGTATTATTAACACGGGTCTAGAACTGCTGTTAATTGTAGCTGCCGCAACACTACCTACCAATACTTCCTTCAACCCTGAAGCTCCTTTGGTCCCCATAACGATAAGATCTATATTCATCCTAGCCGCAAGCGACGCAATTTGCCGTCCGCCATCTCCGTATTCGCTAAGACCACTTATTCTAAGATCCTTCCCGAATTTTGTATGAATACGCTCCAACTCTTCTTTCAACGATCTTCTGGAATCCTGCATAGCAATATCCACCAAGGAAATCATACTCGTCGCCGCAGCATAGGGTTCGTGATATAAATGGAGCATAGTATAATCCGCTTCGGCCCCAAAAAGTGAAATAGCAGCATCGGTTGCTGCCAACGCATTTCCTGAAAAATCGGTTGGAATGAGTATCCTGGTCATAACGTATTCCTGTTCTGTTAATTCGAAACTTCCCTTCCCTTGTCAAACAGAACTACAGTTGCGAAAAAACCCAAAACAGACAAAACCATAGCGAGGGTCTGAATAATAGGACTTCCATCTTGCAAATAGGCATACCGGAAAGGAACAAGCAGCACAAAAGCTGCGACCAAATAAGCGACAAGTTTCTTTGACATTTTTGACAACACTTAATGATACAAAGATGCACCCGGACAGGAATAAGCGGAATGACTCATCTCAAACGGACTAATGACATTTATCACCTTTTCAGTTGCATCTTCCTGGTAAGTATTTTAGTCGATGGGTAAATTCCGGTTGAACCCGAAATGACGTATTTCAATAGTAATTCCCGGTTCATCCGATACAGATTGCCGAATCAATAGGCAGAAGTATTTTCCAAGAATGGCAAACGACAATGGACATAGGATTTTCCATAGCTCACTAGTGAACATCAAAATAATAGATAAGTAGAATTGCTGCCTTTACACCAACCTTCAAGGCAGACCTTGGGATAATAGCTCTGCCCCTCCCCGTGGCGAAGCTCCGAAATCACCCGGACATATTCGTGCAATAAACGTTTATGTTCGGTTAAAATATTCCTCTGGCAAAACTCAATTCGATCTTAGGAGAAAAACCACCCTTGCCGCCACAACATTTTCGTCGGCATACCTTGGGATAATAGCTCTGCCCCTCCCCGTGGCGAAGCTCCGGAAGCCTAATGCACTAGACCTGAGACAAGTGTTTATGCTCGTATGGCTAGAGAATCATGCGCTGTGCTCCAGAATCTCACCAGAAAAACCCAAAGGAGACATTACCATAAAGGCCTGCTGTTGGTTACCTGCTGTTGATTGCCTTTGCCAACCGCAAACATAAATCTTCAATTTCTTTGGCTTTCGCTAGTTGTCGAACCCAAGCCTCAGGTATGTTATCATATCCATAAAGTAATCCTGCCAGTCCGCCAACCACAGCTCCGGTAGTATCCGTATCACCCCCTAAGTTAACCGCTTTCAAAACGGCTTCCTTATAGTTGTCAGTGGTTAATAAACACCAGATACTTGCCTCCAGTGTATGTATAACGTAGCCGGTACTTTGAATATGTTCTTCCCCCAGATCATAAATACTATACTTAAGTAATCTGTCGAATAATGAAAGTTCTTTGTGACTTATGGATCGCCCATTCAAGTGGTCAAGAATTTCTAGCTTAAGAACTTCATAAATTTCAAACTTATCCTTTCCCTCTAAAATTTGCTTAGCAAATTCAAGGTAGTAAAAACATGCAATAACTGAGCGGATATGACCGTGCGTAATCGCCGAAACATTTTTTGTAAGTTCATAGCGATCGCCAATAGGTTTATCAATCAGATGAAAAAGCAAAGGTAAAATGCGCATAAGCGACCCATTGCCATTATCGTTCTCATTAAAACCACCGGCAAGCTCCGGCTGATGCCCTTGCGCCAGCCTGTCTATTGCTTGTCTTGTAACTCCTCCAACATCAAAGACCTCGCCGCGCGGCGTCCAATAATTTTCGTGATACCATTTTACAAAGTTCTGGCCGACCGAATTAAGATCAAACTCCAACAACATGCCTTCAGCCAAACAAAATGTTAAAGCACTGTCATCTGACCAGGTTCCAGCCGGCAGGTTATAAGTACCATAACCAATCATATCTTTTACGGGCTGCTGGCACATTAATACACGGCTCTTAAATTCAACAGGAACTCCCAGCGCATCGCCAACGGCAACTCCAAATAAAACTGATTTAATACTGTTTTCCGTCACCATCCTTTATAGCGTTATGAAACCCAATTTCCAGCCAGTAAAGACCCGCACAATAACGCCAGTCTTTTTAATGCATTCGCAACGATAACTCCCTAAAAATTACGAAAGAAGCCGAGAAATCATTTTTTCATGCTTGGGTATCCGTTAATTCTTGCTGTATTCCCTGACACATAGCCGATTTTAACCATTCCGGCATCGTCGTATAAATCGCTTCCACTTACAATTCCCTGTTGAATCTCCGGGTTATCATATCCCAACTGCGATGATGCAGACCATCGATTACCGCTAATAGTCAATCGTGCTACTAGCTCTAATCCACTTACATTCTGAGAACCAATATAAACTCCATCAATATGATCTGCTTCATTTGATTGCTCCGCTTGAACGGCTGAATTTTTACCCGAATAATTTGGATAAGAGGATTGCCCTTGGGACGAAGCACTTCCCTCAACGGACTGGCCTGACTTAGAAGACTGGTCGACACTTGAATAGTTTCCGCAAGAATTGAAGAAACCCATAAGGACTGGTAGTGATATAATGAAGATGATCTTTTTCATTTTATAGCATTTTTTATAATAGCATTTGACCTAAAACCGTAAAAGCTGCCGACGTACGCCCTTAAACCAAAACAGCTATGTCAAATAATTGACAATTCTACAAAATAAATTTTAGTCTACCGTGTGGTAATCTTTAAGGTTCTGGTGCAACTGTTTCTGGTAATTTGATATCGTTTGTTCGCACGATAGGCTTAGCTCCAGGAAGGGTGTGCATGCCGTGAAATCAGAGAAGTGCTCTGCGAAAAGAGGCAGAAAGCCAAAGCTCCCAAATCCATTGACCCGGCATAATGATTCATAAACATCTCGCATGAATACATGCCTCTGCCCTCATGCGTTTTGCACGTCTGAGAAATGCAAAAAATAATGCAAACAGTTCTTCTATCTTTTTGGCCGTTATCCCGAGTGAAGCCGGGACAGCTATAAATCAGCCTTCAAGGACATTTCGCGTCAGCACACATTACCAAACGGAAGGGTGGGATCGTAGGTTCCTTCTAGACAAAGTGCAGGCGGAATTAGCGCATGTCAACTGGAAAAAATAGTGCTCAACGATAAGTGAATGAGGTTTGTGAATTCGCCTATTTCAAGCACTGAGAAAAATAGGAAATAAGAAACAGGCCGGGTTCATCCGAAACCCATTACCTTAAAAGAAGCCGTAAGGTGCTAATCAGGAAAAATCACATTTCGGCGAAGGATTTCCTTTTCGATTTTAACGCTTAACACCGGAAGACGACTATGGTTCGCCACTCCTTCAGTTATGCTGCCGGTGAGCAAATGCGCAACACCGGTACGTCCGTGGGTCTCCATCGCAATTAAGTCAGCACCAACACGATCAGCAAAGTGATGGATTCCATCTTCGATCTTCTCCTCATTGTAGATATTCGAAGTATAGTCCGTCAAACCAGCCTTTTCAACAAAAGAAGCCATCAATCGCTCGCTATAGGCCGTTGTCTCAAAATTGTTGGGCGTATTTACCTTTAACAGATGAATGGTAGCGTCAAATAAGCGCGCAAAACTCCGAATACGATCAAAATTGCGCATGGACTCGCCATAGAAATTACTTGCGAAAACGATATTCCTTGGCTTAAAATCGAGCATCTTGCTCTTGATGGAAAGCACAGGGACATCCGACGTGCGAATTATTTTTTCCGTATTCGAGCCAATCAGCAGTTCCTTAACTCCGGAACTACCATGGGTACCCATCACAATTAAGTCTATTTCATTTTCCTTGGCATGTTTGGAAATGGCTTCATACACACTATCAAAAAGAACCAATTCCTGCACATTTACCCCTTGGAGATAGGGTTGTTTAAGTAGTTCAGTAAACTTCTGTTTCACCAGCTTCATTACAAAAAGACTTTCTGCAATGTCTGAATAGGAATCAAGACTGGTATTACTTTCATAGGTGGGTATCTGTATAATGTGCAAAAGATACAAGCGGGAGCCTGTCTTTTTAGCAATTCCGGCAGCTACTTCAGTAGCCCATCCCGCACACTCAGAAAAATCGGTAGGAACAAGTATTCTCTTCATATCTACGTGGTTTTCGAGCCAAAGGTGAGGCTATTATTTTCCACTCGACATGAGCGACAGCAAGTAAGTTATATGATAATTGTCACAAGCTTCGGCCGGCTAGCTTGCGAAGCGCCTGCTCCTTCATGATGCGAATCTTTCGGCCATCTATTTCTATCAGTCCATCAGATTTAAATTCGCTAAGGGTGCGGATAAGCGATTCTGTTGCCGTTCCCACAATAGAAGCCAAATCTTCCCTGCTAATGCGTATATCGTCAAATTCAGGGTCAGCATGATTCTCATGAAGATCGAGAAGCGCTTCGGCCGTACGCTCTCTTACTGAGCCATAAGCGAGTTTCAACAGACGCGCCTCTTTTTCAGCGATATTATTGGAAAGCATTTTAATGAACTTATTGGCGACATCCTTATTTCGGGTAATAAGTCCGGTAAAATCCTCCCGCGGAATGAGAGACACCTCAGTGTCGTCGATGGCTATGGCGGTGTCCCGATATCCTGCTCCTTCCAATAACGGAAGATATCCCATAAACTCCCCCTCGCCATAAAGATCGGTAACTAACTCCTTCCCATAATCGTCCGTTTTAATAGCCTTAACCTTGCCCTTATTTATGAAATACAAGGCAATTGGATTATCGCCCTCAAAATAGATGGTATCCTTCTTTTTGAATTGTCTTTTTCGCCGGTCGAGGGATAAATCCTGCAACTCTCCGAGTCCTTTCGCTGCCTCCAGAAACTTGCCCAAACCCTCCTCGCCTTCACCAAAAGATTTCTGTATTCGTTCTTTTCTTTGCAGGCGAAGAGCAATAACTTCCAGCAATTCCGCTTCTTCAAAGGGCTTGGTTAAGTAATCATCTGCACCCAGATTCATTCCCTTTCTAAAATCGGTCTTCTCCGCCTTAGCGGTAAGAAATATGAATGGAATAGAAGCTGTTTGCGGGATTTTACTCAAAACCTGCAATACGCCATAGCCATCCATTTCCGGCATCATGATATCGCAAATAATAACATCAGGGAGGTAGGATTTAGCCTTGTCGATCCCTTCTTTTCCATTCTCGGCCGTTATTACATCGTAGTTAGCTAACTCCAGAATTTCGCCGGTATTTTCCCGAACTTCGGGATTGTCTTCAATAAGAAGTATTTTCTTTTTCATTCCGCAGGTATTGTGGTAAAGTTACGGTAAAGACGGAACCTTTTCCTGGTTCGCTACGAAAACTAACCAGGCCTCCGGAAAGCTCCGCATAACGCTGAACGATATTCAGGCCCAATCCGGTTCCTTGTATATTGGTTGCATTATTTGCGCGGAAAAACCGCTCGAACAATTTGCTCTGCTCTTCTTCGGGTATCCCAATTCCCTCGTCCTCTATCTCCAAAGTAAGCTTGCCTCCGGCAACACTTGAAATCAGCCGTATACGCCCTCCGTGAGGGGAATATTTAATGGCATTGGAAAGGAGATTAATTGCTATAGTTTTTAAATGCTGTGGATCGAGTATTACCTCAACATCCCCGTTGTGCTCATAAACAATATGCTGATTCTCCTTTGCAATTTCCTGCATCTCATCCCTGAGCTCCTCACAAAAATTTTGAATATCCAGTTTTTCAGGGTTCAGGGAAACCTTTCCCTCTTCCAGCTTGGAAAGCGAAAGAAAATCATTCAGGATGGATGTTAATTGCTTCACGCTGGATCGAACCCTTTCCACATGTTTTTTTCGTTTTTCCTGATCTTGCGCATCGCTGTACCGGGCAATAAGATCAGCCGAGGAAAGGATGGTGCTTAGCGGTGTTCTGAATTCATGAGAAGCCATGGACACAAATCTGCTTTTCAATTCGCTCAATTCCTTCTCGCGTTGGAGGGCTTTTCTAACTTCCTCCTCCGCTTTTTTTTGCCTCGAGATGTTTTGTTCAACTACCAAAATCCGGTTAATGTTTCCCGAAACATCCGTAAGAGGAACACAATTAAGCAGATACGTTCCTTTGGGAATACTAATTTCCAAACTTTTAATTCCCCCGTTAAAAACCGTTTGAAGTTCCCGCTGTATATGTTCCCGTATTTCTGCCGGTAAGTGCCGTATATAATTCGTTCCAACCAGACGCTCGCTGGTGATTCCGGCCTTGTATAAATCTTCCCCTTCTACAAAAATATAGTTGAGGTTTCGGTCGAAAACATTAATAGTTCCCTGTGGAAAATTCCGGGCAATGGATCTAAACAGGTTCTGGCTATCCTGCAACTCCCTGGTCCTCTCGTCAATTATGGATTCTAACCTGGAGTTGAGCTCATTAAGCTCTCGTTCGGCGCGCTTTCGAATGCTAATATCCGTAATCATAGCCATTACATACATCATCCCGTTGGCCGTAAAATGATTCAGGCTAACTTCGATAGGAAACTGAGAGCCATCTTTCCGTGCCCCTGCCAACTCGAGATTAAGCCCCATATGACGCATCTTAGGGGAATCCATGTACGACTTGCGATGCTGTTTATGTGCCTCCCTCTTCATTTCTGGCACAAGGATTTCTACCGGTGCATTTAGCAGTTCTTCCCCGGTGAACCCGAACAACTCCGTAATTCGCGAATTAACCAGTTTGATTTCGCCTGTTTGATCTACCACTACCAATCCCTCGGCGGCAACATTAAACATCGTTTTGAACAGGAGTCCATCGTCAATATCAGCCAGATTACTCATCTTTTCAAAAATAGCATTTATACTGAAGAAATTCAGAGCACTTCGGCGACAACGAAAAAACTACCGCCGACATATACTATGTCTTCTTCCGTTGCCGCCTCCCTAGCTGAGGCGAAAGCAGCTGCAACACTGGGATAGGCCTCGCCGGAAAATCCGGCCTGGATAGCCTCTTTGTGAAGTTCTAATACATCCCTTCCCCTCGGTACATCTGGCTTACAAAAATAGTAGCGCGCTGAAGTCGGCAACAAACGGAAAATCGCCTGGAGATCTTTGTCTGCGACTACTCCGAAAACAATGTGAAGATGGCGATAGGGTAATTTTTTCAGTTCGTTGACCACTGCACGGATACCATCCTCATTATGACCAACATCGGCAATAATCAGGGGCTTTTCGTCCAAAACCTCCCACCTTCCCCTAAGCCCCGTGTTGCGTTTAACATTCAAGAAACCCTTTCGAATCGATTCTTCATCAATCTGCCATGACACCTTTTGCAAGCTCAGCAGAGCTGTATACGCTGTACGGCGATTCTCCTCCTGGAATGATCCGTAAAGCGGACTTGGCGGTGCCTCAACTACGGGTTCATCCGATAGAATTACTTCCGATCCGCATTCTTTCGCTTTTTGTTGCATTACCTCTTGCGCCTCGCGACGCATTTTTCCCAATACCACAGGAACACCCGGCTTAATTATTCCTGCCTTTTCAGCAGCGATTGCTTCGATGGTATTACCCAAAAACTGTTGGTGATCCAGACTAACATTGGTAATAACAGAAAGCTCCGGAATAATAACGTTGGTGGAGTCCAGCCGCCCTCCCATGCCTGTTTCAATGACAGCTATGTCAGCACATTCGGCTTCAAAGTAGCGGAAGGCCATGGCCATGGTAAGTTCGAAAAACGAGGGATTGAAGTCCTTTGTTCGCCAGGATTGAAACTTTTCGACAAAAGACAGCACCGCTCCTTCTGAAATCATTTCGCCATTTATACGGATACGCTCCCGAAAATCCGTTAAATGCGGCGAAGTATATAAACCCGTTTTATATCCCGCCTCCTGCAAGGCACTGGCAATAAGGTGCGAAACAGATCCCTTGCCATTAGTGCCGGCAATATGCACAGTGCGTAGCTTCCTCTCCGGATTTCCGAGCCAATCACAAAGCTTAAGCGTATTTTCAAGGCCCGGCTTATACGCTGCCGCTCCCACGCGCTGGAACATCGGCAACTGACTAAAAAGAAAATCAAGGGCTTCCCCGTAGCGCATTAGCGCAGCTTGAAGTTGAATGTCATTTTACCCGACTGACTGGCCGGGGCGTCGGGGGCAACGTTAAATTTCGCTGACAAGGCTGCCTTCTGAGCAAGGTTAAAGAGATATGAACTAGCGGTATTACTCTCTTCAATCAAGGGCACTGCCTTCGTTACTTTTCCATTCTTGTCGACATAAATTCTGAGCACTACCTTACCTTCTTCTGTAGGCTTTTCATTGAGTTTGGGATTTCCGAGCATGCTCCTGCCAGAAAGCTCCCAACCGTTGCCATCTCTGCCGCCAAAAACACCTTTCCCTTCGATCTTGCCATCAGGATTACTTTGGTTTCCAGGGCCTTTATCTGAACCGTCGGAACCACCACCTCCGCTTTGATTTATCTGATTGAGGATATTAACGTGAGACTGTCTTAATTCCGATTTTCCTAATCCCCTATCAACGTCCATAGAATCACCCTCTTTTCCTTTATCAATTGCTTCTCTGAGAAGAGAATTCTGGTTGTATACCATAACGCTGAGTCGGTTATCCGAGGATACCGATTTATATTCTATCAACTCAACTATGGAATTTTTTTCATAAAATGTTGTTACGAGGTCGTCTCCAATTACCTTAGCGTTCCCTTTAAGCTCCTTCAGGCTGGTTAGTAATCTGTTAAAGCATTTTTGGCTGCTTTCGTATGCCACCAGGTTTTGTTCACTTTGAGATATATACAATTGGATAATATCACGATTGTAGTATGTCGGTTTTTCCCAAGTTATGAGATCAAAGCTTATCTCACCATTACTACATGTATAAGCTATACCAGATTCTGCGTACATAAATGTCCACTCTTCTCCATAGAGAAACAAGCGTATATCATTAAGTGCTGCTGTTTGCATTTTAATTAATTGATGCATAGTTAAACATCCTTCATTCTCCTGAGCAATGGCAGCGTCGGACGTAAGAAGTATACAGCTCAGTAAGAAATAATATTTGCGTAGAAAATGCCTCATATTCTTATTTTTAGAAATTGCCTTTCAGGGCAATCAATCATCATATAGCTCACCCGTGTAAAACTTAATAACAACAAAATGGTCTTATAGAGCAAGATAATTTCGGCAGAACGCTTAGTTGGCACTTAGCTCACACCAAATTTCTAATTCATCAATGAAATAACTGTAATAAGTCGAAACAGGAGTAAAATCAATTCTGACAGTATGGATTCCAGATTCGATTCTACCTGTTTCCAATTGAATCCAATCCGAATTTTCAGCTGTGCTCTCTATTAAGTATGCATCCATTATGGAGCCATTTATTATAACTTCCGGCATACGATTAGGATATCCTGGATTTCCGCTTTTGGTCCAAAATGATAACTTGGAAGGCGACGTCGCGATTACTGAAAACTCTATATATCCGCCGTAACAGGATTGGGTTAATGCAAAGCCATTGCCTGAATAGCCCTCTCCGACATACCAGTCAGCGGTACTCGATGGGCTAATTTTGTATACGCCACGGGTAAACCCGTTAAGCGACTCGCACGTTTCGCGATCGCAAGGTTTCCCATGCTTTATATCCCAGGAATTCCCCCTTTTTAAGTTCCAATTGATCTCTTCTTTGTTGCAACTACAGAATACCAGCAACACCAAAATAAACAAAAAATAAAATGTTTGAGGAGGCATTATTCTCAGTAAATTAATCAGTATTCGTAGAATTTTACTTCGTCTAGGTAGATGTTTGCATAATTGCAATTGAATAATATTTTGATGGTGTGGACACCAGCTGAAATATTCTCAGATTGAACCTGCATGAAGTAAAAGGAAGACGCCTGGCCGCCTATCATTTGAGGTGTTTCCTGAGCGTTGCCGTCGATATAAATTACGGGAAACACATTGTTGTTTCCGGGGTAATAGGTATTTAACCAAAAAGTAATATACCCATTATTTGAGAAATAACGCGTAAATTGTATATAGTGTGATCCAACTGGACCCGTTCCGCCAACGCCTGTCATGTCCGCCGCCCAGCAAGACCCTTCATACCCATTACCGGATACAGTCCAGGAAGTAGAAGCATAGTTTACTCCATTCCAATAGGTATAAGAGGAACTCACGCCAGTAAGGGATGAACAATTGTTACTACCCGCTAACGTGGCCGCAGGGGAAAGTGTAGTAAAAGTTACTTGGTTTCCATATGCTGTCCCTGCATCGTTGGTAGCATAGGCTCTTACATAATAGGTTGTGTTTCCATTTAGATTTGGAATTGTGCTCGTAAATGCTCCAATGCCAGTGCCGTTATCCGTCGTATTATCCGATATAGTTGGATTGGGATTGGTATTCCAGCAAACACCACGTTGTACTACTGAGGAGCCTCCGTCGTAGGTTACATTTCCTCCACTGAAGGCACTATTTGCAGTTATGCCGGTAGCAATATAGGTTGTTAATGTGGGTATAGAACTAACTTCATTCTCTGTGGCAAAGCTTATTTGATTTCCATATGCAGTCCCTATTGC
>Ga0315906_10005000_pt1 | contig 16770 bp, 4 predicted proteins | sample LakEriMetagenome_4_FD_203526 | JGI IMG/M metagenome (GOLD analysis project Ga0315906, IMG submission 203526) | Freshwater fungal communities from buoy surface, Lake Erie, Ohio, United States - Buoy 2 MA122 | ecosystem: Environmental > Aquatic > Freshwater > Lake > Lake biofilm | place: USA: Lake...
AATGATAATGAGTTTCTGTTCACTACACGGGGAGTATTGAACAGAAACTCATTATCATTTTCCTCGTTGGTGATTACTTCACTCAAGTTCTCCTGGTGGTTGATAAACCCTGCCTGAAGTCCCATGGCAAAGGCACCGTTACTTCCCACCTGGATGCGGTAAGCGTAATTACCGTAAACCGAAAGCTGTTTGGTGACACCGATGGACTCATTCATGATGGTCAGTCCAAGACCCAGCTTTTTATTCATCAGCGGTCCGTGGATACTGGCTGTTTGTGTTTTAGGCGCTCCATCGAGGCCCACCCACTGATTTCGGTACACCATGGTTGCCGATATCTGCTCACGGCTACCTGCATACGCAGGGTTAATGAACATTTCGTTAAACATATACTGAGTGAACTGTGGCTCGAACTGTGCCCGGGCAGACTGGTTCAGCATCAGGACAGCTGACAGTATCAATCCTGTTTTGATGAGCTTATTCATATTATCGTTTCCTTTCTTCTAAGTAATGTATATGGTTTAATGATCTGATTAATGGCGGATGATAAGATAACCTGCACGGGGTTTGCTGCCGTCGTTGAGGTCAAGGATATAGTAGTAAGTTCCGCTAGGTACTTTCTTACCGATATAGATTCCTGAAACATTGGCGATACCATTCCAGTCATTCTTGTAATCGCGGGCTTTGTAAATCAGGTTACCCCAGCGGTTGTATATCCAGAGTCGGTTACCGGGATAGTTTTCAATATGATCGATCACATAACCATCGTTTACACCATCATCGTTTGGCGAGAAGCCGGTAGGAACAAACAGCGTATCACAAGCCACTGCCACTTCCACGCTCAGTTGCGCTTTGCAACCCCAATCGTTTGTGATGTCAACTGTATAAGTGGTAGTTTGAATAGGTGCTACGATCGGACTCGGAGAAGTCGTGGATGAGATGAACTTGGATGGTGTCCATTCATAGGTAACACCACCTGTAGCATGAAGCTGTACCATCTCAGGAGGACAGATGATCTGGTTGTTGGATACGGTGGCATTTTCAACTGACTTTACCTGAATTTCTACAGAGTCGGTCTGGAAAGTTCCGCATACCGTTGTGATGGTAACATAGTAATACCCTGCTGCCGGCGTGGTGAATGTCGGAGCTGTGGCACCATTCAAAGGCTGACCTGAGAAATACCACTGATAAGTAGCTCCGGTTATTGAGTCTACCCAAAGGGTAGTGAAATCACCAACACAAATAATAGTCGGGCCGGTTTGAAGTTCAGCTTCAGAATCGTTTCCGATTGTGAAAGCATCTGTAAGCGTACAGCCATTGGCATCTGTTACCGTTACCGTGTAAGTGCCAGGCAAGGCGTTTACGATATTCTGGCTGGTGCTGCCATTGCTCCATGAATAGTTATATGCAGGGGTACCGCCGTTAACCGAGATGGTAATATCACCTCCGATTCCATAGAGACAGTTGGCAATGGTTGCACTGCCGGTCATTGACAACGGAGCTGTAGGCTGACTAACATTACTGCTGACCGTGAAAGTACATCCTTTACTGTCGGTAACAGTTACGGTATAAGTGCCTGATGTGAGGTTGCTGATACCTGAAGTGGTTTCGCCATTGCTCCACAGGTAGGTATAAGGCGCGGTTCCGCCGGTAGCATTGGTAACCAGTGCTCCGTTATTTCCGCCATAGCATGACACATCCTGACTAACCGTTATTGGTGTTGTCAAAGGGTTCTCCGGTTGAGTCACCACATCGCTGATGATAGCATTACATCCATTGGCATCAGTTACAGTGAGTGTATACTGACCTGCAGGAAGATTGCTGATCGTAGTGGATGACTGACCGTTATTCCAAACATAAACGTAAGGCTGAGTACCTCCTGTTACTGAAACCGCCATACTGCCGTCATTACCACCATAACATGAAACGTTGTTGTTTACAGTAAGGACAGGAATCAAAGGAGCTGCAGGCTGAATGACAGTTGCTGTGATCAGCGTATCGCAGCCGTTGGCATCTGTGATCGTCACCGAATAGATGCCGGCAACCAGACCGCCAATATCCTCAGTGGTGGCTCCATTACTCCATACAAAAGCATAGGGAGCAGTTCCGCCGGCAGGCATCAGATCAATATAACCGTTGTTACCGTTAAAGCACAGCACATCCTGAACCGTCACGGAAGCATTCAGTTGCTGAGAAGGTTGTCCGATTCCGGCCGACACTTCTGTAGTACAGCCGTTGGCATCAGTAATGGTAACAGTATATATTCCGGTTGACAATCCGGCGATATCTTCAGTTGTTTCGCCATTGCTCCAAACATATGAATAAGGAGCAGTTCCGCCGTTCACTGTAACATCAATCGCGCCGTTTGAACCACCGTTACAGAAAACGTTGGAAGTAACAGTAGCAAGTGCCAGCAAAGGAGCATTTGGCTGAGAGAGGGTAACAGAAGCAGTTGCTTCACATCCGTTCGCATCGGTAACAATCACTACATAGGTTCCGGCCAGCAGACTGTCGATATCTTCAGTTGTATCACCGGTATTCCATGAATAAGCATAAGGTGATGTTCCGCCGGTAACATTGAGGTCAACAGAACCGGTTTCATCTCCGAAGCAATTAATCTGAACTGCTGAAGAAATGACAGGAGAAAGGGCGGCAGCAGGTTCGTTGATGGTAACAGTTGCCGAAGTAGTACAACCGTTGGCATCTGTTACGCTTACACTGTAGGTTCCTGCAGTCAGGTTTGAGATATCTTCAGTTGTTTCACCGCTGCTCCAGTTATAATTATAAGGTAAGGTACCACCGGCAACACTGAGATCAATAATTCCATTGTTTCCACCGAAGCAGGAAACATCGATAGTTCCTGATACGGAAGAAGTGAGTGCTGCCTGGGGCTGTGAGATGGTTACAGTATTTCCTGAAGTACAACCATTGGCATCAGTTACAGATACAGTATAAGTACCTGAACCAAGATTGGCGATATCTTCAGTTGTTTCACCGTTACTCCAGTTGAAGGTATACGGAGCAGTACCACCGATCACATTCAGATCAATACTTCCGTTGGTTCCGTTGAAGCAGTTAACGTTCTGAGTAGCGTTAACTGAAGAAGAGAGAGAAGCTGATGGCTCAGTAACCTGGGCTGTAGCGGTTGAAGTACATCCGTTGGCATCAGTAATATTGACCGTATAGGTACCTGCTGAGAGATTGGTAATATCTTCAGTTACTGCACCGTTGTTCCAGTTGAACGTGTAAGGTGAGGTACCGCCGGTTACTGTCAGGTCAATCGAACCGTTGTTGCCTGCAAAGCAAAGTACGTTTGCAGTAACAGCAGCCGATGAGCTGAGTTGTGCTGAAGGCTGATTGATGGTGGCAGATTCAGTAAGTGTACATCCGTTGGCATCTGTAATAACCACAGTATACGTTCCGGAAGTCAATCCGTTAAGATCCTGGGTAGTTGCTCCGTTGTTCCATGCATAGGTGTAAGGAGCAGTTCCGCCGCTGACAGTAATATCTACTTCGCCATTGTTTCCTGCAAAGCAGAGTACATTCACTGATGAATTGACAGAAGCCGACAATGGCGCTACCGGTTGCGTGAGTGTTACTGATACCGATTCGGAACATCCGTTGGCATCGGTTACAGTAGCAGTATAAGTTCCGGAAGTCAGTCCGTTGATTGAAGAAGTGGTGGCACCGGTATTCCATACATAGCTGTAAGGAGCAGTTCCGCCTGTTGTTGACAACACTGCAGATCCGTTATTTCCGCCGAAGCAGGAAATGGCCTGAGTTGACTGAACTGAAAGATTAACTGCAGCAGCAGGCTGGCTGATGGTTTCTGTCAATGTAGTATTACATCCGTTGGCATCGGTTACTGTTACAGTATAAACGCCTTCGGTAAGCCAATTGATATTTTGAGTTGAAGCACCGTTGCTCCAATTGTAAGTATATGGGGTTGTACCGCCAGTAACTGTCACATTTACACTTCCGTTGTTTCCGCCAAAGCAGAGTACGTCGGTCGATGAATTCAAGGAAGCATTCAGGGCAGCCACAGGCTGGTTGATGGTAGCTGCTTGAGAGAATGTACAACCGTTGGCATCAGTGATTGAAACCGTATAAGTGCCATTGGTCAGGTTATTGATATCCTGCGAAACCGAACCGTTGCTCCACACATAACTGTAAGGAATAGTACCGCCTGTAACATTGAGATCTACAGAACCATTATTTCCTCCAAAGCAAAGTATATCCTGACTTGAAGAAACAGTTGCGTTAAGCTCAGCAGATGGTTGAGTAATGGCTCCCGTTGCAGAAGAAATACAACCGTTGGCATCTGTAATTGAAACAGTATAAATTCCGATTGCAAGACCATTGATATCCTGGGATGTGGATCCGTTACTCCATACATAGTTGTATGGTGGGGTACCACCGTTCACTGTCAGATCGAGGGCGCCATTACCACCGCCGAAGCAAGCCACGTTCTGCGAAACATTGAGGTTGGCAGAAAGTGATCCGGGAGGCTGGGTAATTGTGGCCGAAGCATTTGTTGTACAGCCGTTGGCATCGGTAATATTAACCGAATAGGACCCTGCAGGCAACCCGGTAAGATCTTCAGAAGTGGCACCGGTATTCCACATAAAAGTATAAGGGGCAGTTCCACCGGCAACAGTAAGATTAACACTACCATTGTTTCCGGAGAAGCACGAAATATTAGAAGTAACTGCAGTGGTTGCAGAAAGAGCCGCTGAAGGCTGAGTAACTGTAGCGCTTGAATTGGCCAGACAACCGTTGGCATCGGTCACGGTAACCGAATAAGTGCCTGCCGACAATCCGTTGATCGCTGCCGAAACGGCACCGTTACTCCATGCATAGGTATATGGAAAAGTACCACCGGAGACGTTAATTGAAATCTGTCCATCATTACCGCTGTTACAGCTTACCGCCTGCGACAAACTCGCAGTTGCCTGAAGGGCAGCAGCAGGTTGAGTGACTGTAATGGTACGATTGGCAAGACATTCGTTGGCATCGGTAACCGTAACAGTATAAGTACCAGCAGGCAAGCCGCTGAGGTCTTCTGTAGCAGATCCGTTGCTCCAGTTATAGGTATAAGGAGTAGTGCCACCGGCTACAGACAAGTTCACGCTGCCATTATTGCCACCGAAGCATGAAACGTTTTGTGAAACATTCGCTGTGGTTGACAATGCAGCAGCCGGTTCTGTTATCACTCTTGACTGAGTTGATGTACATCCATTGGCATCAGTAACAGTAACTGTATACGTACCTGCTCCAAGTCCGCTGATGTTCTGTGTGGTAGAACCATTACTCCAAACATAAGTGTATGGGGAAGTACCACCATTTACAGACAGATTAACCGAACCATTGCTTCCTGCAAAACAGGAAACCGGTTGTGAGGAAGAAACACTGACGGCCAATGCAGCAGAAGGCTGTGTAATGGTAGCCTGGGCTATAGCAGTACAACCATTGGCATCGGTTACCGTTACTGTATAGGTGCCGTTAGACACTCCGCTGATATCCTGTGTAGATGCACCATTACTCCAGTTATAAGAATAGGGAGAGGTACCGCCAGCCACTGAAAGATTGACCGAACCGTTAGTACCGCCGAAGCAGGAAACAGCCGATGTTGAACTTATTGATGGCGACAATGCAGCAGCGGGCTGTGTTACAGTACCGGTCCTGACAATAGTACATCCATTTGCATCAGTAACTGTGACAGTATAGGTACCGGTAGTCACACCCGAAACAGAAGATGATGAAGCTCCGTTATTCCACTGATAAGTATAAGGTGCTGTTCCGTTGGAAGCACTGACTGACAGTGAACCATTGTTTCCGCCAAAGCAGGAAACATTCTGAGAAACAGAAATTGAACCGGCCAGTGCAGCTGATGGCTGAGTTACCTGAACTGATGCGTTTGCAACACAACCGTTATTATCGGTAACAGTTACTGTATAATTTCCGGCAGGCAAGCTGCTTATATTTTGAGAGGTTGAACCGTTACTCCAGGAATATGAATAAGGAGCAGTACCACCACTGACACCGGCATTGGCTGTACCATTGTTTCCGCCAAAGCAGGAAACCGACTGTGATGATGATACAGAAACTGCCATGGCAGCGGATGGCTGAGTAATGTTAACCGAACTTACAGTTGTACATCCGCGCGAATCGGTAACTGTTACCGTGTAGGTACCTGCTGACAGATTGCTGATGTCCTGGGTTGACGCTCCATTATTCCACGAATACGTGTATGGTCCGGTACCGCCATTGACAGATAAATTAACAGAACCATTGTTTCCGCCGAAGCAGTTGACCTGTTGTGATGATGTGATGGAAGAAGAAAGCGCTGCGGAAGGCTGAGTGACGGAAACAGATCCCTGTGAAGTACATCCGTTTGCATCTGTAACAGTAACCGAGTAAATACCTGCAGCAACTCCTGAAATGGATGAAGTATTTGCTCCATTGCTCCAAAGATAGGTATAAGGGGTCGTACCTCCTGCAACGGTTGCTGATGCTGATCCGGTACTTTGACCGAAGCAGGCTACAGACTGAGTCATGGAAGTAGTCATTGACAAAGCAGCAGATGGCTGTGTAACAGAAGCCGATTGTACTGTTGTACATCCGTTGGCATCTGTAACGGTTACCGTATAGGTACCTGCCGGAATATTAACCAGGTCCTGAGTAGTGGTTCCGTTACTCCAAACATAAGTGTAAGGAATGGTTCCGCCAGCAGGTGTCAGATCAGCGTTACCGTTACTTCCGCCAAAACAGGAAACGTTCTGTCCTACAGTTAAAGAGGCTGATATTGCTGATGACGGTTGTGTAATCGTTACGTTTGATTGAGATGTACAGCCATTAATATCGGTTACAGTAACCGTATATGTTCCCGCCGTAAGTCCTGAGACTGAAGCAGTGACTGAACCGTTATTCCATAAATATGAGTATGGTGCGGTTCCACCGGTTGCCGAAGCAAGTGCAGATCCGTTGTTTCCTCCTGTACAGCTTACGCTTTGGGTGGAAGTTGCAGATGATGCAAGAGTAGCTGATGGCTGATTGAGATTGAATGTTTCAGTAGTTGTACATCCGTTTGCACCGGTGATGGTAACTGTGTAGGTACCTGCACAAACACCGGTAAGGGATGCAGAGGTAGCTCCGTTTGACCAGTTGTAAGTATAGGGAGACTGGCCTCCGGTAACATTGAATGATACCGATCCATTGCAAGCTGCAAAGCAGGAAACATTGGTGATAACAGTTCCCGTGACTGAAGGCACTGCTACGTTTAAAGTAACACAAACCGTATCAGATGCAATACAACCGTTATCGTTGCTGGTAACTGTCAATACATAACATCCGGCAGCATTCACAAGCGGGGTTGCAGTCGCGGCCCCTGATACGATATTACCACCATTGATGGCATTCCAGGAAAACAAGGCTCCAGGAGAGGTGCTGGAACCATTTAATACAGTGGAAGTTTGACTGCAGGTAAGTATCTGATCGGATCCGGCATTTACATTGGGAACCGTATTGTTCCTGGTTACTATTACTGTGTCTACAGCAATACATGACGACAATCCGGGATTCTGAGCTGACATAATATAAATTCCGGGCTGATTGACTACCGGAATAGCTGTGGACGCACCTGAAACAATATTTCCATTTGGAGTAGTCCAGTTTATGATGGCGCCAGGGGTTGCCGAGCTGCCATTCAAAGCTATTTGTGTAGCAGAGCAATTCAGTGTCATATCCGGGCCTGCATTCGCCTGAATTTCGGAGAAGTTCGCGAAAGTATAAGGACCACTGCAGTCTTTAAGTTCCGATGAGTAGGAAGAAGAAGATCTCGTTTTGAAGAACAGGGCGCCAAACACATTTTCACAAGGCCCCGCCAAAGTGGTGAAATCAAGTCCCATATCGGTAAAGTTGAACGCAACATTCACCAGCTGTTCAGGTTGTATGTTAGTGTCGAAAGCAGCGGTTGAACCGGAGAGGTTACCCCAGGCTCCTGCAGTAGAGGCTGCTGTATTGAGTACACCATACACCAAACAAGGCGCTCCAGACAGGGAAGAAATTTCAGCATAACCATATCCGTTGGTACCGGTACCGATCATGAAATCACCGGTAAAGTTGAAGGGACGATTCGGTCTTGAGTTGAACCAGGTGATGCCGTTTCCGTTTCCGTCAAGGTTATTGATGTTACACCATATTTTTACTGATGCAACACCACCTCCGGTTCCGTAGTTCATACAAATGATGATATCACCGGGAGTATTAATTTCACCGGTATTGAGGAATGTGAATGTAGTATGGCCTCCTGTTGCTGCTGGTCCGGTATTGGTCAGTTTTCCGGTTATCAGATTCATAACGGGAACAGTCCTGTATATTTCAATGTCGGTATAACTGTCACCACCTGTTCCCAATTTTGAAACCGAAGCAAACATCCAAAGCTTTCCACTATTTGTGATACTGGCGGAAGCCGTTTCCCTTCTCAGGTGACCACTCACATCAATAATATCATTCTTGTTCGGCACAGACGAAGTGGCAATGCTCCAAATAGAAGGATTGTCACCATTTTTATTACTTCCTGCAAAGGCAGTAGTATCTGGTGAAATATTATCCCTTCCTGCAAAGGCATCAATCATAGAGTAGCCATTCACAACTGAAAGTGCCGGGTAGGCCATACGCTGGATATAAGTCCGGTTTCTGCCCTGAGCAGTTCCGGCAGTCTGAATCAATGTTTGAAACTGCGCAGCCGTCATGGCAGGGGTTGCTGTACCAGCTGTTGTGCTGATCACTCCGATTCCCGTTCCTGGAAACACATTGGAGTAAAACCAACTGTCGCCACCAATGCCTGAGGGTGTGTTAGCATGAACATCGCCGTCAACTCCAAACCCGGAAACAAGGGTTGGTGATGAACAGGTTGCCTGTCCAGAAACATAGCCATCAAACAACAATGCGTGGCAGATGATGAAGAGCATCGTCGCAGCCACTTTAAGGCTGACTGATTGAATGAAGTGCATAACTTTAAGTTTGTTAAGGTTGATTTCTCCCGACTTTAGAGAGAAAAGCATTTCGTTATACTGAAAATGCGAGAAAAACGTTCCAAAATTATAATACTGATTTTCAGGCACTTAAAAAAATATATTGATTAATGATAAGTCTTGAAACTCAATGCCTCAGAACGATGAATCCGGCTTTGGGTTTGCTCCGGTCGTTAAGGTCCAGGATATAAAAATAGGTTCCGGTAGGGAGCTTTGTTCCCATGTAAAGGCCGTTTACATTTGAAACTCCATCCCAGGTATTGGCATAATCGGTAGCTTTATAAACCAACTTTCCATACCGGTTATACACCCAAAGTTTGTTGCCGGGATACTCTTCAATACCATCAATAACATAACCGTCATTGACACCATCGTCGTTGGGCGAAAATCCTGTCGGGATGAGTAATGAATCGCAGGCCACTGCAATATTTGTACTCAAAGTGGTTTTACATCCGAATTCATTGGTGATGTCAACCGAGTAGGTTGTTGAGGTTGGAGGACTTACTACCGGATCGGGAATATTGGTGAAAGTGATGAATGATGCCGGCGACCAGGAATAGGTAACGCCTCCGGTTGCAAAAAGACTGGCTGTTTCCGGCGGACAAATGATCTGCATGTTGCTGACGGAAACATTTCCGATCGACTTAACATCCACCCGGGCAGTATCAGATTTGATTTCGCCACACTGATTGACAGCGATCACATGATAATTACCGGCTGCAGGTGTAGTGAAGGAATTCGTAGTGGCTCCGTTGAGAATATTTCCTTCGTAATACCATTGATAAGTAGTGGCCGTTAACGAATCCACGGTAAGTGTAACCGTCTCCCCTACACAAATCACAAAGAGACTGTCCATTTCAAGATGCAGATTCTGCTCACCTGATATCATATAATTGCTCTGAATACTGCACCCATTGATATCGGTAACAACAACACTGAAGGTATCAGGAAGACTGGAAGTAATTACAGATGATGTTGCGCCATTGTCCCAATGATAGGTATAAGGAGCAGCGCCTCCGGTGGCGTTCAAAGTAATGGTTCCGGGTTCATTTCCCATACAGTCAACGGAAGTGATCTGAGAGGAAACGGCAAGTTCAGCCGGTTCCTGGATTTGAACTGATTCGGAATAGGTACATCCGTTAAAATCTGTAACCGTTACGGTATAATTCCCGGCTGTCAAACCAGAAAGCATCTCAGATGTGGCGCCATTACTCCAATAGAAAGTATAGGGCGCTGTTCCACCTGCTGCATTCATCGTCAGTGATCCGTCTGTATTTCCATGACATTTTACCTGTGATAATACGACAAGTGTTCCTACAACCGGATTTACAGGTGCGGTGATATCGGAACTGATAATTGCGTTGCATCCGTTCGAGTCGGTAACCGTAACAGTATAAACACCGGCATTAGGGGTTTGCATCAATTGCGATGATGAACCGTTGCTCCATTGGTACTGGTACGGTGATGTTCCGCCGCTGATGCTCACTGAAATGGATGCAGTATCACCAAAGCAATCAATTGAATCCATCAGATTGAGAACAGGTATCAAGGGCGCCAAAGGCTGTGTGATGGTGAACGACTGTAAAGCAGTGCATCCGTTGACATCGGTAACAGTTACAGTATAAATCCCTGCATGCAGGTTTTGAAGATCTTCTGAGGTTAAGCCGTTATTCCAAAGATAAGTCAGGGGCTGATCGCCTGTTGCATTGATATCAATGGACCCGTTCGATAAATTGAAACAAAGAACATTTTGCACCTGATTGGCCGAAACAGAAACCACTGTCGCACTTCCGGTAACCGTGAAAGCAGACAGGACCTCACAACCGTTAGCATCGGTAACTGTTACCGTATAGGTACCTGCAGCCAGTCCGCTGATGGAAGGAGTTGTACTTCCGTTGCTCCATAAATAATTTAAGATACCGGTTCCGCCGGATGCCTGTACCGAAATGGAACCTCCGGTATTTTGTCCACAGGTTAGATGCTGAAGATCCAACAAACTTAAAACGACCGGCTGTTGTGGTTCAATGACGGATACCTGAAGGCTGTCGGAACATCCATCAGCATCAGTAACCACAAGCGAATAATTGCCCGCAGGCAGATTGTTTAGGTTTTGACCGAAAGATCCGTTAGACCACATATACGAATATGGTGTATTGCCGCCGCTGACTTGTACAGAAACAGAACCATTGTTACCATTATTGCATCTGACATTACTCACTACAGAAGCAACAGCCTGTACTGCAGAGGATGGTTCAGTAATCTGAATACTTTGAACGGCAGTACATCCGTTGGCATCGGTAACCGTGACGGTATAGAGTCCGGCCTGCAAATTGGAGACAGATGCATTTGTAGCTCCATGGCTCCACTGATAATTGTAGGGGGTGCTTCCGCCGGAAGGCAAAGCAACTGCACTACCGTTGCCTGCACCATGACAAGCAACCATGTTTACATTGGTAACCGCTAATGAAACAGTTCCGGACTGTTGCAAAATCGTTGCAGATGAAACCGACGTACAACCGTTGACATCAGTAACGGTAACCGTATATGTTCCGGCAGAGAGTTGACTGATCTGACTGGTGGTTGCTCCGTTACTCCATAAAAAGGTATATGGAGAAAATCCACCGGAGATGGTTACTTCTGCCACACCAATATTTCCGGACTGACAAGTTACAGTACCGATTGCATGTGCTGTTGCTTCCATAGGGGACGACGGATCGTTGATCACAAAAGAAGCAGTTGCAGAACAACCATCAGGAGAAACTGCCGTAACCGAATAATTGCCGGATGATAAACCGGAGGCAGTAAGACCGGTTTGCACCGGAACTACATTCCAGGAATAACTGTAACCGGCAACCGGCGTACCGGATATCGCAGCCGAGCCAGTGGCTGTTCCTCCGCATACCGGATCGTTAGTGGTCACTGCCACTTCGGCATTTCCAACAAAAATAGAATAGGCAAAAGATTGTGTTCCGTTCTGCGGGCATGCATCATCCCTGACCAGTAATGTGAAATTTTTTGGGATCCGATTGACATCCGCCAAAGTCGGTGTCCAGCAAAAATGCAGGACAGGTTGTGGACCGCCTGTTTGTGTTACAACAGCACCGGGAATAGAGGTGGTCCATGACAGTGACAAATTCTGAGCTGTATCATTATCGCCTGTTTGAATATCGAAGCAAAGTTGTTGTCCTGCACAAGCATTGATCACAAATGAATTGGTTCCGTTTACACCACTTGCATATGGAATGGTGTTAAAGCAATTTTGTGTGTACACCTGCATATCGCGAATGGTGCTTCCGATCCGCTGACCATTTCTGAATTCGTTCACCCGGATGGCCATTACTCCTATCTGATTCATGGAGGGAGTGAAATTAATATCGCCGTTGAGCGGATTGATGGTAAAAGGAGTTGATGAAGTCAAAGGCGCTTGCGCGGATGCAGGAGCCACCCAGGTCACTTCTCCAGTTGCACTGGTCTTGGGTGTGATGAGCTCGAAAGACAGTGAGTCGCCATCGATGTCGTAAGTACCCTGATTGTAATTGAAATTTTGTCCCAGGCATACAAAAGCTATTGGTGAATTACCATAAACCGGAGAGCTGTTGCCCGGAGCCAGCACATTGTTCAGCCCTGCCTCCACATATAGTTCAGAACCGGTGGAGCAGGGTGACTGAATAGTTGTCACCACACAATTTCTGCAGCAAACCCTTAAACTGAATGTCCAGTCACTGCAAGCAAATGGCAGCGTGATAATAGCTCTGTAAATCCATTTTCTGATCCCTGTCGATAATCCGCCATTGCATGATGAAGGCGCCGCAGTACAAGGCAAGGTAATTTCCTGCCCGTTGACACCGGTCACTTTAACGGCAAGCGCAGTCCTTGAATAAGAACAAGAGGCCGAACGATAAGTCAGCGTAATATTTCCCGGTTCTGGGGTTCCTCCACAATCTCTGTAAAAAATCGCATCCACCTCATACATCATCCCGCCAAGGGAACGATAAGTAAGCTCAGCGCCGGCAGCATGGGTAGCCTTCACCTGTTCGGGCACCATTGCCATAAACAGAGAAATCAATGCTGTCAGCAACCACATTGGCCGTATCAGTAAACGGAAGAAATACTTTTGTAATTCTCTGTAATTCAGCAACATATTTCATTCCGATAAGGTTCAGAGATCTGATTTCCAAACCTTTCGGCGATGCATTTATACTGAAAATTGAAAAAAAAGATATACCAACATTAAAAAAGAATCAAAATAAAAAGGCTGCCGAATGATTCGGCAGCCTTTCAAAATCCCGTTGTACTGTTTTATCAGGTCAACAGCTCTTTCACAATGGCTGCGACGAGCTTGTTATCGGCGCGGCCGGCAAATGCTTTTGATGCGGCGCCCATGACTTTGCCTGTTTCAGCGGCGGAGGTGGCTCCAACCGTTGCAATGATCTTCTTTAACTCATTTCGTATTTCGTCTTCATTCATCTGAGCGGGAAGATACTTTTCAATGACTGCGATCTCTTCCTTTTCCGTAACCGCCAGATCACCTCTGCCCTGCTTCTCAAAAATCTCGACCGACTCTTTACGTTGCTTAACCAGTTTCTGCAGTAGTTTCATCTCATCATCTGTTGAGATGCTGCCGCCGGAACCACTAGTTTTGGCAAGCAGGATGGCTGACTTCACCGCACGAAGCGCACGTAAAGCAGCTTCATTCTTTGACAGCATGGCTGCTTTGATGTCGGAATTGATGGTTTCTTCGAGTGACATAACGAATTTTGAATGATGAATTTTGAAAGGGTACTAATTGTTCTTGTAATGCTTCAAGCAGAATTATGAATAATTAAGTTCATTAAACATTATTCATTGAACATTATTCATTACTCAGTCCACTCTGTCGTGAAGGAAAGGATTATTTCCCTTGATTTCAGGTTTGTTTTCCTTATCCTGACTTAACGTAAAGCGGGAGATATTGTTTTCGTTCGACGTAGGAATATCGTCAAGAACAACGTTTCTCCTTTTATATGCAGGTTCTTTTTCAAGATCTGCCAGTCCGTTCGGTGTGCTCATTTTGAAACTGATTTCGCGAAGCGCACTGATGCGGGCCTTGGCTCTGTTAAACGGATCATCGTCATCGGCCGCCATTGAAGGGGCCGCTGAAGGGATGACAGGAGGCGTTTCAGCAACGATATTCCTGAATACAGGTGCAGTTGTTTGAGCAACCGGTTCAGGTGTTGAAATTTCAGGTTCATCCATTGAAGGCATGTTCACTTCAAACACGAAGGTTGATTCTTCATCAGCAACCGGTTCAGAATTGATAGTGGATTCAGCCTGAATATTAAAAACAGTATTTCTGCTTTCGGGAATGATGAATGGTTCAGGTTTTATCACAGGCTCCTCAATTGTTTCGATTTCGTCTTCCAGGCCGAGAAAATGAATAATCTTAGGTTCATCCATTTTCACTTCTGAAACAGACTGAACAGGTTGAATTGTTTCTTCAACCGTTGCAACAGCAGCATTCATTTCATCTGTGGGTTCTACCACCGGTTGCACCGGTGTTACAGTAGCTGTCGAATGTGTAATCACAGCCTGAACTGACGGGTTCACGACCGGTGCAGGAGTCGGAGTTACGATTGAGTCCTGTACAGTTTTGAGAGGGGCTTTCTCCTGATGTCCGTCGACGGGAGAAGGTTTGAAGAACGAAAACATTTCTCCGGGAGCTTCAGCAGCAGTTTCCTCTGACTTGGAAACAGGCTCAGGATTGACAGGAGCGGTAACCTCTTCATTCGCTTTTCCGCTGATCACTTCCCCGCTCAGATCATAGAGAATTTTGGGTTCCTCCTTTACGATCACCGAGCTGAGCTGATCCTTTGTTTTGAATCCGGTTGCAATAATGGTTACGCTGATTTTTTTACCAAGAGAAGGATCGGTACCCAGTCCCATGATTACTTCGGCAGAGCTTCCGGCCTGCTCCTGGATAAAATCATTGATCTCACCCATTTCATCCATGGAAAGTTCTTCTTCACCTGATGTAATGTTCAGGAGGATATACCTTGCGCCCTGAATTTCATTATCGTTCAGCAACGGCGAGTCAAGTGCTCTTCCGGCTGCTTCCATTGCCCTGTTGCTGCCTTCTGCGGAACCGGCTCCCATAATTGCAACACCACTCTGTTTCATCACCGTCTGTACGTCGGCGAAATCAACGTTGATGTGCAATGTTTGAGTAATGATTTCTGCAATGCTCTTTGCAGCGACAGCCAGAATATCATCGGCATGACCGAACGCTTCACTGATCTTCAGGTTGCCGTGAATTTCACGGAGTTTATCGTTACAGATAACAAGCAGTGTGTCGACATTTTTCTTCAACTCTTCGATGCCTGCATCAGCCTGAGCTTTTCTTTTCTTTCCTTCAAATCCGAAGGGAATGGTTACTATCGCCACCGTGAGAATTCCCATTTCACGGGCAACACCGGCGATAATGGGTGCAGCACCTGTTCCGGTTCCACCACCCATTCCTGCGGTAATGAAAACCATTTTGGTATTACTGCGAAGAATCTCTCTGATCTCTTCAATATTTTCGATGGCAGCATGCTTTCCCACTTCGGGGATGGCACCTGCACCGCGTCCTTCCGTCAGACTGGGTCCGAGCTGAATTTTTGTTGGCACAGGACTGATATCAAGTGCCTGATGGTCGGTATTGCAAACGATGAAATCAACGCCCTTGATACCGAGCTTGTACATGTAGTTGACGGCATTGCTTCCGCCTCCGCCTACACCAATCACTTTGATGATGGACGGCCGTTCCTGAGGTAATTCAAATTGCATCATGATTTTAGGGTTTTATAAAGTACAACTAGGGGATATAAATTGTGGATTAATTACAGAGATTATAAATTCGGGTCTTCTTTTTCATCGGCAAAGAAATCTTTACTTTTCTCGAAGAAGCCTTTGAACCAACCACCTTTGTGCCGGGGCTTCTCTTCCTCTGCAGGCAGTGATTTACCCTTGCTTCTGATGAGATTTCTTTCATACTCCTGCAGTCCCCGGATCACAAGTCCGACTCCGGTTGCATACATCGGACTTTTAATATCATCCGAACCTTGTCCGAGATGTTCGTTCGGGTAACCTATACGTGTATCCATACCGGTAATATATTCGATCAGCTGAGTGACGTGCTTGAGCTGAGCTCCTCCTCCGGTGACCACAATTCCTGCGATGAGTTTTTTCTCGTACCCGGAATTGCGGATCTCATAATATACATTCTCGATAATCTCTTCCATCCTTGCCTGAATGATATGGGCAAGATTTTTGACTGAGATCTCCTTGGGATCGCGTCCACGCAAACCCGGGATGGACACAATTTCATTATCTTTCATCTGCTTTGACAAAGCAGAACCAAATTTCATTTTGAGTAATTCCGCCTGGCTTCTGATAATGTTGCAACCTTCCTTGATATCATCCGTGATGACGTTTCCACCAAACGGAATGACCGCAGTATGCCGGATAACGCCTTCCTTGAAAATCGCCACATCCGTGGTACCGCCTCCGATGTCTACCAGCACTACACCGGCTTCCTTTTCTTCATCGGTGAGTACCGCTTCCGCGGAAGCGAGAGGCTCCAGTATCAGATCAACTGGCTCCAGTCCGGCTTTTGATACACACTTCTGGATGTTTCGTGCTGCAGTAATCAATCCGGTGATGATGTGGCAGTTGGCTTCCAGTCTGACACCCGACATACCTATAGGCTCCTTGATCCCCT
>Ga0315906_10005001_pt1 | contig 16767 bp, 14 predicted proteins | sample LakEriMetagenome_4_FD_203526 | JGI IMG/M metagenome (GOLD analysis project Ga0315906, IMG submission 203526) | Freshwater fungal communities from buoy surface, Lake Erie, Ohio, United States - Buoy 2 MA122 | ecosystem: Environmental > Aquatic > Freshwater > Lake > Lake biofilm | place: USA...
CCACATGTTACGGTATGCACAGCCGGCATAGTTGCCGAAAGGGCAGGAGCATTGACCAAAATTTCTATCTCGTCTGTCGCTTCGAAGTTGCACTCATCGATTACGGTAAGGTTTATTGTACCTGCATCCCAGGAACTGATACCGAGTATTTCATTTCCCCAAAGAAGATTGCCATCATCATCGGTCCAGTTGTATTGATATGGTGCAATACCACCGCTTACGATAGCATAAATATTTTGGAAATCACCGCAGTCAAGAGGAAGAATATTGTCGGTGTCTTCAATCGATACAACCAACGGTTGAGCCACGAGGACACTTACGATGAACTCGCTGTCATCGCTGGGCATGCCGCATGTGTCTGAGACAGTGAGCAAATAGGTTGTCGGAGCGATGGGCGCTACATCAATGGTTTCCGTGGTTTCTCCCGTGCTCCATACATATCCATAGTTGGCATATCCACCGGTTATGATAGGCTCCAGCGTTTGAATGGCGCCTTGGCAAATCTCGTAATTCACCCCCTCCACTTGCAGTGGCTCCGGCACATCAGCGATGAAGAATTCGAATGATGAGGAGATGAGCGATTCACCACACTCAGCGATGTTGGTGATGTTCATGATGACAGTTTCGTTGCCTTCCAATAGGCCATCTTCGAATGCATCGATATACAGCGAAACTTCCATTACGCCCGGTTCGAAAGTCACCGATTCCGGCATTTGGGTATAATCGATACCATTGGTTGCTGTTCCGGTAAATTCGAGATTTGCCACAAGCTCAATATTCGGATTTCCGCTTTCAGGGCGGGTGAAAACGATGAATCCGTCACCGCAATCTTCAAACATGGTGTTGCCTTCAGGGCCGCCTGCTTCGAGATCCAATTCTGCTTGAACAACCAGGTTGCTCGAGAATGAGTCGCGCTGCAAGAAAACAGCAGAGGCGTATTGAGGATCAGAGGTGTCGCAAATAGCCAGCTTGATGTGAAAGGTTTCGCCGCATTGAACAATGGCAGTGGCTGTCAGTACATCCGTGTATCCATCCATTTGCATGTAATACGGGTTGGTGTGTTCATCCGCATCGAATGCAATGTTGCCATACTGGCCATCCTGGTTATAATATTCGCAACTCACGCAAGGCCCTGCATTCGCAGTGCCGTTGTTGATAGTGCTAATGGCAACAGGTGCGTTTGTACCCGGCACACGTGCGATATTAACCGCATTATTTGCGTATGTGCCATTAATGCCTGGGCCGCTGATGAAGAACCCGAAAATGTCATTGAAGTTGGTGTTCACAAATTCAGCATATTCTTCAGAACCCCACACATATTGAAATTGAATGGTGTCACCCAGTGGAATGAAGTCGAATTCAATAATTACCCAGTCATTCACGTCCACGATATTTGGATCTGCTCCCGGTATGAGTTCTTGCACCAAATCGAGCAAATCAGGATCTTGACCAAAGGTGAGTCCTGTGCCTGTTCCCGCGAAGAAACCCTCATCATTCGGCCCCACAAGTCCGGCTACATCGCCAGTCGTCATGGCAAATCCTGATGCAATACCCAAATTACAGTCGGGGCAATCAAAACCGCCAACAGCAGTACTTACAACGTTAGCGGGGCCGCCATTGAAGGTGATATTCGAAACTGTAACGTTTTGTCCCAATAACACATCCTGCACATATTGCTCAACGGTAAGATTGCTGGTGGTGATGAGCTGTGCATGCATTAAGACTGTGCAGAACACAAAACTGAAAACGAGTAGTGATCTTTTCATGGTTGTTAAGTCGCTGATGGTAAGTCCAAAGAGGTGACCAAAAGGTTGCATCCTGTTCAGTAAATACAGCAATGTATTCTGTTGACGAATGTAGTTCATTTGCAGGATGAACTCTGCACCTGAAATAATGGAATTTCAAAATGATGTAATTGGACAATGTATATGGATTTACCACTTTCAGGGGCAGGAATGTGAAATTGAATTGATAATAGATGGGCGAAGGGATGCGCCCATGTTTTCATCTCATTTTTTTCGTACCGAGAAGGAAATGAATGAAGCAGAGCGACTTGCCTTGAAGAAATGCCGCGGAAGAATACTGGATGTAGGCGCAGGCGCAGGCTGCCATGCATTGCTCTTGCAGGAGCAGGGCTTTGAAGTTGCGGCAGTTGAACGCTCCGAGCTGTCATGCAGTGTCATGCAGGCGAGAGGGGTGCATAAAGTTCTTCAGGCCGATGTTATGTCTTTGGATAGTGGAAAATATGATACGATTCTGCTTTTGATGAACGGTTTCGGAATAGCCGGAAATGAGGATGGTCTGGTCGATTTACTGAGCCACTTGAAGTCTCTATTGGCTGAGGGTGGACGAATTATCGGCGACTCGACGGATATCCGATATTTCAAAGAAAAATCGGCATATGTGGATGTAGCGAGCGGTGCACCGTGTGAAGTAGAGTTTGAAGTGCGCTGGGAAGGAAAAACCCAAGTGTTTCCTTGGATTTACCCCGATGAGGTGTTGCTGGAGGTATTGGCTGAGGAAGCAGGCCTTCAATACAGAACTCTCATGCATAGCGATGATTATCACTTTCTATGTGAAATCTATGCTTGAGTCAAATTTTGGCAGTCACCTGCAGAATCATTCACTCAATGAGGCATATTTGCCTCACACTTTCTATCTATGATCAATTGTGCAATTATTGGATACGGCTATTGGGGACCCAATTTGGTCCGCAACTTCGCAGCCACTGCGAACACTACCGTTCATACTGTGGTAGACTTGAGGCCTGAGCGTTTGGCAATGGTGTCGCGGAACTATCCATCCATTCGTGTAACCTCTGATATCGATTCTATTTGGACTAACGAGGAGATTGACGCTGTCATTATTGCCACTCCCGTTTTTACCCATTTTGATTTGGCGAAAAAGGCCCTGGCAGCCGGCAAGCACGTGCTGTTAGAGAAGCCCATGACCGACACCGTCGCGCACGCCGAGGAGTTGATTGCCCTCGCGAATTCAAAAGGGAAAGTACTCATGGTCGATCACACATTTCTGTATACCTCAGCGGTGCAGAAAATGAAAAGCCTTATCGACTCCGGTGAATTGGGATCGGTGAAGTATTTCGACTCAACCCGCATCAACTTAGGTCTCATTCAGCAAGATGTGAATGTGCTTTGGGACCTGGCTCCACACGATATTTCCATACTCGACTACCTAATACCGGCAAAGCCACTGAGCGTGCAGGCTGCAGGAGTCAGCCACATCCATAATGGCATTGAAAATATAGCTTACCTTACCGTGAAGTATGCGCACGACTTCATTGCGCATTTTCATTGTTCGTGGTCATCGCCGGTGAAAATTCGCATGATGCTGTTGGGCGGTGATAAGAAAATGGTGGTGTTCAACGACATGGAACCCACTGAGAAAATCCGAATCTATGACACAGCGCATACTGTAAGTTCCGACGAAGAGAAACAGCGTGTATTGGTCGATTATCGAGTAGGAGATGTGTTCATACCCAAACTCGAAATCAAGGAAGCCTTGGGCGGAATGGCCCGCGATTTCATCAACGCCATCATGACCGGCTCTAAGCCTATTGCAAGCTATGATTCCGGACTCAATACCATCCGAATCCTCGAAGCAGCTCAAATTTCAATTAAAGAACAAGGCCGGGAAGTGGTGTTGTGAGCAGGGGGTACTGGGTACTGAGTACTGGGTACTAGGTACTAGGTACTGAGTACTGAGTGCAAGGCCTTACATACCAGTCCCCAGTCCCCAGTCTCCAGTCTCCAGTCCCCAGTCCCCAGTCCCCAGTCTCCAGTCCCCAGTCTCCAGTCTCCAGTCCCCAGTCCCCAGTCCCCAGTCCCCAGTCCCTAATCCCCAATCCCCAGTACCCTCCTATGGAAACCATCACCATCAACAACGATAAGCAGTCTCTCAACAACGTAAAGGTTGGCAAGGACGTAAAGATTTTCAACTTCGTAAATGCCTATGGCTGCAGCATCGATGATGGCAGCAAGGTGGGTGCATTCGTGGAAATACAGAAGGGCGCCACAATCGGCAAGAACTGCAAAATTTCGAGTCACAGCTTTATTTGTGAAGGTGTGCACATTGAGGATAATGTATTCATCGGGCACAACGTAACCTTCATCAACGATCGTTTTCCGCGCGCTACGAATGAAGACGGCAGCATACAAACCGATGCCGACTGGCATGTAGAGGAGACACGTGTGAAAAAGGGCGCGTCCCTGGGCAGCAGTGTTACTATTCTGTGCGGAATCACGATTGGTGAAAACAGCATCGTCGGCGCAGGTTCCGTAGTTCTAAAAGACGTTCCGAACAACGTAATCGTGGCCGGCAACCCGGCGCGCATCCTTCGCGCCATCGAGAAAAAATGACAAGTGACGAATGGCTAGTGACGAATGACGAATGGCTAGTGACTAATGACCAGTGACCAGTACCTATTACCTATTACCTATTACCTATTACCTATTACCTATCACCTATTACCTATTACCTCGTCCCCAGTCCCCAGTCCCCAGTCCGCCCTTTTTTCCTATATTGCGACTCCAAACCAAGATCCATGTCCCAATCTACCCCTGTGATGCAGAAGATACCGTGTCTTGACTTGAAGGGTCAGCACGATCAGATAAAAGAGGAGGTTTTTGCCGCTTTCCAAAAAGTATACGAAAAGACTGCGTTTTCGGGCGGTCCCTTCGTCGAGGAATTTGAAAATCAGTTTGCTCAATACATCGGCGCGAAATACGCCATTGGTGTAAACAATGGTACAACGGCGTTGCACTTGGCCATGTTGGCCTTGGGTATTGGTCCCGGCGATGAGGTTATTATTCCCGCTGATACTTTTATAGCAACAGCTTGGGGGCCTTCTCATGCGGGAGCAACACCCGTTTATGTTGACTGCACAGCCGATACCTGGCAAATCGATATCACGAAAATCGAAGAGAAAATTACCCCCCGCACAAAAGCCATCATTGGGGTGCATCTCTACGGCCAGCCTTTCGATATTGAAGGTGTTCAGGCCATCTGTAAGAAGCACAATTTGTTTTTGATAGAAGATACTGCACAGGCTCAGGGAGCGCGCTATAAAGGAACTACCGTTGGTGTTTTTGGTGAAATGGCCTGCTACAGCTTTTACCCGGGTAAGAACCTTGGTGCTTGCGGCGAGGCCGGCGGTATCACCACCAACAACGAAAGCTACAAGAAGCACTTGCACTCCTTGCGCAACCACGGTTGCGAAGTACGCTACTACCACGATGAGATTGGATACAACTACCGCATGGGCGGCTTGGAAGGCGCGAGCCTTACCATCAAGCTGAAATACCTTGAAGGGTGGAACAACCGTCGCCGTGAAATAGCACGCATGTATCAGGCGAATATTACCAACCCGAAGGTGAAGCTTCAACACCAACCGGAGTGGGCCGATAGTATCTATCACTTATTTGTAATTACGACTGAAGATCGTGATCATCTGATCAAATACCTGAACGAGCGAAATATTTTTCCGGCTCTTCATTATCCTGTACCTTGTCATTTGCAAAAGGCTTACGCTCACCTTGGTTATAAGCAAGGCGATTGTCCTAATGCGGAATACCTGGCCGCACATTGTTTATCGTTACCGATGTATGCAGAGCTTTCAGACGAGCAAGTTCAAGCTGTTATTGCAGCCATAAACGAATATTGATCTAATTAGAAATCAGCAGTGAGCAAACGAGTGCTTCAATTGGGTGGTGGCGTCTTGATGGTGCGCTCCATCCAGAAAATTCAAGAACTCGGCTATGACGTTTTTTGTGTGGATATGAATCCGAATGCACCGGCTTTTGCCTTTGCCAACGGTCACGCCGCAGTGAACATCAGCGATGTGGAGGGCGTTGGGAAATATGCCGATGAGATAGGAGCAGATGTAGTGCTTGCACTCAATGACGCCGGAGTGCTTCCTGCGGTATATGCCAACAAAAAGCGCGGGTTGAAGTGTTATGACCCGGAGCAAGTGAAATACTTCACCGACAAAGGGTATATGCGCGCGCGTTGGAAGGAGTTCGGTGTTGCACAACCAAAATTTCAAATCTGTACAACCGCTGAAGAGATCTCATCAGCCATTCATCATATTGGTTTTCCATGTATTGTCAAGCCTTGCATGATGTGGGGAAGCAGAGGTGTTAGCAAAGTGAATAATGAAAATGACATTGCCTTTGCTACGCAATTCGCCATGGAGAATGCGCGCGGCGCACGATACATCGTGGAGGAGTTTATGAGTGGAACGGAAGTGAGTATCGAAGGACTTTTCAAAGATGGTAAGGCGTATATACTTGCCAAGGCCGATAAGGAACTTCAGCAGCACGATAATTACCGAGTGACCATTCAAATCAATTACGAGGCAGCATTATCGGAGTCTATTCTTCGCGAAATTGATGAGCTGGTAGCGAAAGCCGGCAGTGCTATGGGCTTCGAATCCGGAGCATTGCATGCAGAGTGTATGGTTACTCCCGAAGGAGTAAAGATGATAGAAATGGCCGGCCGCCCGGGAGGCGGTCACATCTTTGGTGCAATTGTCGAAGCTGTTTCGGGTGTGAGCATGCCGCAAGCGCTCACGCAGATTTTATTGGGTGAGGATATTGACCCATCAGCACGCGTTCACCAGGGAGCATGCTATAAATTTTTCAATGCGCCCGAAGGAGTTTTCCAAAGCGTTGACAACGTGCAGGAGGCTTCGCAAATGCCGGGTGTCATTGACCTTGGATTTACAATGGCGGAGGGAACGGTCGTGCGCACGATGGATCATGGAGCCAATCGACCGGGTTACATTGTAACAGAGGGAATTAATCGCGCTGAAGCTATAAGCCGAGCTGAAGCTGCTTTCGCTGCGCTAAAATTCAATATGCGATGATTATTGACGCTAACGTACATATTACAGTAGATGGCAAGTGGTTTACAACCCCTCACGATGCTTCCTTGGAAAGACTGCGCGCGTGTATCCGGGAAGCGAGTATTGATGCTGCGATTGCTGTGCCCTTGCCGGGCACTATAGGGAACAAGGAGCAACAAGCTCTCATTGCCGGCGAGGAACGAATTATTCATGCATGCACGTTTAATCCGGCAGATTATTCAACCGTGCAGGAGGCTGCAGATGCTTTCCGAAAAGAGTTTGGGGATGGTATTAAGCGTTTCGTGAAATTTCATAACCGATTTGGGAAGTATCACGCAGCAGATGAACGGTTTTATGCCGTTATCCGCGCCAATGACACATTGGAAGTGCCGATGGTCATAGGAGTGTGTGGCTTATTGCATGACCGCAATACGCCGGGAGCTATTGATCCCGCCGTTTACTTCTTCGATCTCGCGCAATCCATGCGCAACAGCAATTTGATTATCATGCACGGAGGTGGGACTCGCATCTTACAGATGGCAGAGATTTGCCGCGATTTGCATCATGTATATATCGATTTGAGCATGACACTCTCGAAGTACAAGGAGACTTCGGTGGCAAGTGATATTCGCTGGTTGTGCCATCACTATGATCGTCGAATTATCTGGGCCAGTGATTTTCCGGAGGTTTCCATTCTGCAGGCGTTGCAGGACTTTGATGAAGTGGTGGGCGCCATTGCACCCGAGAAAAGGTCGAATATTTTGGGACTTAATATTGCGAAATTGCTTCAAATCGATGAAATCTGAGATGCTCATGAATACACAAGGTTATAATCTATATGCATTAACAGTAGACATAGACTGGGCTCCAGATTTTATGATAGATGAAATGGCGAGTGCTTTCATCGAAAGAAATATTCGATGCACCTGGTTTGTAACCCACTCGTCTCCCGCTGTTGATCGTTTGAGAAGTAACCCGCTTTTCGAGTTGGGTATTCATCCCAACTTTTTTCCGGGCAGTTCACATGGTAGTACAGAGGACGAGGTTATAAAGTATTGTTTAGATTTAGTTCCTAATGCAAAATCAGTAAGAACGCATGCGTTATACCAAAATTCTAGACTTATTGCCAAGCTGTCCAACGAGTATGGGCTGCTGGTAGATTGTTCTCTATTTCTTGCGGCAACACCCGGGCTAATTCCTCATGTGCTTTACACAAACAGGCAACACAAGAAGCTGCTAAGGATTCCATTTTACTGGGAGGATGATGTAGAGTGTTTTAATTCTCGCCCCAACTGGGACATTCAATCCAATATATTTAAAACCAATGGACTGAAGATGTTTAATTTCCACCCGATGTATGTTGGATTGAACGAGTTTGATTTTAGAAATTATGAGTTGATAAAGGGGAATTACCAGGGAGTAAAATCGCTCAGTCAACTCACAAAAGATGAGGTCGCTCCTTATCTAAATGACGGTCCGGGAGTAAAATCTTTTTTCATAGACTTACTTCAATACTTGAATTCCGCGAATCATCCAACTTATACAGCATCTGATATACTGAACATATATAACTCGAATAATGAATAGAATTTCCCCTCTTGCAACTATAGGTATCAATGTGAAAGTTGGCTTTAATACAGTTATAGCTGATAATGTCGTAATTGGGAATGATACAGAGGTTGGTGATAACTGTGTTATTGAGAATTGCATCATAGGTGACGCAGTGAAGATTGAGAACAATTGTCATCTTGGTTATGGTCGAATAACAGCTTTTGCCGGGCGCCCCGATGCAGGTGTGGAGGCTAGTTACTCGCCACTTCGGATAGGCTCAAATGTGCTAATACGTGAGGGCTGCACTCTTTATATTGGTTCACAGATTTCGGATGGTGTTAGAATTCATCATAAAGCATTGATTCGCGAGAATTCAGTGATTGGTGATTACACGTCCATTGGTTCGATGGTAGAGCTTGAAGGGAAAATGACGATAGGTAGATATTGCTCCATTCATTCGCGCTCATTTATTTGCATGGGAACAACAATTGGGGACTACGTCTTTATAGCTCCAATGACCATTACCACAAATGGAAATCCGATTGCATACAGGCGTCCACAGGTAACCGCGATGTTTGGAGCAGAGAGGGGGGCCACAATTGAAAGTGGCTGTCAGATTGCAGTGCAGTGTATTATTTCCCCGGGAATTCGCATCGGTCATGAAAGTTTTATCGCGGCTAATTCTTGTGTGACCAAGGATTTTCCTCCTCTTTCAATCATTATGGGAACTCCGGCTAGACAAAAGGGCACTGTTGAAGAAATCCACCGTCTTCCACCGGAATTGCGCATCGAGCTCGGTTTGTCCTAGATTTATGAATCTCAGATTCTTTGGCGATTAGCCATTGTTTAGAACTCTGGCTATGTGTATTTTTCTGCGGCGTGTTTAAGAAAATATGCAGCCCATCAAATGTCCTCACTAGTCTTTAGTTTCCATACATTTGCGAACGCCAAACCCACAAGTTCTTGAAGAGTCTATCCATTGTCATACCGATATACAACGAAGGTGAAGGTATTCATCTTTTATGCGACAGACTTGTCCAATGTATCCAATCCATAGGACAGCTTGCGCAGATTGAGGTGATATTTGTGGATGATCATTCTACTGATAATTCACCGGTTTTACTTCAAACCTGGATAAGTAATCATAAGCAATTTAGATATGTTAGATTGAGCCGGAATTTGGGAAGCCATGTTGCAATTATAGCCGGTCTAACGGTGAGTAAAGGGGATGCAGCAGTGTTTTTGGCCGGAGATCTTCAAGATCCACCTGAGCTGATTTCTGAATTGCTCAAAAAATGGCAAGAGGGTTATGATGTGGTATGGGCTGTTCGGGATGAGCGACAAGGAATATCATATATTTCTTCTTTTTTATCGAGGATTTTTTATTGGCTACTGGATAAAATGACTAATCTGCATGTACCTCCCAAGGGTGCTGATTATGCTTTAATGGATAGAAAAGTTTATCAAGGCCTAGTGCAGTCTGCCGGAAGTAAGCCAAGTATTGGTGCTTTAATTTCTTGGCTCGGCTTCAAGCAAGCCGAGATACAGTATATCAAAGAGTCGAGAAAGTTTGGTAAGTCTAAATGGACATTGTCAAAGAAGTTAAATGCTTTTGCAGATGCATTTGTTGGGTTTTCGTATTTGCCGATGCGTTTTATGTCTTTTGCCGGAGCAATCTCAGCGATGTTCGGATTTTTATATGCAGTTGTGATTGTAGCGATGCGTTTATACATTGATAATCCAATTGAAGGATGGGCTTCGCTTATGGTAATAACCCTTATTATTGGGGGCCTCCAAATGCTCATGCTTGGAATACTTGGCGAGTATATATGGCGGAATTTGGAGGAGTCTAGGAAAAGACCATTGTTTTTAATAGAGGATCAAAAAGGTTTCGATTAGAGTGAATTTTATATCAATCATATTTTATTGTGTCGCTTATGCGACGTGCAATGTCTGCGGAGCTGCTTTGATAAAGTCAGAGCTAAAGGATACGCAATTGCGCGGCTTTGCCGACTATTTTAATTTTCTATTTCGCTATAAGGTAATCCTTGGCTTTGCAGTCGTTTTTCTTTCTGCATTCATTCTTATTAAGGCGTTAAGTGTGGCTAAAATCTCTCTGGTCAACCCAATTGCAACCGGTATGAACTTCATTTTTACCTTGTTGTTGGGTTATTATCTTTTTCAAGAGAAACTCACGGCGCTTCATTATTTCGGCATGGCGCTGATACTCGTCGGGATTTTACTAATTACTTCCGCTGAGAGAGCTTAATTCTTCATTGTTTCTTGTCTTGCTCATAAAGAATGAAGAGATGGAAATAATCATAAAATAGAATGAAGTGGCTAAATAGCGCTGCTCAACGTAACCCAGATATGCTAAAATGAATATGGGGGTAATGCCCAACAAAGCACACAAGAATGCGTCCCAATGGCGTTTCAGTATAATCCGGAACAGGGCGACAATAAAAAGACCATTCACTAAAATTAAAAGAATGTAGTTGATACCTTTTAAAGCTTTCAGCGGAAGAGAGGCTTGACTCATTTTTGGCAGTGGCAAATCATCCAGGCGAGTGGGGAAAAGAAATATGTAAAGGAAATTCAATCGATTCCATGCATGATAAGCCCACGGGTTTTCTCTCTTGTAAAGGTGAGAAAATCGCTCAGCGCGTTCGATAATTGACGTGCTTAACAAGCTGTCTACTTTGCCCTCGGCTACAAAACTGCGGTAATCTTTGCGCAATTCGGAAATGGAGTCGGTATTAATTGTTCCCTGCAAATGTCTCGAAGCTATGGGAGACGATGCCTCGAGGTTATCTGTGAAAAACCAATGAGCAGCGCTGCCTTTGGCCCATGGTTGAATGTCTTGCCCCATTGTAAGAAGCATGTGACGTATTGCGTTGAACTCCGGTGTTAATTGTCCCATGCACTCTTCAATAGAGGCTACCAAAACAATATTCTTTTCAAGAACAATCCTATTCCGAGTGGTCCAAACAGACAGTGCTATCAGGAGGGGAGCCAAAAAGATAATTGAATATTTGACTGCCCCCCGGAGGTTATGGCGGAGCACGTAGAAAACATACATGCTGAATATCGGGATTAGAACGATACATATCTGCCGAAGAAATACAGCCCAGGTCAAGAAGAAAGCACTAACGAGTAATGGTCTCAGCTTACCGCTGCTTTTCCAGCGATACAAGCTCCACAAGCAAATAATCAACGATGAAGAACAAAGACTATCGGATAGGAGATAGTTTGCCCTGACGGCAACGAATGAGGATATGCCAAAAAGCAAGACACTAGTATAAAAGGCTTTTGTACTATGAAACAATTTAAAGCTAATAAGACAGCCTAGATAGCTTGCGATAATTTCGAATATGAGCTGCACGAATACGACTGTCATCAACGTGTATTCGTGTGAAAGAAAAAAACGAATAGGCAAATAAACCAAACCTAGTCCGGGCATTCTGCATGCACCGTCATAATGACCTGTTGTGAAAAAAGCATTAAGAGGGGCATAGTAAGTTTCAGAGTCATTGCCTTTCAATGCCCAGAACTTGATGATAAAACCCGGAAAGATGTCCGGGTTTCGAGTAAATACGAAAATTAAAAAACAGGCGATTTTACAAAATGCTAGAAATAGAAGTGCATTAATTGAAGTTTTCTTATCAATCATCGTGCTCTATAGGGTATGTAAAAGTGATCGAAGCACTTGTATGATAAATGAGATGTCCGAATCTTCCATCGGCACATAAAGCGGAATGATAATGCTGCGGTCGCAAGCCTCTTCGGTGCGCGGCAACGACAATCCTTCACACATGGCTTTGTACGCGGTTTCACGGTGTGAGGTCATCACTCCACGGCGCGATGCGATACCTTTATCGAGCAACGCCTGCATCAGTTCATTGCGCGACATTGGCGCGTTTTCTTTCAAATAAATACTGAATGATTGCCAGTTGGTGAAATAGCCACTTTCCTCGCGAGGCAGTCGAATGCAATCGATATCGGCCAACTCGGTAAGGTAGCGAGCCGCAATCTTTCTGCGTTCCTCTACAATCCAGTCGAGCTTGGCCAATTGCTGAATGCCCACCGCTGCCTGGATATCGGTCATGCGGTAATTGTATGCCACTTCCAGATGATCTTCAAAGATGATTTTGGTGGCTCCGTGTCGCGCGCCTGCGTTTACGCTCATGCCGTGTTGGCGAAGGAGCTTCATTCGATTGGCAAAAGCGTCGTTGTGGGTGGTTACCATGCCACCGTCGCCCGTGCTAATCACTTTTCTCGGATGAAATGAGAAGCAAACTAAATCGGAGTGCGATCCGATTTTTTTGCCTTTATACGATGAGCCCGCTGCGCACGCTGCATCTTCAATGAGAAGTATGTTGTGTTTTTTGCAGAGCGCAGAAAACGCATCGATATCAGCGGGCATACCGATTTGATGCACCAGCAAAATGGCTTTTGTTTTGGACGTGATACGACGTTCAACATCGGCAACGTCCAAATTATAAGTCTCCGGATGTACCTCAGCAAAAACCGGTGTAGCTCCAACATACATAATGCTGTTTGCCGTGGCGATGTAACTCATACTGGGACAAATCACTTCGTCGCCTGCAGCAATGCCGGCAACAATCAAAGCCAGATGCAGACCTGTTGTGCAGTTGCTTACTGCCACTGCATGTTTGGCACCGGTGTAGGTTGCGAATTTTTCTTCGAACTCTTGCACACGCGGACCCTGGGTAATCCATCCCGACATAATCGCGTCGTAGGCAGCTTGTGCGTCGTGTTCTGTAAGATACGGTTTGGCTATTGGTATCATGTGCTATTATCTTCCAAAACCGATATAGTGAATACCGGCTTGTTCAACTTCTTGTTTGTTTATTTGGTTGCGTCCGTCAATGAGCACCCGGGCACCGGACGCATATAGTTTGGCAAAATCAAGTTGCTTGTATTCTTCATGCATAGTAACTATGAACACGGCCTCTGCGCCTGTGTCAAACATGTTGCCTGCAGCAGTGAATCCTTTCTTTTCGAGTTCTGCTGAAGTGAATTCCGTATCGTGTATTGCAATCTCGTAGCCAGCTGACTGCAAGGCATCGCGAAGCAGATAACTGGTGCTAAAAGTGTCTTCTTTGATGTTAGGTCGGAAGCTCAAGCCTAGTATTAGAGCTTTCTTAGCAGAAACATGAGGTGTTGCCATACTCACCGCATAGGCTGCCATGTCATCGTTGATGACGCGGCTTTTACTTGCTAAATCGAAATCAAGTCCCGCTTCACGGAAGTTGTTGATTAAGAAATAGGGATAAACAGGTGTGCAATGTCCGCCCACACCAATGCCGGGTTGGAGCATATGTGCTTCACCATCGGTATTGATAAGGGGAATGAGGTCTGCGAAGTTGACTCCAATGTGATTGGCAAAAGTGGCCAGGCGGTTCGATAGCGCAATGTTCACATCGCGGTAGGCCATACCGGCCAGCTTTACCATTTCAGCAGCTTCAATGCTGTCAACGATGTGTATGAGTGAACGATCGAAAAACCATTGGTAAATCTCAAGCGCCTTTTCGGTCGCCTCCGGTGAAACACCGCCAATTACTTTGGGTGTGCGCAGCAACTGCTCGAGCATGGTGCCGCTCTTGATGCGCTCGGGGCTGTGCACCAACAAGAAGTCGGTGCCGTGTTTTTTGCCTGTCGACTCAATGGCAGGAACCACTATGTCGCGGCCATAGCCAACGGGTATCGATGTTTCAATTACGATTAAAACATTATTGCTGAAATGAGGAGCTAGTTCGCGAAAGCAATTGAGAAAGGGTTCATCGAGAATGTTCTTTTGCTGATCAACGAGAAGGGGAATGGCCACAATGACTGCAGCACTGTCCTTCACTTGTGCAAAATCGTTTGTGACGATTAGCTGACCGGAGGAAAATGATGTGGTTAGAACTTCTGCTAAACCGGGCTCGTTGGTTTCATATTGTCCCTCAGAAAATACACGGTGAAGTTGTGGGTTGATATCTACGGCAACTACCTGTATGCCGTTTTTCAGCATGTTGGCTACGATGGCCTGGCCAATCTTCCCAAAACCTACAACACTAATTTTTTTCATAATTTTCTTTGAACCATTTCAATGTGTTAAACACTCCTTGAGCGAGGTTAACCTTTGGCTGCCATCCATACATATCGCGCAGCTTGTTAACCTTCGGATAGCGCACTCGAATTTCCGTAAAATCCATCGGTACAAAATCAATTTTAGAAGCAGATGCGGTTCCGGTCAAATCGCCGGCGGCACGTATTACTTCCTCACCCAGGCTCACCGTAGAGGCTATTGCCCACGGGTTGCCTACATTAAAGCACTCAGGACCTTGGTGCGGCTTGTTGAATATGACCATCAAGGCTTCAATGAAATCGGTGATGTAGCACCACGAACGAATGGCCATGCCGCTACCTTCAATACGGAGGTCTTTTTGTTCGAGTACGTTCTTGCAAAAGTTTGCAATAGCGCCTTCTCCAATTTGTCGTGGGCCATAGATATTGAAAGGACGAATGATGGTGCTGGTCCATCCATATTCTTCGCTATAGCGGAAAATAAGCTGCTCCCCGCCAATCTTACTGCCGGCATAACACCAGCGTTTGTCTTGAGGAGGACCGATGCGCTGATACGACTCTTCGTCAACCTCCACGGCATCAGTGCCAAAAGTTTCACTGGTGCTCATATCGAATATGCGCTTGATGCCAAGCTCAACCATGCATTCCAACACGTTGTAAGTGCCGATAAGATTCACCTTGAGTGTCTTTGCCGGGAAGTTGTAGTAGTTGCTCACACCTGCAATAGCCGCCATGTGAAAAACCATCTCGCTGCCTTCCATTGCTTTTTTCAATTGATCTTTATCGAGAATATCGCCCTGTGTAAACTTCACTGACGGATGTTCAAGAATATCGGAGTATTTAATGGCATTGCGATGCAGATTATCGAAGATGTGCACGTGGTGTCCTTCTGCAACAAGTCGCTCTGTCAGATGCGATCCAATAAAGCCGGCTCCGCCGGTTACAAAAACGTTCATAGGGTATGGTTTGGCCTCGCGAATGTAAGCAGAATTGGCCTGCAACAGCCATTATGCAAGAGGCTTTGCAGGCCTGTTGAAGCGGCTTTGAATGGAGGCTGCAACAGGAGCGAGATAACCTCCTGCGAGCATCAGGAAAAACGGATAGGATGAGGCGAGGTAGCGTTGTTCCACAAAGCCGATGGCGCTATGCATCACGACAAGCCCCATGGGAAGGCACATCCATAGCAGGTATACCCATTTTCGTTGAACAAGCCAAACTATACACATCCATACGGACAATAAGCTAAGCAGCGGAATGGCGGCAAAACTGGCTGCCTTGATGATTTTTTGGCCGAGGGTCATTTCGCTCAGTGAAGGGAAGGGAAGGTCGTCGATGCGTCGAGGGAAAAGAATCATGCCCGCGAACTTGATGCGGTTGAGCAGGTAGTAGCGAATAGGGTAGTTTGTAATGTAGGATTGGCGAATGCGGTTGCTTCGCTCCACAATCGATTGCTCTAGTGCAATGGCGTCGATTTCGGAAAGTGCTCCCGAATGCAATCGATGATAGTCTTCTTTCAATAACAGTAGCGTTGAGATATCATATTCGGTGGTAAAATCGTTGGCATCAAATGGAGCCGGGAGTTCTCGTGGTGAATCGAAAAACCAATGTGATTCACCTCCTATAGCCCAAGGCTGGTAGTCGCCCCCGCTTGCCAAAATCCAACCCCGAATGGCTGCAAAATCCGGTGTGATTTGGGGTTGGCATTCTCCCAGTGGAGCTAGAAGTACAACTGTTCTGTCATAGGTGATTTGATTGCGCAATGTCCACCCTCCGATAGCCACAATGGTTGGAACAAATAGAAGTAAAGTCGCGCGAATACTGCGTGCATGGAGACCGCGAGAAAGTAACAGCAAGACCCCAAATCCGGGCAAAACAGCTAGCATGGCAGGTCGCAGAAAAACAGCAACACACATCCCGATTCCGGTAAGCAGGATGTCTTTGTTTTTCTGGTAAAGTAGATAATTCGAAAAGGCGAAAACGGATAGAAGAGTGATTGAAATGCACAGACTGTCGGATAAGAGGTAGTTGTTTCGCACCGCAGTGAAAGTACTGATACAAGCTAGAAGATAAGTGATGTGCAAGGCACGTAGCGTTTGAAAAATGCGGGCAGCAAGTATTCCCAGGCAAAGGGTAGCAAAAATGTCGAATGCAACTTGCACGAAAATCATGGCTTGCATAGCCGCGGTGTCGGTGAGAAAAGCACGCAAGGGCAGGTAGAACGGCAGAAGGCCGGGCATATGACACATGCCCTGGTAATGCCCTTC
>Ga0315906_10005002_pt1 | contig 16764 bp, 14 predicted proteins | sample LakEriMetagenome_4_FD_203526 | JGI IMG/M metagenome (GOLD analysis project Ga0315906, IMG submission 203526) | Freshwater fungal communities from buoy surface, Lake Erie, Ohio, United States - Buoy 2 MA122 | ecosystem: Environmental > Aquatic > Freshwater > Lake > Lake biofilm | place: USA...
ACTATACGAAACGGCCCCGGAAAGGGCGGCGGCAGGCCGTCCCGAATCGCCGTTTCCGTAAGGACTCCCGGCCTCGTCAGTGGGGAAGCGGCGCCGCCGGAGGCCGCGTGTGGGGCGTCTCGCCCCGGAGCCGGCGCGCCAGTTCGGCGTGGATCCGCGGGTCGTCGAAGGCGCTCATGTGGGCGTACTCGCCGGAGGGCGTCGGGAGCCACCAGAGCGGCTCGCCTTCGGGCGCGGCGAACTCCTCGCCCACGGTGGCGTCGTCGAGCCGCGCGTAGCAGACGAGTTCGTACGAGCGCGGCGTTTCACGGAGACGCGCGATGAAATCCGAGGTCGGCACCATGTCGTCGCCCTGCGGCACGCCGAAGGGGGCGGCGGCCATCCGCGCGCCTTCGTGCGGCGACGAGAGCGTGTAGAGGCGCTTGATCCGGAGGAACCGTCCGCTCGCATCGGGCATCGCCGCGAAACGGGCGACGATTCCGCCCATGGAGAACGCGACCACGTCGACCTCCGGAAGCGCGTCGACCTCGACGCCGAGCTGGCCCGCCGTCTCGCGAAGGACCTTCGCCCGCGCGCCGTCGAAGGTGAGTTCGTCGATGAAGGACATCTCGACGACCGGTCCCTCAAGCGTCCGCATCACGCCCGCCCGGAGCGCTCCGCTCGAGACCGCCGGGTCGCCGATCCCCGCAAGGAACACGACCGGCCGCTCGAGCGGACGCCGGTCGGCCTCCATGCGCGCGAGATCCGCGCGCGCCTCGGCCTTCGTCAGCGGAAACGACGGGTTGTCCGGCCGCTTCGGCAGCGAGCAGCCAGCCAGCACGGCAAGCACAGCAAGCAGCAGGGCGGCCGCGCTGCGGGTTGGAATGGCATTTCGGCCCGTGCTCATCCCGAGCGACCGATGGTCACCTGCTCGACGAGCCCCGCCCGGATCTTGTCGGCGCCGGAGCCGAGTTCGCCGATCGGATCGGGAGGAACGATCTCGACGAGCTTCTCGCCGAGGCGCGCCTCGCCGGCCTTCACCTTGGCTTCGAACGCGCGGCACTCCGCGAGCAGCCGGTCGAGGATCTCGGCCTCGGGCACGTTCGCGACCTTCTGGCCCTGCACGTAGATGATGCCGCGGCGGTCGCCGGCGAAGACGGCGACATCCGCGCCCTCGGCCTCGCCCGGGCCGTTCACGATGCAGCCCATGACCGCGACCTTGATCGGCAGCACGAGCTCGGGCATGAGCTTCTTCTCGACCTCCTTCACCAGCGTGAAGAGATCGACCTGGATGCGGCCGCAGGTCGGGCAGGCGATCAGCTCGACGCCCTTGCGCTCGCGCTTGCCGAGGCAGTAGAGGAGCTCGAGTCCGTCCTTCACCTCGTCGAGGTGGTCGCTCGCGTAGGAGATGCGGAGCGTGTCGCCGATTCCGTTCGCGATCAGGGTCGAAAGCGCGGCGATCGAACGGATCATGCCGGTGTCGCGCGGGCCCGCGTGGGTGACGCCGAGGTGCAGGGGGTAGTCGAACCGCTGCGAGATCTCGGTGTAGACGTCGATCACCATCGAGGCGTCCATCGACTTGGCGCTGATCGCGACGTCGTGGAAGCCACGGGCGTCGAAGATGTCGAGGTACTCTTCGAGCTTCGCGATCATCAGGGCGAGCATGTGGCCCGACTTGCGGTCGGCGAAGAACTTGCCGAGTTCCTCGGCGCGGCGCATCTTGTCCTTGCGCTCGATGATCGAGCCCTCGTTGACGCCGATCCGGATCGGGATCGAGCGCTCCTTGCAGGCGTCGATGACCTTGTTCACCTGCTCGCGGTCGCTGATGTTGCCGGGATTGAGGCGGATCTTGTGGACGCCTGCCTCGATCGCCTCGAGGGCGCGCTGGTAGTGGAAGTGGACGTCGGCGACGATCGGCACCGAGACCTGCGGCAGGATCTCGCGGAGCGCCTCGGTGTCCTTGCGCTCGGGCACGGCGACGCGGACGACGTCCGCGCCGGCCGCCGCGTAGCGCTCGATCTCGCGCACGCAGGCGTCGATCTCATGGGTGTAGCCCGCCGTCATCGTCTGGACGGCGATCGGGGCGTCGCCACCGATCCGGACTCGGCCGACGCGGTCATCGCCGAGCACGATCTGACGGGTCTTTCGTCGCGGATGCATGGGGCGGAGTATAGGGCGGCCCGGCCCGCTTCCTGCGCGCGCGACACGCAGTTCGCGGTTGCGCTAGATTGCAGGGGTTCCGGGCAAACACTGAAGGAGTCCGCCATGGAAGCCGCGTCCGCTCCCGCGCCCTACGTGCGCACCCGTCTCTCGATCATGATGTTTCTTCAGTACGCGATCTGGGGCGCGTGGCTGCCGATCCTGTACCCCTACCTGATGGGGCACCGGGACTTCAGCCTCGACCAGACCGGCCTCTGCCTGATGGCCGGCGCCGTCGGCGCGCTGTTCGGACCCTTCATCGCCGGGCAGCTCGCGGACCGTTCGTTCGCCACGGAGAAGCTCCTCGCGTTCAGCCACATCGTGGGCGCGGTCATCGTCTACTTCCTCGCCGGCGCGGCCGACTTCAAGGTCTTCCTCGCTCTCAGCTTCGTCTACGGACTGGTCTACGCGCCGACGATGGCGCTGACCAACTCGATCTCCTTCGCGAACCTGCCCGACCGCGATCGCGACTTCGGGCCGGTCCGGCTCTGGGGAACGATCGGCTGGATCGCCGCCGGCATCGGGCTCGGCCAGATCCTGTACCGGCACTACAACGAGACGCCCGACATGCTCGACGAGGGCCGCGGAATCGGCTTCATGATCGCGGCCATCCTCGGTGTCGTCATGGCGGCCTACTGCCTGACCTTGCCGCACACCCCGCCGACCAAGAGCGCCGCCGAGAAGACCGCGTGGCTCGAGGGTCTCAAGGAGATCGCGAAGCCGCCGCTCCTGATGCTCTTCGCGATCGCCGTCCCGGTCTCGATGATCCACCAGTTCTACTTCGTCTTCACGAGCGACTTCGTGACGAAGGTGCAGGCCTCCGCGGGCAGCGAGTCGGCCGACGCCTTCTCGGCGTGGATCAACAACATCTTCGGGGTCGGCGGAAGCGGCCTGATGACGATCGGCCAGATGACCGAGATCGCCGTGCTCGCGGCGATCCCGTTCTTCGCGAAGTCGGTCTCGCGCAAGAACCTGCTTCTCATCGGCCTCGCCGCCTACGCGGTGCGCATGGCGCTGTTCGCCTTCGCGCCGACGCTGCCGACGGTCATCCTCGGCATCTCGATGCACGGCCTGTGCTTCGGCTGCTTCATCTTCGTCGCCTTCATGGTGGTCGACGAGAACACCACGCCCGACATCCGCGCGACCGCGCAGAACCTCTTCAACCTCGTGATCGTCGGGATCGGCATCATCGTCGGCAGCCTGTTCGCGACGAGCGTGGTGGCGAAGTACGCGACCGGAGGCATCTCCGGACCGATGGACTACCAGAAGCTCTTCAGCGTCCCGATGTACATGGCGATCGGCTGCTTCATTCTGATGCTGCTTCTCTATCCGTCGAAGAAGAAGCCCGCCTGAACCGTGGCGGGCGAGGCGAACATCACCGATGTGGCGGCGCTCGACGAGCTTCGCCGCGCCCTGATCCGCTTCCGCGAGGAGGCGGCGATGGCGGTCGCCGAGGCCGATTCCGAGGTGAAGCGGACCTTCGTCTGGCTCGAGCGCGACCGGATGCTGCACTGGAAGCGGGCCGTCCCGCGGCTCGAGGAGGAGCTCGCGGGCGCGAAGAGCGCGCTCTATCGCAAGGAGATGCAGACGATGGGCACGGGGCAGCGCCCGTCGACCATCGACGAGAAGAAGGCGGTCGCGCGCGCGAAGGCGAAGTCCGAGGAGGCGCGCGAGTGCCTCGACCGCACGAAGCGCTGGATGACCGCGCTCGAGCGCGAGGTCTCGCTCTACAAGTCGCACATGTCGCCGGTGTCCTCGCTGATCGACCGCGACCTGCCGAGCGCGATTCTGCGCCTCCGGAACATGGCGCTCGCGCTCGAGGCGTACCTCGCCTCTCCGACGCCGGCGCTGGCCGAGCAACTCGAGCGCTCGCGCGGGCGGGTCCGCTCGATGCGGCGGGCAGGGGAGCAGCGGAGTTCCGCCGAGGACGCCGAGATGGAGCGCGAGCAGGCGGAACTCGAGGCCGACGAGCGGGCGCTCGCGGCGGCCCGAGACGAGGCGATGCGCGCGCTCGCGCGGGAGCAGGGCGGCGAGTCCGCGGAAGGTCGGGCTCGATGAGCCTTTCCGACAGCCGGGCGAGGCTCAACAGCGCCCATCGCGATCTCCTGATCGCCTGGCATCGCGCGCGCGAGTCCTGGCACGACGACGTGGCCCGCACCTTCTTCGAGCGCTCGATCGAGCCGATCGACGCGCAGCTCCGGGCCGCCATGAATGCGCTCGAGTCGATGGACGAGGTGCTGCGCCGCATCCGCAACGAGTGCGGCGACCGCTAGCGCGGCGTAGACTGCGCCCATGGCCAAGGCAATCGCAGACCCCGCGGAACTCCGTCGCTTCGCCCAGGATCTCCATCGGTTCAACGCCGAACTGCAGGGACAGGTCAGCGCCATGGGCGCGAAGCTCGGCTCGCTGCAGGCGACCTGGAAGGACCAGGAGCAGCAGAAGTTCGCCGAGGAGTTCGACCAGACCATGAAGGTGCTCGTCAAGTTCCTGCGCGTCTCCGAGCAGCACGTGCCCTTCCTCGTCCGCAAGGCCGAGCGGCTCGAGGAGTACCTGAAGCAGCGATGAGCGACGCGCCCGACACGTCCTGCTACATCGGCGGCGAGTTCGTGCGCGGCGATGCCGCGCCGATCGTGGTCGTGGATCCGGCGACCGATCGCACGCTCGCCGAGGTTCCCGGAGCGAGCCCGGCGATGGTCGCGCACGCGGCCGATGCCAACGCGCGCGCGGCGCGCGAGATGCGCGCGCTCCCCGTCCTTCGCCGCGTCGAGCTCGTCCGGCGACTCGCCGCCGCGATTCGCGCCGACGCGCCGGCGCTTGCAGCGCTTCTGACGGCGGAGAGCGGAAAGCCGATCGCCGAGAGCCGTGGCGAGGTCGAGTACGCGGCGAGCTTCTTCGACAACGCGGCCGCGGCCGCGGAGATGGCGTCGGGCGAACTGCCGGCGTCGCGCATGCCCGACCGCCGGATCCTCGTCCTTCGCGAACCGGTCGGCGCGACCTTCGCGATCACGCCGTGGAACTTTCCGCTCGCGATGATCGCACGCAAGCTCGCGCCCGCGCTCGCGGCCGGATGCTCGCAGACGGTGAAGCCGGCCGAGGAGACTCCGCTGACCGCGCTGCGATTCGCCGCGATCTTCTCGCGGTGCGCCACGGAGTGCGGCGCGCCGCGCGGCGCGTTCGGCGTCGTGGTCGGCGACCCGCCGATGGTCGCGCGCGGCTTTCTCGACCATCCCGCGACCCGCAAGCTCACCTTCACGGGCTCGACGGAAGTCGGACGGCTGCTCGCGGCCCAGTGCGGCCCTCGGCTCATCCGGACCGCGCTCGAACTCGGCGGAAACGCCCCGTTCCTCGTCTTCGCCGACGCGGACCTCGACCGCGCGGCCGACCAGGCGATGCTGACCAAGTTCCGCTTCATGGGGCAGACCTGCATCTCGGCGAACCGGTTCCTTCTGGCGGAGCCGATCGCGGCCGCCTTCCTCGAGCGCCTCGAGCGCCGGATGGACGCGCTCGCCATCGGCGACCCGCGGCTCGAAGCGACCCGAATCGGCCCGCTCATCAACGATGCCGCCGTCACCAAGGTCGAGGCCCACGTCGCCGACGCCGTCGCCAAGGGCGCGCGCGTGCGGCGGGGCGGTCGACGGGTGCAACTCCCCGGCCTCTCGCGTCGCTTCTACGAGCCGACGATCCTCGAGGGCTGCTCGCCGGCGATGCACTGCGCCTGCGAGGAGACCTTCGGCCCCGTCGTGGCGACGATCGCGTTCAAGGACGAGTCCGAGGCGATCGCGCTCGCGAACGCGGTTCCGCACGGACTCGCCGCGTACGCCATGACGCAGGACGTCGACCGGCTGGTTCGCGTCGCGGAGGCGCTCGAGTTCGGCGTCGTCGGCGCCAACGATGGCGCCCCGAGCACCGCCGAGGCGCCCTTCGGCGGACGCAAGGACTCGGGCATCGGGCGCGAGGGCGGCGGCCACGGCCTCGACGCGTACGTCGACCTGAAGTACGTCAGCCTGCGCGTCCGCGGAAACGCCTGATCGACGGGAAGAAGAACGCGCCCCCGGCGGATGCCGGGGGCGCGGTGGTTCTCATGCGAGGCTGGCGGATCAGTCCGCTGAGGCCGAACCGATCGAATCGCGGTCGGCGTCGGCTTCGCCCTCGAGGTCGGCCATGTGGCCAGGAAGGAAGCTCGCGAGACGCTGCCGCCGCACCGGGTGCTGCAGCTTGCGGATCGCCTTCGACTCGACTTGACGGACGCGCTCGCGCGTGACCTTGAAGATCCGGCCGACCTCCTCGAGGGTGTAGGTGTAGCCGTCGCCGATGCCGTAGCGGAGCTTCAGGATCTCGCGCTCGCGATAGGTCAGGGTCTTGAGCACGTCGTTGATCCGCTGGCGGAGCATGTCGCTCGTGGCGGAATCGGACGGACTCTCCTGACGCTCGTCCTCGATGAAGTCGCCGAAGTGCGAGTCTTCGCTCTCACCGACCGGACGATCGAGCGAGATCGGATGGCGCGAGATCTTCATCACGCGCCGGGTCTCCTCGATCGGCATCTTCGCCTTGATGGCGATCTCCTCGATCGTCGGCTCGCGGCCGAGCTCCTGCAGAAGTCCCTTCTGGATGTTCCGGAGCTTCGACATCGTCTCGATCATGTGGACCGGGACGCGGATGGTGCGGGCATGGTCCGCGATCGCGCGCGTGATGGCCTGGCGGATCCACCAGGTCGCGTACGTCGAGAACTTGTAGCCGCGCTTGTACTCGTACTTGTCGACCGCGCGCATCAGGCCGGTGTTGCCTTCCTGGATGATGTCGAGGAAGGGGAGGCCGCGGTTGCGGTACTTCTTCGCGATCGAGACCACGAGGCGGAGGTTGCCGCCCGAGAGGTCGCGCTTCGCCTGCTCGTACTCGCCGAAGACGCGCTGGATGTCGCGCATGCGGCGCTCGAACTCGTCCATCGGCTCGAGCACGAGGTTGCGGAGGCCGTCGAACTCCTCCTGCATCACGTACACGTCCTCGGGGTCGTAGCGGTCGGGGTGCTTCTCCGCCTTCACGAGGTTGCGCTGCATCTCGCGCATCTTGGAGACGATGCCGAGGAGCTTGCGGTAGAGCGGGATGATGCGGCCGGTGCGCAGGCAGCACTCCTCGAGGAGCGTGCCGATGCGCCGGCGGCGCAGGGTGATCTCGCGGTTGAGCTGGGTGCGCTGCGACGCGGACACGCCGCCCGCCTCGAGCTGCTCCCACGCCTGCAGGTTCAGCTTGAGCAGGCGCTCGATCGTCGGCAGGTTCGCCGGGATCCGCTGCTCGATCTTCTGCTTCGCGTGCGGCTCGGCGGTCGAGATGCGCATGGTCCGGTCGAACGGCAGCTTCTGGGCGTGCACGTCCTTGAGGATCTTCACGGCCTCGCCGGCGGCATAGTCGCTCTCGAGCACCTTGCGGCGGAAGATCATGCGCGTCGTCTCGATCTTCTTCGCGAGACGGATCTCCTCCTCGCGGGTCAGCAGGGGGATCGTGCCCATCTGCGTGAGGTACATGCGGATCGGGTCGTCGATCCGCTTCGAACCCTGCTCGGCGAGCGCCTTCTCGACGGCGGCCTGCATCTCCGAGTCGTCGAGGATGTCCTCCTCCACGTCGAAGTCGTCCGGCTCCGGGCCCTCCTCCTCGCCGGAGGCCTCGCCCTCGGCGGCCTTCTTCTTGCGCTTGTTCTTCTTGATCTCGAGCTCGGCCGCGGCGAGAGCCGCAGCCGACGGCTGCGCAGGGCCGGACGAGCCGGAATCGGACCGAGGCGCCTTCTTCGGATCGTCGCGCTGGAACTTGAGGTTGGTCTGGAGCGGCGCATCGAAGCAGACGTAGCTGTTCCGGCGGATCTCGACCTCGTCCACCATCTCGATCTGGTGCTCGGCCATGAACACGAGCAGCTCGTCGAGCTTCTCGGGATCGACGAACTCGTCGGGCAGGCAGGTATTCAGCTCCTCGTAGCTGATCCAGCGCCGGCGGATGCCGTGCTCGACCAGCTCGCGCAGGACTGGAGAGGCGGTCTCGAGGGTGTCAAGCGTCATGCTCACGTTCGTACACTCCGTGCTTCGTTCGATCGATTCTTCAGATCAGTCTCTTCCACCGGGTCCCCGGTCGGTCGTCGCGCCGGAGCTGCGACCGAACAGTCTTCTCGCTGCGGTGGCGTCATGCCCTCGCTCGCGCAGCTGCGCGAGGCGTTCAACCGCACCATCTGTTCCGAGTGTTCGGGAGGCTCCAGCCTCGTCACGCTCACCGGAGTTCCTCAAGCGTTCGCGACGATCGAGGTTCTCGAGGTCGCGCCAGCTGACGGCGACCTCCTCTGTCGCCGTCCGGCCTTCCTGGCCCGCCGCGTCGCGAAGGACGTCGGCTCCGAACATGTAAAGGTCGGATGCTAGGCTCTTTAGACTTGTGTCGGCAAGTTCACCGAGCAGGCCGTCAAAGTTCAGTACGCGAGCCGCCTCGGCCGCGCTGCTGATCGCGGCAAAGATTGCCGAATGTGCGGGGTCCGCGAACTCCTCGGGCCGAATCGCCTCGGAAAGCGGCAGCGCGCCCGCGCCCTCGACGGGCACGGATGCGCGCGCAAGTCCGGGTTCCGCGCAGAGCACGGCCAGCAGGCGCCGCTCGGCCTCGCGGCGGGCCCGGGCCCGCTGCGGACTCGCGATCATGTCTGCACCGACGGTCGCCGATTCCGGCGCTTCTCCTGGCTTCGGCTCGATGATCGCGCCGCCATCGGCGCCGGGAAGGGGACGCGGGCGGATCGCCTTGGCAAGGCGGTCGATCTCGGGCGCGGGAAAGTTGAAGAGGTCCGAAAGCGTCTGAAGCACGAGCTGTCGGCGCAGCCCGGGCATGGCGTTGAAGCCGAGATCGACGAACTTCGCCACGGTCTGCTCGATGAGCTGCTGGCGCCCCGAGAGTCCGCGGCCCTCGAGCTGCCGGCGAATCCGAGTCGCCATGAACGGCAGCGCGTCGACGGATCGCGACAACGCCTCGCGGAAGCGCTCGGCGCCGCCTTCGCTTCGAAGCAGGTCGTCGGGATCGAGCCCGCCGGGCAGCACGCAGATGCGGATGTCGATCGTCTCGGAGAAGAAGACCTCGACCGCGCGGTCGGCCGCCTTCTGGCCGGCCTCGTCGCCGTCGAAGAGCAGCACGACCCGCTCCGCGAGCCTGCGCAGGACGCGCGCATGCTCGCGCGTCAGCGCGGTGCCGAGCGTGGCGACCGCGTTGCCGAATCCGGCGCGATGGCAGGCGATGACGTCGGTGTAGCCCTCGGTCACGATCGCCGTCGACTGCTCGACGATCCGGCGCTTCGCGAGGTGGATGCCATAGAGCGCCCGCGACTTGTGGAAGACGGGAGACTCCGGGCTGTTGAGGTACTTCGGCTCCTGCTCGGGATCGAGCTTGCGGCCGCCGAAGGCGATCGGCCGACCGAGCTCGTCGTAAATCGGAAAGACCAGCCGGTCGCGAAGGAGATCGATGTAGTCGCCGCTGCGCGAGGGCCGGATCACGCCGGCCTGGACGAACGCGTCGAACGACGGATAGTCGGCGCCGGCGGACTTCACCGCCTTGCGCACGCCCTCGACGAGCGCGTCCATCCGCTGCGGGGCGGCGCCGAGCCCGAACGCCTGCGCCGTCTCCGCGTCGTACCCGCGGCGCCCCGCCTCGGCGCGGGCGCGCGCGCCCGCCTCCGCGTCGGCGTACACACGTCGGAAGAACTTCTCGGCGAGCGCATTCGCTCGCAGCACGTCGTCGCGCGTCGGCTCGCCGGCCTTTCGCTGGTTGCGCGCGCCCTCCCACGGAGTGAGCTCGACGTTCGCGCGTTCGGCGAGGAAGCGCAGCGCCTCCGGGAACTCCATCCGGTGGTAGTTGATGACGAAGTCGATCGCGTTGCCGGCGGCGCCGCACGCGAAGCACTTGTAGAACCCAGTGCCCTTGTGCGTCACCACCGACATCGAGGGCGAACGATCATCGTGGAACGGGCACAAGCCGACGTGCTCGCGACCCTTCGGCCGCAATGCGACCACCTCGCCCACCAGCGACAGGATGTCTGTCGCGGCGAGCACGCGGTCGCGGTCGTTGTTGAAGCTTGCGGTCACGATGGTCGGTCTGGTGGGTGCTGGCGAACTCGGACAAGCGGTGGAGATCGATCACGCGGGGCAAACCGTGCAACCACGGCGCGCGACGCGCTGCTGGAGCGACCTCCACAGGCGACGAAACACAACATGCCCGAATGCAGCCAAACAGCCCCGGGGAAAGGGACAACGTCCGAAGACATGCGAACGAAACGCAGGTCGCGGCCTTCCGCGGCGCCCGGCGCCCGTGATCGGGCCCGAGAGAACTCGCCTCGGCGTGTCGGATGTGCACTCGGGAACAACTGGCAGGTCGGAGATTGTCCGGCCCGACTCGCGGGTCAACGGACCAGGTACTGCCGCGCCGACAGTAGCCCAGACGCGGCGCGAGGCAACCGCCTGCATGAGATTTCCACGGCGTTTCCCGCGAATCTCGAATCCCCACCACGCGTGCAAGATCGCGCGTGCGCAGCAAAAAGGAAGACGCCGACCCATCGAGACGGGTCGGCGTCCGAGTGGACGATCAATCGGCGTTCGCGCTCAGACCTTCTCGCCGTTCTTCACGCGGCGGGTGTACGCATACTTGCGCTTCACCGGCTTCACGACGAGGCCCGCGCGGATCGAGCGGGTCGAGGCCTTGACGCGCTTCGGCGAGCCGTCCTCGACGATCGTGACGACCTGCAGGTTCGGCTTGAAGGTGCGGCGCTTGCGGGACGTGGTCTTGATGCCGACGCCACCGAGATACTTGGCCTTGCCGCGGTACTTGCAGACCCAGCCGGACGAAGTGGAGGCACCGGAGAAATGGCAGACGCGGGGCATGGAGATCTCGTTTCCTCGCCGCTCGGGCGAGTTCCGCACTATAGCGATCCCGACGGGGGATGCAAGCAGTCGCTTCGAACGGGAAGGTCTCGGGACAGAAGCCCGGCCGCGCGAAGCACGGACGCCAGGCCTGCGATATCGGACGATCCGAAGCACGCCACCTCGTGACTGTCGGCGTCGAGCACGCCCCAACGGACCCCGGCGCGATAGATCGGGATGACGATCTCCGAGCGGTCGCGCGGGTCGCAGGCGATGTAGTCCGGCCCGAGAAGCCCGACATCCTCGACAAGCCGCACCGACTCCTCGACAAAGCCCTGTCCGCAGACCCCGTGCAGCCCGATCGGGGAGCACGCCGGCTTGTCGCGGCGGGCCGCGAGGAGCATCTGCCCTTGACGGGTCGCCGGGTCGGCCCGAGCCTCGGGATCCTCGAGGTAGAAGCCCACCCAGCTCAGGCCGTGGGGCGCGAGCGCATCCCAGAGGATGTCGCAGAGCGGGCCAAGGCGCTCCTCAGGATCCGCGTACGCCACGGACACCTCAAGCGCCGAGCGCCTGAGCTCCGCGTAGAGGTCAGGCGATCCGGCGCCTCGGCGCCATCCGGTTCTCTTGAGCGGCTCCGACATCGCGGGTCAGGCCGATTCCTTGGCGACCTCGGTCGCAACCCGGGTGACGAGCTGCGCGAGCGGAAGCTTTCGCTCGATCGCCTCGGCCGTGATCGTGTAGACCGCGTCGCGATTGTCGAGATCGGGCAGGTGGTACATGTGCGGCACCATGATCTCGTCGATCACGGCCCGAAGCGCGCGCGCGCCGGTGTCGCGGGCGAGCGCCCGGTCGGAGATGAGCTCGAGCGCGTCGCGCGTGAACTCAAGACGCGCGCCCTCGAGCGAGAACATGTACTGGTACTGGCGGACGATCGCGTTCTTCGGCTCCGTGAGGATCGAGATCATCGCCGCGCGGTCGAGCGGCATCAGCGGGGTGATGATGGGCAGTCGGCCGACGAGCTCCGGGATCATGCCGAACTCGAGCACGTCCTCGGGAAGGACCTGCGCCAGCACGTGCCGCACCGCGTCCTCCTTCGGCTTGTTCTCGTGGATGTCGGAACCGAAGCCGATGCGCCGCTTGCCGAGGCGCTTGCGGATGATGTCGTCGAGCCCGACGAACGATCCGCCGCAGACGAACAGGATGTGGGTCGTGTCCATCTGGATGTACTGCTGCTCGGGATGCTTGCGTCCGCCCTGGGGCGGAACGTTCGCCACGGTTCCCTCGAGCATCTTGAGCAGCGACTGCTGCACGCCTTCGCCGGAGACGTCCCGGGTGATCGAGACGTTCTGCGACGTCTTCCCGATCTTGTCGATCTCGTCGATGTAGATGATGCCGCGCTGGGCGTTCTCGAGGTCGTAGTCGGCCGCCTGCAGCAGCTTGAGCAGCAGGTTCTCGACGTCCTCGCCGACGTATCCCGCTTCGGTGAGCGTCGTGGCGTCGCCGATCGCGAACGGCACGTTGAGGATGCGCGCGAGCGTCTTCGCGAGAAGCGTCTTCCCGGTTCCGGTCGGTCCGATCAGAAGCACGTTCGACTTGTCGAGCTCGATCGCGCTGTCCTCGGACTCGATGACGCTCAGCCGCTTGTAGTGGTTGTGCACCGCGACCGAGAGCGCGCGCTTGGCGGCGTCCTGGCCGATGACGTACTGGTCGAGGAACTCCTTCAGCTGCCTCGGCGACGGGATCGTCGCGAACAGCGGACGCGCCGCCGCGACGCGGCGCTTCTCCTGCTTGAAGATGTTCTGGCAGAGGTCGGTGCAGTTCGAGCAGATGTAAACGTCGCCCGGGCCCTCGACCATCGCGCCGACCTCGCGAGAGGTCTTGCCGCAGAAGCTGCAGGTCGTGGTCTTCCGGCCGCGGAATCCGCCGTCGCCACCGGAGCCGCCACCACCGCCCGCGCCACCGCCGGGCCCATTTCCGCCGCCACCCTGGCCGAACCCGTCCTCGCCGCGCCCGGCGCCTCCGGTGCCGCTCGGACCTCGTCGGCCCGGCGCGCTCGCCGAGTAGGGGGCGGGGGTCCCGTGGCCGGCCTTGGAGGGGCGGTGGGGGCGGGGCTGGTTCGAGGGACTCGGTGACTGCATGAGACTCGCTTCCAAGGAATCATTCGCCGGGAGGAACTGGGCTCCGCGACGCCGCGCATTGCGCGGAGGAAGACTGTATCGGACGAGAGAATACCCGTCCGACACTTGCGGTTTCGAGGATGCCTGATTCCACGGATACCCGGGGAACCCTCGAAGTCGCGCCCGACCCGAGGTCAGGACCCGTCGCCGGTGTCGCCGGAGCCCGAGACTGGCTCGGACCGCGACGCCTGTCCGGAGACGCTCTTCGTGGATCGGACGGAACCGATCAGGGCTTCGCGCGCCCGCGCGAACTCCTCGTCGGTGAGCTTTCCCTCGCGCTTCAAGCGACGCAGATCATCCAGAGTGAACGGGCCAGAGACCTCGTCTCCGGCCCGCATCCACTTGCGGATCGCGATCACGACCAGCCAACCGACCACCACGATCGCCGCCAGTCCGAGAAGCGGCGGCGCGACCGAGGTGAACAGATCCGCCTGGAGCATCGGAGAGACGCCTGTCGCGGCAGCAAGGACCGATCAGCCCTTGGCGGCCGCGGCCTTCTTCTGCACGAGTTCGTTCCAGTCGGCCGCCGGGACATCCGCGATCTTCGCCTGCCCGATGATGCGGTCCGACACCTTGGCGTCGCGGATCGCGGAGATGACCTCGCTCATGCGACCGGACTTCTCGATCGACTGGCGCATCTGCTCGGGGCGCACGTTCTGCTGCGCGGCCATCATCGCGATGCGGCCGTTGAGCTCCTGCTCGGTGATGTTCACGCCGAAGTGCTCGGCGAGGCGCGCCATGATGAAGAAGAGCTTGAGCCGGTCGAGGGCCGCCTTCTCGCTCGAGCCGCGCGTCTCGGCGAGACGACGCTCGACGGACCCCTCGTCGAGGCCGCGCGAGAGGAGCTCCATGCGCTGCTGCTCGATCGAGCGGGTGGCCTGCTCGGCGGTCAGCTTCGCGGGAAGCTTGAAGTCGATCCGGGAGACGAGCTCCTCGGAGACCTGCTCGCGCATCGCGGCGCGCTGCTCGCCGTCGCGACGCTGCTCGAGCGCGTCCTTGACCTGCTCGCGGAAGAGTTCCTCGCTCTCGGCGCCGAAGAGCTCGGCGAGCTCCTTGGCCGACCGGGGCGCGATGCGCTCGGCCTCGCCGATCGTGTAGGTGACGGTGATCGACTTGCCGCGCAGCTCCTCGCGCTCGTGGGAATCCGCGCCCTTGGTGGTCACGGTGATGATGTCGCCGACCTTCTTGCCGAGCAGCGCCTTGTCGAGGCCGTCGAACATCAGGCCGAGCAGCGCACCCTTGCCCTCGTCCTCCTTGGCGGGAACGACGCAGAGGGCCTTGTCGGTCTCGAAGTACGTGCCGTCGCGACCCTCGACGGTCACGACCGCCTTGCCGAGCATGCGATCGAGGTGCTCGAGCGCGCCGTCGAGGCGGCTCGGCGTTCCGAAGCGATAGCTCTGGCGGAGGATCTCGCCGTCGATGTGCTCGGCGCCGACATCGATCACCGGCTTCTTGATCTCGAGGCCGGACAGATCGGGGATCTCGAAGTCGGGAGCGACCTCGATCTCGACGGAGAAGGTGAAGGCCTTCCCGCTCTCGAGCTCGGGGACGGTCTCGCCCTCGACGGTCCGCGGATCGCTGATCGGACGGAGCTTGTTCTCCTCGATCGCGCGCGCGTACGCGTCGGACATCAGCTGTCCGCGCGTCTCGTTCATCACGCTTCCGCCGAAGCGCTTCTCGACGAGCGAGCGCGGCGCACGGCCCTTGCGGAAGCCGGGAAGCGCGATCTCGCTGACCAGCGTGGCCATGGCGGTCTCGATGCGCGAGCGGACCGCGTCCGCGGGCACCGTCAGCGTCATGCGCTTGGTGCAGGGAGCGGGTTCCTGGATCGAGATCTGGACGTCGAGCGGGGTGGCGGTCGCGGTGGACATTTGGGTTGGTTCCGTCAGATGGCCGGGGCGCTCCCGGCGGGGTGCAAGGGGGACGAGTATAGCGGATCGACCACGGCCGACGAACGGGTCAGTCGCGACCGCGTCGGTTCGGGAAGGACAGCCGCCTCCCGAGCGGGAGGCGGCCGGTGGACGAACTCGGGGGAAGGTCCGATCAACGCGTGGAGAACAGCATCTCCGCGTAGTTCGGCAGCGGGTAGAGGTCGGCCGGCATCACCGACTCGAGGCCGTCGCAGAGTCGACGCGTCTCGAGCATCGCGGGGAGCAGGGCGTCGCGATAGTGCCGCGCCTCCTTCTCGTGATCGCCGTGGAAGCTCTCCGCCTCCTCGACCTTCGCGATCGCCTTGCGCAGGCTTTCGACCTGCCCGACGACCTCGCGAAGCTGGAGTTCGGCGCCCGGACACTCGACGCCGCAGTTCTGCGTGGCGCCGACGGTGTCGGCGAGCTCCGCCTGGAACCGCATCGCGCAGGGGAGCAGCGCGGTGCGGACCATCGAGCGAAGCGTGCGCGACTCGATGCGGACGAGCTTGATGTACTGCTCGACCATGACGCCGTATCGCGCCTCGAGCTCGCGCTTCGAGAGCACGCCGTACCGCGCGAAGAGGTCGGCGGCCTTCTTCGTCCCGAAGCAGGCGATCGCGTCGACGGTCGACGGGTGGTTCGCGAGACCGCGGCGGCGCGCCTCGTCGTGCCAGGCCTTCGAATAGCCGTCGCCGTCGAAGCAGACGCGGCGGTGCTCCTTCACGACCTCCTTGAGCAGGCTCTTGACCGCCGCCTCGAGCTTGGCGCCCGAGGCGTTCTTGCCGGCGCGCTTCTCGAGCTGCGTGGCCATGTAGTCGAGGCTCTCGGCGATGATCGTGTTGAGCACCGTGTTCGGCCACGCCACCGACGCGCTCGAGCCGACCGCGCGGAACTCGAACTTGTTGCCGGTGAAGGCGAACGGCGAGGTGCGGTTGCGGTCGCTCGTGTGCTTCGGAATCTGCGGCAGCGTGGTGGCGCCGAGCTCGAGCGCGCCGCCCTTCATCGTCTTCTTCGGATTGCCCGATTCGAGCTGGTCGAGGATGTCGGCCAGCATGTCGCCGAGGAAGATCGACATGATCGCCGGCGGCGCCTCGTTCGCGCCGAGACGGTGGTCGTTCGCGGCGCTTCCGATCGAGCCGCGGAGCAGCTCGGCATGCAGGTCGACCGCGCGGATCACCGCGCAGAGGATCGTGAGGAACTGCATGTTCGTATGGGTGTCGTCGCGCGGATCGAGCAGGTTGACGCCCGTGTCGGTCGCGATCGCCCAGTTGTTGTGCTTGCCCGAGCCGTTGACGCCGGCGAACGGCTTCTCGTGCAGGAGGCAGACGAAGCCGTGGCGCTCCGCGGTCTCCTTGAGCACGCTCATCGTGATCATCTGGTGGTCGACCGCGACGTTCGCGTTCTCGTAGGTCGGCGCGAGCTCGAACTGGCCGGGCGCGACCTCGTTGTGGCGGGTCTTCACCGGCACGCCGAGCTCGAAGAGACGGGCCTCGACCTCGGCCATGTACGCGAGCACGCGCTGGGGAATCGCGCCGAAGTAGTGGTCCTCGAGCTGCTGGCCCTTCGGCGCGGGCGCGCCGACGAGCGTGCGTCCGCAGATCAGGAGATCGGGACGCTGCGAGGCGAGGTCCTTGT
>Ga0315906_10005011_pt1 | contig 16754 bp, 15 predicted proteins | sample LakEriMetagenome_4_FD_203526 | JGI IMG/M metagenome (GOLD analysis project Ga0315906, IMG submission 203526) | Freshwater fungal communities from buoy surface, Lake Erie, Ohio, United States - Buoy 2 MA122 | ecosystem: Environmental > Aquatic > Freshwater > Lake > Lake biofilm | place: USA...
CTTTCGGCGGGGTCGTAGCCACTCCCCTGCCGCGCGGGCCGGTCCCGCGCCCCGGTCATCCCGGGTCCTCACCGGTCGGGCGAACGCCCGCCTTCCCTTCGATCCCGCCGGAACGCGGGCTTCTCCGGAGTCCGGCCACTCACGGGGGCCGTTGCCGGCGCGCGGGGGACCCGCGCGTCTGTCGTCGTTCAGTTGTGTCGTCGAACCCGATTCATTGCCTGGTATCAGCCACATCCCGCTTCTGCGGCGACCACCTTGCCCGGGTGGGCAGGTTGGCGGGGACCTGAGTCCCGTCTCTTGATGTCACGGTGGAATGATAGTCCGGTCAGGCCGGAAAATCAAGCCCCCAAAGATTTCGGCGGCGGCGTGCGGAACCCGCTCTCGTGCTCGAAACGCGCGGCGATGTCGAGCAGCGCGTCATCGGCGTGGCGCGGCGCGACCACGGTCATGCCGACCGGCATGCCCTTCGCGAGGCCCATCGGCAGCTAATCGTGGTCGACTATCTTCGACTAGGTACGATACCGAGTCTCTACGAGCTGCGGGTGCGCTTCTCCGTGAGCGTGTCGCCGTTGTGCTCATCGACGACCCGGTAGCGGATCCGATCCCGCCCATGAACGAGGGGTGCAGACGCCCGAGCGCGCGGCGGTCCTCATCGGGCAGGGTGGGGGCGGCGTGGATCTCGTCGAGCGGGGTCACCCGGTCGGCATCGAAGGCGTCGCGGATCGCGCTGCGGCGCCGCTCGCCCTTGATGGCGGCGATGACATGGGTGCGCTGCCGGTAGCCGAGGTCGATGACGGGCTGGGCGACGGACAGGGGGTGGGCCAAGCCATAGGAACCCACAGCAGGCTCAAAAAGTGAGGCGGGGGGGGCACCGGGATGGGGGGGTGTTTCTCGATTTTCCGATGGTTTCGTGCGTTGCCCCGACGGTTGGACGTCTGGAAGATGTGGCCCACCATGGAACGCCGATCGAAGCCGGGGCTGCACGTCTTTCCTAGAATATACAGAAATCTGTATCATAGAATCGTGAAGACCACCCTCGACCTCAACGACCAGCTCCTCACCGAGGCCAAGGCGCTCGCGGCGCGGCAGCGCACCAGCCTCACCCGCCTCATCGAGGAAGGCTTGCAGCTGCGCTTGCGTGTGGAGACCGCCGCCACGCCGCGGCCGCGGGTCCGGCTGCCGGTGTTCAAGGGTCGCGGTGGTCTGGTCGCGGGTGTCGATCCGCTCAGCAACCGCTCGCTCCTCGAGGCCGCGGACGATGACGCCTGATGTGAACGTCCTGGTCGCGGCGTCGCGCCTCGACCACCCGCATCATGCCGTCGCACGCCGTTGGCTCGAAGAGGCGTTGGGCGCAGCAGCGGCCGGTGGGGTGTTCACGCTGATGCCGATGGTGCTGGTCAGTGTCCTGCGGCTCGTCACCAGCCCGAAGGTGTTCCGGCAAGCGACGCCGATCGAGGACGCCGTCGCCTTCGTCGATGCGCTCGTCGCCTCGCCGGGTGTGCATCTCGCCGCCGTCGGCCCTGAGTGGCCGGCATTGCGCGGGTTGTGCCTCGATCGACGGCTCAGCGCGAACGATCTTCCCGACGCATGGCTGTCGGCCGCGGTCACGCAGGCCGGGGAGCACCTCGTGAGCTTCGATCGCGACTTCCGTCGGCTGTTGCCTCGCGGGCAGTTCACGCTGCTCGTGACGGGGTTGAAGTAGGAGGAGAGAGAAATGATCGGAATGGAGATCTTGAAGCCGGTCGCGGTGCTCGCCGCGTGGACCATGGTCATGTGGCTGTGGATGTACTTCACGCGCATCTCGGCGATGAAGAAGGCCAAGATCGATGTCCGCAACCTGACCGGCGGGACCGGCAGAGCGCTGGACGACCTGCTCCCCGGCAAGGTGCAGTGGATCGCGCACAACTACAACCACCTCCACGAGGCGCCGACCGTGTTCTATGCGGTGGCGCTGTCGCTGGCGATGATCGGTCAGGGCGACGGACTGAACGCCGCGCTCGGCTGGGCCTACGTCGGCCTGCGCATCGTCCACTCGCTGGTGCAGGCGCTGTGGAACCGGATCGCAGTGCGCTTCCTGCTGTTCGTGCTGTCCAGCATCGCGCTGATCGTGTTGGTGGTGCACCTCGTGCTCGCGGTGTTCGGGTACTGACGACACGCCCTGTGCCTGGCTTGCGGTCGGGTCACTGACCTCGGCTAGGATGGGCGGGCAATCCTTCGGAGAATCGCAGTATGGATCTCGACCGACTGCTCTATCGCGTGTTCGGCGATGACGAGCCCGAGCAGCTGGGTACGGGCTGGATCTCCGGGACCCTGTCGGTGTTCCTCGGAGTGCTCGGACTCGCCGCCGTGGCCTGCTTGATCTGGCCGCAGGTGCTGACCAGCCCTGAGGTACGCGCCCTGCTGCCGCTGCCGTGGGTGCGTGGCGCCATCGAGCTCGTCATCGGCCTGTCTTTCGTTCTGGGCCTTGCGAGTTCCCTGCTGCGCCGACGCAAGGTACTTGGGTTCACGGGGATGGGCCTCGCCCTCGCAGCCGGCGCGCTGGGTGGTGGTCAAGTCAGCGTACCCGCCGAGGTGCCGTCGGCGACGGCCTACCTCGGACTCGACTGGTTCCTGCTGAACCTCGCGCTGCTGGCCATGTTGTTCGCCCCGCTCGAGCGGCTTTGGCCGTTGCGATCGCAGGGTGTGTTCCGGTCCGGTTGGACGACGGATGGACTGTATTTCCTCATCAGCCATCTGCTCGTGCAGGGCATGACGCTGTTGACGCTTCTGCCCGCGACCGTGCTCTTCGCTTGGGCTGTCGAGCCGGGCCTGCAGCAGTTCGTGCGCGGCATGCCGTTCATCCTACAATTCCTTGCCTGTGCGGTGATCGCCGATCTCGTGCAGTACACGGTACATCGACTGTTCCATCGGGTACGACGGCTTTGGTCTTTCCATGCCGTGCATCACTCCAGCCGCGATCTGGATTGGTTGGCCGGCTCACGCCTGCACCTCGTCGATGTGATCGTGACACGCGGCCTCGGTTTCGTGCCGCTGTTCGTGCTCGGCTTTGAGCCCGGGCCGCTCTACACCTATCTCGCGTTCGTTTCGCTGCACGCGGTGTTCATCCATGCCAACGTATCCTGGCGCTTCCCGCGTTGGGTGGAGGAGATGCTGGTCACGCCTCGCTACCACCACTGGCATCATGCGCTCGAGGTCGAAGCGAGAGACCGCAACTTCGCCGTCCACTTTCCGTGGATCGATCGGTTGTTCGGTACTTGGTATGCCCCAGCAGGTCGCTGGCCGTCGGCATACGGGCTTGCCGACGAGGCGGTGCCGGCAGGTTATCTCGCGCAACTCATGTATCCGTTCTCGGCGCGAGCGGTCTTGCCCCGAGATTCCAGACACCGAGGTCAGGCGTAAAGAGGGTCTTGTCCAGGTGGCTCCGGCCGAGGGTGCGGCCGGAATGACGGCAGCGCTACGCCGGCGGGCCGCAGCGCAGGACGAAGACCTGCGAGGGCTGTGCAAAGAGCGTCCACGCACCTTGGTGCCACTGCTCGGCAGGCATCGAAAAACCTTCGTCGCTCCAGTCATTCCTCCAACTGCGGGCGCTCAGGTGCTGCAGCCACTGCGGAAGATGGATCTTGCCCTGTGCCTCGTGAGCGGCGAGGTTGACGATGCAGAGCGCCACGCGACCCGCCGCATCGCGCCAGTACCACGCGACGAGACAATCAGAGCTCCAGTTGTCGTCCCATGCACGGGAGATCTCGAGCAGGCCCCATTCGCCGTCGTGGAAGATCGGGTCTTTGAGCAGTCCGAGAAGTTTCGAATAGAGCTCATTCGTTCGGGCATCCGGCGCTTCGTCCGGTCCGCGCACGAGGTGAGGCGAGATGCGCACGCGGCGCCCTTCGGCCTGTCCTTGGTGGAAGAAGCGAAGCCCGGGGGACAGGAAGGTCAGTGCCGCAGCCGAGACATGTCGGTCGTGCGTGAAGGTGTCGGCGGCGCGCGGCTCGTCGTGGTTCTCGAGAAACCGCGCGAGGCGCGATTGATAGGTGATGTCTGCCCGCAGGTGACCGCGGACGCCGGCATGGTCACCATCGCGCAGACGGTCATATAGGCGTTTGTCGTAGCAATAGTCGAAGCCGGCGGCATGGAGCTGTGACTCCATGTCCCAGTAGACCTCGGCCATGAAGATGAAGTCCGGATGGGCGTCCTTCACGGCGCGGATCGCTGGCGTCCAGAAATCCGCGGTCGGTGTGCCCCAGGTACGCTGGAAGATCTCGGGCGTCACCAGCATCGCCATGTCGCAACGCAGGCCGTCGCACTGTGAGGCGATCTGGAGGATCTCTTGCTGCAGTCGGGCTTGCAGCGCGGCGTTCGAATAGTCGAGCTGGACGGTGTCCGGCCATCCCGGGAAATAAGGGTCACGACCGTGCGCGAAGATACGGCCTGCCGCGCCATGGGCGAAGAAGTTCTGCGGCTCGTCCCGCAGTTGCTGGGCGTTGCCTTGGACGAAATACTCCGGATGCGACTCAAGCCATGGATGGTCGAGCCCCATGTGGTTGGGCACAAAATCGAGCATGAGCCGGATCCCCCGCTTGGCCAAGCGGCGCCGCAGCGCGGCAAGCGCTTTCGGACCGCCCAGTCCGTCCGCGACCGAGTAGTCGCGGATCGCGAAGCCTGAGCCTGCGATGTCTTCGTCATCGAGGTCCGGCAGCGTGTGGGCGAATTCGCGCAGCCACTCGGGGTTCGAGCGCGAGACTTTCTGCGAGGCGAGGCCGATGCTCCAGACACTCAGCAGCCAAAGGATGCCCACGCCGGAATCGACGAGCTCACCGATCAGCGTATCCGGCAGGTCATCGAGTGTGGCAGGCCTGCCCAGTTCGCGGCTGCGCTCGGTGAGATAGACCCGCGTGTTGAGCTGATGCAGGACAGGGTGCGCAGACATGGTGGTTTATCCTCGGATCATCGATCCCGCGAGCACTCGGGCCTGCGCGGAGATCTTTTCAGGGACCATGGCCAGCAGGCCGCCGGGGACGGGCGCCACCGGACCCAGACCCTGAAGGCATCGCTCGATCGTGCTCGCCGTCATCGACGCGGCGATGGCGTACGAGAGCGGTGATTGGCGGATGTCGAACTCGACCACGGCATCGCTGCCGACGGCAAGGACCGGAAGCATCGCGGGTTCGACCCGCGCGCCTATCCCGTTCACGCCTGCGAGTGCGTGCCTTTGCGGGAGGAACTTCGCCTCCGCCGAGGCGGCAGCGGCCTCGAGGAGACTGGTTGCGAGCAGCTTGCAGTGCATGATCGACCTGATCGCTGAGATGTTGCGCGCAGTACGGAGCGTGAGGGCCTCGAAGTTCGCAGCATCGGGCTCGGAATCGAATTGTCGATAGATCACCGGCGCCGTCAGCGAGCCCAAGAAGTGCGTCATCCGGTGCAGAGTCTGGCGATAGCTGGTCAGACCGGCGCCCTCCGTCCGACGCAGGTCCGGTGACGATTCGAGCATCAGGTCCCAAGTGTCGTCGAGCAGTGCGATCAGATCGTCGCTGCCGAAGCTGCAGACATCACGGTTGGCGAGTCGGACGGATCGGTGGACCTGTGCGCGCAGGGCGTTCTCCGACAGCCCCAAGGCAAAGTGCTCGTTGAGCATCGCGAGCTTGTGTAAAGACGCTCGCGGGACATCGGCGTTATCCTTGCGAAAATGTAAGGTGGCCTCGATGGCCAAGGTCACCGCCACGATATCGGTCTCATCGAGGACCGGTGCCAGCGCCTTTGCCGCGGCCAGCGCGCTCAGGAATTCGTTCTGTCCGCCGAAGGGGCTCAGTGTCTGGCCCGGCGCGAGGCCGAACATCATGCGTACCATCTCGAAGGTCCGATCGGACCGCGTCGAGGGCGAGTCGATCAGCGCATAGGACAGCGGCGCGGGCGAATGGATCATCCCCTCGAAGTGCGCGCGTGCGGCCGGCGCCAAGCCCTGATCGACATTCACCTGGATGAGGTCGTGGAAGAGTCCGACCAGCATATCGAGGGGATCATCCGATCCTCCCACCATCAGCGCATGCGTCAGATGGTGGTAGTACCGCGTGCTTTCGAGCATCGTGGAGTCGACCAGCGCCACGAGTTCCGCAAGTTTCGCAGCGGGACAGTGCGGTGCCAACGTCGCGAGGGACGCCCTCATCGCGGCTTCGCAGGACTGAGGTGTGCTCATTTGTCTTTCATCACCCAGACACCGTCCCATTCGCCCTCAGGAGGGTGTGACTCGAGATGATCGCAGCGGCCGATGTAGGTCTCAGACAGCCGATCGGAGGGGTTGAGCCCGAGGCACTGTCGGAAGCCGTCCCGTGCCCGAGACCAATCGCCGCTGCGATAGGCGTTCATCGAATCGTTGAACCTCGCGATGACGTCGACCATGTTGGGGAAGGACTCGGCGTCATGGTAATCGAGGATCTCGTAGACACGCACCGGTCGTGTCTTGCCTTTGACCACCACCAGATCGATGTCGCGGTACCGGTAAGTGCCGCGGAGCTTGGCGATCGTGGACTCGCTGGCCAGGATATGCGCGGAGTAGGCTTTGCATGCGCTCTCGAGGCGCGATGCGAGGTTCACGCCGTCGCCGATGACCGTATAGTCCATGCGCTTCGGCGAGCCGATGTTCCCCGAGACGACGGTGTCGGTGTTCAGGCCGATCCCCATGTCGACGGTCTTGAGACCGAGTTTCCGTCGCTGTTCGTTCCAGGCCCAGAGCTCGCGGATCATGGAGATCGCCGTCTTGACGGCCCGGTCCGGATCGTCCTCGTGCGCCGCCGGTAGCCCGAAGCAGGCCATGATCGCATCGCCGATGAACTTGTCGAGCATGCCTCCTTGCCTGTTGATGCACTCGACCATCAGCGTGAAGTATTCGTTGAGGAAGGACACGGTCCCTTGGGGGCCGTACTCCTCGGTGATCGTGGTGAAGCCGCGCACGTCGGTGAACATGACGGTGGCTTCCTTGCTCGCACCGCCGAGCAGGTCCGACCCGCCGCCTTCCAGCATCTGCGCCGCGATGGCGGGGTCCATGTAGCGCGACATGGTCGACTTCATGCGCTTCTCGGCGCTGATGTCCTCGAACATCAGCATGGCGCCGAGCTCTTTCGCGCCGTCCGCTGCACGCAGCGGCATGACGCTGATATTGACCGAGCGGCTGACGCCGCCCAGCGTCAACTGGGCGTCCGGGAAGTAGCCGGTCTCGCCGGAGGCCTTGGCGGAGGAGATGTTCTCAGCCAACCAGTGTCCGGCGTCCTCGAGCAGTTCGGTCAGCGGTCGGCCGACGAGCGCGTCTTCCTTGGACTCCCAGATGCGCAACCCTGCTCCGTTACAGGTGACGATCTTGCCGGTCGCGTCGAGCGTCATCACCGCGTTCGACATGCTGTGCAGGATGCTGTCGTTGTAGCTCTTCATCCGCTGCACGTCGTCGAACAGCTTCGAGTTCTCCAGTGCGATGGAGACCTGCGCAGTGAAGGCCTTGAGCCGCTGTTCGTCTTCCGGGCTGAAGGCGCCGGTCTCCTTGTTCAGGACCTGGGTGACCCCGATGATCACGCCGTTCTTGTTGTAGATCGGCGTGCAGAGGATCGATCGCGTGAAGAACCCGGTCTGACGATCGAATGCCGGATTGAAGCGGAGGTCGGCATAGGCATGTGGGATGTTCAGCGTCTTTCCGGACGTGAAGGTCTCCCCGGCGATGCCAAGCCCCGACGGGAAGCGGATCTCGTTGAAATCGCCGCCCACGGCCACCCGCGAGAAGAGGGTCTTGGTCGAGGCGTCGTAGACGAAGATTGTCGCCCGCTCTGCACGCAGCATCTTGGTGGTCTCGGCCACCACGCGCTGCAGCAGGCGGGACAGATCGAACTCCTGGTTGATCTCGGCGACCAGATTGATGAACTTCAGCTCCTTCTGCCGCAGCTTCTCGGTGTGCTCGATGAAGTGCAGGCTGCTGATCGCGATGGCCGCCTGCGAGGTCATGTCCTCGAGGAGTTGCAGGTCGCTCGCGGTGAATGACCCCGTGTTCTTGTTGAGGCATTGCATCGCGCCGATGATCTCGCCAGAGCCGACACGGACCGGGACACAGGCGATGTTGCGGGTCGTGTAGCCTGTCCAATCGTCGACCTGACGGTTGAAGCGCGCATCCGAATACGGATCGTCGGTCAGTACGGCATCGCCGGTCTGGAAGACATGTCCGGCGAACCCCGAGGTGTTGTTGATGCGGATCTCGCGGACGAGGTCGCCTTGGGCGACCCGCGAGTAGAGCTCCCCGGTCTCGGCATCGTTGAGGAACAGCGTGCCGCGGTCGCAGTCGAGTGCTTCGACCGTGATGTCGACGAGTGTCTTGAGTACGCTGACGACATCGCCAGCCGCTGCGCAGCGGCGCGAGACCTCGAGCAGCGTCTCGGCGCGTCGCAGTGCGATGGTCTTGGACGGTTTCTTGCGCCGTTGACGGGCGCTGGTCGGAGTATCGTTCATTTTCGTTTTTCCAGCTCTGAGCGCAGCAGCTGCACTTGTTCGCGGAGGTTCTTCTTCTCGAGGAGGGCTGCCGACTCTTGACGGGTCATCGCCGACTGATGGGCGGCGCGCAGGCTGTCCATCTCGGTGCGCAGGGCGTCGATGGTGCTGCGCAGTTGCTGCGCTTCTGCCGCGGCCCGGGCCTTCTCTGCTTGAGTATCCGCACGACCTGCGGATGCGGCGTCTTCGAGTGCCTGTCGCAGCGAATCGATGGCGCGACGCAGATCCGCGATCTCGTTCGCGGCGCGTGCCTCCGCTGCCTGGACATCTGCACGGCCGCGTGTGGTGGCGTCCTCAAGCCCGCTGCGTAACGACGCCACGGTGCCCTGCAGCTGCAGATTGACGCCGCGCAGTGCGGACAACTCGTCACTGTCGTTCATCGATGCACCGCGAGTCCTTCGTAGAGCTGTTGGTATTCGATGGCAGACCGTTGCCAGCCATGGTCGGCGAGCATCGCCGCGGACATCATCGCCCGCCAACGATTCCGGTCCTGGAAAAGGTGCATCGCCTGCCTCGCCGTCTCTGCGAGCGTGGTGTAGCGTTCGTCGAAAAGGAATCCGGTGCGCTCGTCGACCGTGTCGGCAAGTCCGCCGTTGGACTGCACGATCGGCAGGGTGCCGTAACGCTTGGCGTAGAGCTGTGTGAGCCCGCAGGGTTCGTGACGCGAGGGCATGAGCAGCATGTCACCGCCGGCGATGGCGAGGTGCGCCAAAGGATCGGAGTAGCCGAAGTACACGCCGATGTGCCTCGGGTGACGATCGCGCAGCATCTGGAAGCGCCACTCGAGGTGGTTCTCGCCGCTGCCGATGACGATCAGTTGCCCGCCCGATTCGACGATGGAGTCGGCGGCGTCGGCGGCGAGGTCGAGGCCTTTTTGCCCGTTCAGGCGGCTCACGATGACGAAGATCGGGCGGTCGGGCAGGCTCTCCAGATCGAATCGCGCGCGCAACGCGGTCTTGCACGCGGCTTTCCCGGCGAGATCGTCATGGTGGTAATGCGCCGGCAGCATCGGGTCGTGGCGCGGATCCCAGGTCCCGTAGTCGACGCCGTTGACGATGCCGGTGATCCCGTCGGCTCGTGAGCGCGCCACGGCGTCGAGGCCGTTGCCATGCCTGCCGGCGATGATCTCGGTGGCGTAGGTACGGCTGACGGTGGTGACCTTGTGGGCGAGCAACATGCCCGCCTTGAGCAGGCAAAGATCGCCGAAGTATTCGAGCGGCCCGAGACCGGCGGCCACCCAGTGCGGGAGGTTCAGCCGATGGAAGTCGTGGGGTCGGAACCGGCCCGTATAGTCGATGTTGTGGATGGTCAGCACGGTCTTGACGGGCGGCCAGGCGTCGGCGAGATAGGCGTGGGCCAGCGCAGGATGCCAGTCGTGCACATGAAGGACATCGGGTCGCCAAGCGCCGTCGATCTCGCCGCTGGCGAGCTTTGCGGACACCCAACCGAGCATCGCGAAGCGCAGCAGGTTGTCGCCCCAATCCTGACCCTGCGGTGGCGCGTAGGGTGTGCCGGGACGCAGGTACATCGAGGGCGCGTCGATGACGTACACCGCCGTGGACCTTCCGGGCAGGCGCCCCTGCAGCACGCGCATGCGTGCGGTGCCGAAGAGTCCTTGCGCTTCGTAGATCGACCGCGACTCTTGGAGCGCGTCGAGGATCGCCGGGAAACCCGGCACCACCGTCCGCGTATCGGCGCCCTGTCGCGCAAGAGCCTCAGGCAGGGCTGCGGTCACATCGGCAAGACCACCGGTCTTGATCCATGGCGCGATCTCGGTGGTGGCGTGCAACACGCTGGCTGGGCGGGTCACTTCAGGGTGTCCTCATAGGCTCAGTCGGTCGAGCATCGTAGGGGTGATCAGTGTCACCCCGTTTTCGGTGCGCACGAACCGTTCGGCATCGAGCGCCGCATCCTCGCCCACGACGAGGTCGGGTGGGATCTGCGCGTTGCGGTCGACGATCACGCGTTGCAGTCGGGCGCCGCGTCCCACCTGCACCCCGGGCAGCAGCACACTGAAGCCGACGCTCGCGAACGAATTCACGCGCACTCCGGAGAAGAGCACGGACCGGTCCACCGCACCCGAGATGATGCAACCGCCGGACACCAGCGACTCGCTGGCGTGACCGCGACGGTCGGCGGTGTTGTGGACGAATTTGGCCGGCGGCAGTTGGGGTTGATAGGTCCAGATCGGCCAGCGGTCGTCGTAGATGTCGAGCAGGGGAGTGGTCATCGCCAGGTCGATGTTGGCGTCCCAATAGGCATCGAGCGTGCTGATGTCCCGCCAGTAGGGCGCGGTATCGGTGCCGCGGTCCACCACGCTGGACGCGAAGCGGTGCGCGACCACGCACTGCTCGCGCACCAGTCGTGGGATGAGGTCGCGACCGAAATCGTGGCTGGAGTGCGGGTCCTCAGCGTCGCGCGTCAGTTCACTCAGCAGGAACGCCGTGTCGAAGATGTAGATGCCCATCGAGGCCAGTGCTCGATCGGGTGCGTCGGGTAGGCCGGTCGGCTCTGCCGGCATCTCGACGAAGTCGGTGACCACATCGTCTTCGCCCACCGAGAGGATGCCGAAACTGCGACCCTCTCCGCGGGGCACCTCGGTGCATACGACGGTGCAGCCGCGGCCATGCTTCACATGGTGCGCGAGGGCGATCGCGTAGTTCATCTTGTACACGTGGTCGCCCGCGAGGACGACCGTATATTCGCTGTCGAAACCACGGATGATCTCGCGGTTCTGGTGGACGGCATCGGCCGTGCCTTGGTACCAGTCGTCGCTGCCGAGGCGTTGGTTGGCCGGCAGCACCTGCACGAATTCGTCGATCTCACCGCGTAAGAAACCCCAGGCGAGTTGGATGTGGCGGATCAGGCTGTGGCTCGTGTACTGGGTCAGCACCGCGATGCGCCGTATGCCCGAGTTGACGGCGTTCGATAGCGCGAAGTCGATGATGCGGAATTTACCGCCGAAATAGACGGCAGGCTTGGAGCGGCGTGAGGTCAGTCCGAGCAAGCGGCTGCCGCGCCCTGCTGCGAGCACGATCGCCGAGGTGCGCCGCGGAAGCTCGAGACTGACGACAACATCGTTGCGACTGGCCACCCGTTCTTCCTTCCGCGAAACCTTCCGCGAAATATTCTTCTTGAATTAATCCATTTCGGAGTAATCCTAGGAGGCCATAACGGTGGGCATTTTTCAATTTTTTTCGAGCGACCCGCGCGTAGCCCCCCGCGTGATGCGATCGATCTGGCAGGGGGCGATATGAAGCTCGGGTGGTCGGACTATCTCAGCGAGTTCTTCGGTACAGCCATCATGATGGGCATCGGCATCGGCGCCGTCGTGTTCATGTGGTCGGACGGTAGCGTGATGGCCGAGCTCATCCCCTCGGCGCCTTGGCGGCGATTGGCGACCGGGCTGCTGTTCGCAGGAGGGGGCACGGCGGTCGTGCTGTCGCCGCTCGGCCAGCGCAGCGGTGGGCACCTCAATCCGGCGATGACCTTCGCGTTCTGGTTGCGCGGCAAGATCGGCACTGCAGATGCGCTCGCCTACGGCCTCGCGCAGACATGCGGCGCCGTTCTCGGCGTCTTGGTGGTCATGGCGGTGGCGGGCGAAGCGGCTCACACCGTGGATCTCGGCATGACGCGACCGGGCACGGGCTACTCGACGACCGTCGCGCTCGCGGCCGAACTCATGATGACTTTCGCGCTGGTGTTCCTCATCTTCTGGTGCGTGGACAGCCGCCGCCTTGCGCGTTTCACGCCGTGGCTGGCTGGAGCCTTGATCGCGTTGTTGGTGATGGTGGAAGCACCCATCTCGGGCACCAGCCTGAACCCGGCACGCAGCCTGGCTCCCGCGGTGCTGATGGGCACATTCGCCGACCTGTGGCTCTACTTCGTAGGCCCTGTCTTGGGCGCTGCGCTCGCTGTGGCCTCGTATCGGCTGATCGGCGGTGAGCGCCGCGGCACCGGCTGCGCCAAGCTCCATCATACGGATCGTTATCCCTGTCTTTTCGAGGGCTGCGGCTATCGGCATGTGCCCCGCGGGACTCGCCTTTTCGAGGAGGGCAGCCCCTCCGATCGGGCGTATCTCATCCGCGCGGGAAGGCTCGAGGTGCGCAAGCGCCAGCCGGATGGTCAGGAGCAGGTCATCGCCGAGCTGGGGCCGGGCGAGTGGGTGGGCGAGATGGGCTTGCTGCTCGATCTGCCCCGTTCAGCGGCAGTCGTGGCGGTCACCGATCTCGACCTTGACCCCATGACCCGCGAGAACTTCGAGCACTTGCTCGGCACACACCCTGAGGAGACCCGCAAATTGTTGCGGCAACTCGCCACTCGCCTGCACGCAGCGGATCAGCGCTATCCCGTCTAGCCGGGCCGAACCGTTGCATAAATTCATCCGATTTGGCTTGTTTTCAATCCGGATCGGATCCATTCTGGGGCATCGGAGGGGAGGGGCCTCTTCGAGAAAAACGATCGCGTCAGTGGCCCGGTTTCGCGACCAGAGGCTGCCGATGAGGGGGCGCTATGGTCAAAGAGGTTCGCACGGCCGAGCATGATCGGCTGAAGGAAGCCCGCGGGGGTAAGCCTTGGTACCGATGGGGGCCTTACCTCAGCGAGCGGTCCTGGGGAACGGTCCGCGAGGACTACAGCAGCAACGGCGCAGCGTGGAACGATCTCACGCACGACATGGCCCGCAGCAAGGCCTACCGCTGGGGCGAAGACGGCCTGGCCGGCGTCTCTGATCAATACCAGCTGCTGTGCTTTTCTTTGGCGCTGTGGAACGGCCGAGACCCGATCCTGAAGGAACGCCCGTTCGGGTTGATCCCTGCCGAGGGCAACCATGGCGAAGACCTGAAGGAGTACTACTTCTACGTCGATAGCACTCCGACCCACAGCTACATGAAGTACTTGTACAAGTACCCGCAGGCGGAGTACCCGTACGAGTGGCTGGTGCGCGAGAACGGCAGCCGCAACGGCCGTGGTCCCGAGTTCGAGCTGCTCGATACCGGCATCTTCGATGAGGACCGCTATTTCGACGTCTTCGTCGAGTACGCGAAGGAAGGGCCTGAGGACCTCTGCGTCCGTGTCGAGGTCTGCAACCGCGGTCCTGAAGATTCCGAGATCCACCTGATCCCGCAGCTCTGGTTCCGCAACATCTGGGGCTGGGGCAAGGACCGTAAGCGTGCGCCGCAGATCAAGCTCGATGCCAAGCGCGGCAAGCAGCTGAAGTTCGTCGCCGACGACTCGCAGGCCGACGGGCTGACCAACCTGCCGTTCAAGTATTCGCTCGGCCAGCGCCACTTCTCGGCCGATGTCGATGGCACGCCCCTGTTCACCGACAACGAGACGAATGTCGAGCGCCTCTACGGCGTCACGCCCGAGAACGGCAGCGGCTACTACAAGGACGCCTTCCACCGCCATATCGTCAACGGCGAAACGTCGGCCACGAACCCCGGTAACCACGGCACCAAGGCGGGCATCCACTACCGCCGCAACGTGCCAGCCGGTGGCTCGGTGGTCTTCCACTTCCGCCTGTCGGACGATGCCGGGGCCGCCGCTTCGGGGGTGGACGCGATCGTCACCCGTGCGCGTCGCGAGGCGGACCAGTTCTACAAGACGATCCATCCGAAGGGCGCTTCGGAAGACGAGTGCCGCATCCAGCGCCAGGCCTTCGCCGGCATGATGTGGTCGAAGCAGAACTATATCTTCGACGTCGACCTGTGGTTGAAGGGTGACAACCCCGATGCGCCACCGCCCGACTCGCGTCACGAGATCCGCAACAAGCACTGGCGGCACCTCAATTCGATGCGCGTGCTGTCGATGCCGGATAAATGGGAATATCCGTGGTTTGCGGCGTGGGATCTGGCGTTCCACACGGTGGCGATCGCGGTCATCGACCCCGACTTTGCCAAGCAGCAGCTCTGGCTGATGCTGTTCGAGCAGTTCCAGCATCCGAACGGGCAGATCCCCGCGTACGAGTGGGAGTTCTCGGACCTCAACCCGCCGGTGCATCCATGGGCGGTCTGGCGCGTCTACAACATGGATCGTGTGCGCTCCGGCGTCGCCGACCGCGCCTTCCTCGAGCGCTGCTTCCACAAGCTGCTCATCAACTTCGCTTGGTGGATCAACAAGGTCGACAGCCGCGGCAACAACGTCTTCGAGGGCGGTTTCCTCGGGCTCGACAACATCACGTTGTTCGATCGCTCGGAGAAGCTGCCCGGTGGGGCCGTGCTCGAGCAGTCCGATGCCACGGGTTGGATGGGGCAGTTCTGTCTCAACATGATGCGCATCGCGCTCGAGCTGGCGAAGGAGAACAACACCTACGAGAGCTTGGCGACAAAGTTCTTCCAGCACTACGTCTACATCGGCGCGGCAATGAAGCGCCAAGGCGGGCGTGACCACGACCTTTGGGACGATACCGACGGCTTCTTCTACGACGTGCTGCGTTATCCCGACGGTCACTTCGAGAAGATCCGCGTCCGTTCGATGGTGGGTTTGATCCCGCTGTACGCGGTCGAGCGCCTCGAGACCGATTGGCTCAAGCAGTTCCCAGAGTTCAGCTCGACCCTGAACTGGTTCATGAACAACCGCACCGAGCTCGTCGATCGTTGCATCTCGCGCATCAAGACCCCGGAGGGCGAGACGCTGGCGATGACCATCGTCGATCGCAATCAGCTCGAGCGCATGCTGCAGTGGTTGTGCGACAAGGACGAGTTCCTCTCGGACTTCGGCCTGCGCAGCCTCTCACGGGCGCATCTCGAGCATCCCTTCAGGCTCGGCAACAACGAGGTCGGCTACGAGCCAGGCGAGGCCGACTGCAAGATCAAGGGCGGCAACTCCAACTGGCGCGGCCCGATCTGGTTCCCGACCGCGTTCCTGATGATCGAGTCGCTGCGCAAGCTCGCCAAGGCGCACGGCAACGATCTGACGGTCACCGACAAGGACGGCAAGACGTGGACGATCGAAGATATCGCCCGCGAGCATGCCAACCGCCTGATCGCGGTGTTCACGCGCGACGCCGATGGGCGTCGGCCGGAGTACGGCAACATCGAGAAGTTCCAGACCGATCCGTACTGGCGCGATTATCTGACCTTCCATGAGTATTTCCACGGCGACACGGGTGTCGGACTGGGGGCCTCCCATCAAACGGGATGGACCGGGCTGGTGGCCTCGCTGATCGACGAATGGCGTTCCCACTGAGCCACAGGGCAACAAAAGAGGTTTTGTGATGACTATCCAACCGTTGAAGGGTCAAAAAGCGCTGGTCACCGGCGCAAGTTCGGGCATCGGAGCCGGAGTCGCCATCGCGCTCGGGCAGGCGGGCGCCGATGTCGTCGTCAACTATGCGGGCAACGTGGCGGGCACGGTGCCTGTGATCGCGGCGATCGAGGCGGCAGGCGGACGCGCCATGGCCATCCAGGCGGACGTCTCGGACGAGCAGCAGGTCGAGGCGATGTTCGACCGGATGATCGGCCAGTGGGGCGCGATCGACATCCTCGTCAACAACGCAGGACTGCAGCAGGATGCCGCGTTCCACGACATGACCCTCGCCCAGTGGAACAAGGTCATCAACGTGAACCTGACGGGCATGTTCCTGTGCAGCCGTCGCGCCACTCGCGAGATGATGAAGCGCGGCGTGCAGCCGGAGGTCTCTTCGGCGGCCGGCAAGATCATCTGTATGTCTTCGGTGCACGAAGTCATCCCCTGGGCCGGGCATGTCAACTACGCAGCGTCCAAGGGTGGCGTGAAGCTGTTCATGCAGAGTCTGGCGCAGGAGGTCGCGCCGCAGAAGATCCGCGTCAATTCGATCGGTCCTGGTGCGATCGCCACGCCGATCAATCGCCCGGCATGGGAGACGCCCGAGGCGCTGGCCAAGCTCCTCGAACTCATCCCGTACGGTCGCGTAGGTCAGCCTGACGACATCGGCAAGGTTGCGGTGTGGCTGTCCTCGGACGCCTCCGATTACATCAACGGCCAGACGATCTTCGCCTGCGGCGGCATGACGCTCTATCCGGAGTTCGCCGACGGCGGTTGATCTTGCGGCTGGCAGACGCGGATGGCGGAGGTCCTGGCGAAGCGGGCTAAGGTGAGGGGCGGATAGGAAGTCGGCACGGGTGGCGATCGCGAGGCTCAGTTTTTGAGCCCACGCCCTGTTGACCTATCCGTCACCCGTCCTCTTCGCCCAGGATCCACCCCATGCGTATCCCTCGCCATCGGCTCCTTCTCACAGCCGCCCTCGTCCTGCTCTGCGG
>Ga0315906_10005015_pt1 | contig 16741 bp, 14 predicted proteins | sample LakEriMetagenome_4_FD_203526 | JGI IMG/M metagenome (GOLD analysis project Ga0315906, IMG submission 203526) | Freshwater fungal communities from buoy surface, Lake Erie, Ohio, United States - Buoy 2 MA122 | ecosystem: Environmental > Aquatic > Freshwater > Lake > Lake biofilm | place: USA...
TCGCTCCACCATCTGTCGATGACGTTCGAGGGGATCCATGCGATGAGGTTGATGCAGCAGACCCCTGGAGGGCAGCTGTCGTTCGGACCACTCAGGACAACACCCCTGGGAGCCGCCCAGTGCTGTCACCGAACCGGGTCTCCTGGACGCCCATCCGGTCCATCATCTCCAGGAACAGATTCGACATCGGCGTGTTCTTGTCCACACGGACGTGTCGACCCGACCGGATCGTGCCACCGCCGCGACCGCACAGGAGGACCGGCAAGTCGTGATGGGCATGGGCATTGCCGTCGGCGATCCCGGAGCCGTAGACGACCATGCTCTGGTCGAGCAGAGACCCCTCGCCCTCCCGGGTCTCCTTGAGCCGCCGGATGAAATAGGCGAGCTGCTCCATATGGAAGCGATTGATCTTCGCGATCTTCTGCTTCTTCTCCTCGTCGTTGGCGTGGTGCGACAGATCATGGTGGCCATCGCTGATACCGAGGTTGGGATAGGCCCGGTTGCTGCCGTCATGGGCCATGATGAAGGAGGCCACTCGGGTGCTGTCGTTCTGGAACGCCAGCACCATGAGATCGTACATCAGCCGGACATGCTGTTCGTAGTTCGATGGCGTGCCTTCCGGGAAGGAATTCGGGGGCAGGCTGGCGGTCACCTTCTCCGTCTGCTCGATGCGCCGCTCCAGATCCCGGACCGAAGTCAGGTACTCGTCGAGCTTCCGCTGGTCCGTCCTTCCCAGTTTCGCATTCAGGCGCCGGGCATCTTCCAGGACGAAGTCGAGCACGCTGCGCCGCTGGATCATCCGCCGTGTCCGCGCTTCGGCGCTGTCCCGGGGATCCCCCGCGGCAAAGAGCCGCTCGAACGCGCGCCGCGGCTTGGTTTCCGGCGGCACCGGAGCCGTCGGCGTGCGCCACGCGATATTGAACTGGTAGGCACAGGAGTAGCCGGAATCACACGAACCGGAGGACTGCCCCCGGTCGCAACCCAGCTCCAAGGAACGGAATGGAGTCTGGTCCCCAGCCTTGTGGGCGATGACCTGATCGACCGACACGCCCACCCGGATGTCCACACCAGCCGTCTTCCGGGCCTGCATGCCGGTCAGGAACGTCGCGGACGCCCGGGCATGGTCCCCCGCTCCGTCCCCGTTGGGACGGGCCTTGTCGTGGGCCAGACCACTCATCACGAGGACGTCCGACCGCACAGACTCGAGGGGCTCGAGGATGTACGGCAGACGGAAATCCGCGCCCAGAGCCTCCGGGGTCCAGTCCGCCATGTTGGCCCCATTGGGAACATAGATGAAGGCCGCACGACGCGGCAGTTCGCCGGACGCAGCACCGGCAGCAGTGCCGGGCGAGGCCCGCGACGGCAGCACCGGCAACGCCATCAATGTCCCCAGACCTCTCAGGAAGGTCCGCCGTGGAAGATGTGTTTTGAAGGCCATGGTGGGAGTGGTGAGATGACCGTACGTTTACGTCCTTTCTACGCAAGCCGCGATGCCGGAATTCACGCGGCCCGAGGTCGGCCCACCGGGCTCCCGGCGGGCTGGACGACTCAGAGGCCAAACGCCTTCTGCATCTGCTCGCGGACGGTCTTGAGCCGGGCGACGCCACCACCGCCGACCTCCGCGGTCGCCCAGCCGGCGAAGCCGATGTCGGCGAGCGCCTTCTGGACCTGCTTCCAAGGCAGGTCGTCGTCGGGACTGGTGATGTCGACGAATGCGTTCTTCGCCCGGCTGAAGCCCTTCACGTCCAGCTTCACGCAGCGGCGTCCGAACGATCGGATCCACTCGGCCGGCTGGCCGTACTTCCAGTGGTTCCCGATGTCGTAGTACATGCCGACCCACGGGCTGTTGAAGCTGTCGACGAACGCGATGAACTGCTCCGGCCCCTGATCGGGCGCCCCGTTGTGGTCGTAGAACATCTGGTTCCAGACGTTCTCGACGAGGATGTACTGGCCGTAGACGGCGGCCAGCGGGAGCAGCTTGCGCATCTCTGTTCGGGCGCGTTCCTCGACCTCCTTGGCGGTGCCGTCGCCGCCGCTGCCCACCACGATCAACACTCCGGAGCCCCCGGCGCCATGCGAGACGCGGATGCAATGCTCGATGTTGGCCCGGCTTGTGTTCCGTTCCGACTCCTTGGCGCTGGTGAGGCGCTGGGACCAGTGGGCGTGGTTGATGGCGTTGTGGACGAACACCCCGGACTGACGTACCGCGGCCCGGGCCAACTCCGGCGTCGTGCTCGCGGCCTCGTCCAGATCCACACCGTCGAATCCCGCCTCACCCGCCATGCTCAAGCGATCCGCGAGGGAGAGCTTCTTGTCGCCGGCCTTGTCTGCGATCATCGACAGCTTGCACGACAGCAGGAGCCGCTTGCCCTCGGGTGGCTTGACGAAGCTGTCCGCGGGGGCGCCGGTGGCGGTCCCCTGCGCCAGGGTGGTTCCGGCGGAGGCCAGGACCAGCGGGGCGGAGGCCGCGGAGGCGGAGAGGAAGTGGCGACGGGAAAGCGGTGAGGTGGAGTCCTTCATGGGAATGGGGATGTTGTCGGGAAAGCTTCTCCGCACGAGATCCAACTGGCAACGCCCGGCCTCAGGAATTCGTTGTTCGACACCACCCACGCCCCCAGGTGAGGCGTCCGAGCCATGGAAGGGTTCCCTCAGGCCAGAATCGCCCGGACCACCTCGCCCTTCACGTCAGTGAGGCGGATGTCCCGGCCGCCGAAACGATAGGTCAGGCGCTCATGATCGATGCCCAGCAGATGCAGGATGGTGGCATGCAGATCATGCATCTCGAGCTTGTTGACGACAGACTTGTAGCCCCAGTCGTCCGTCTCCCCATAGGCGATGCCGCCCTTCACGCCACCGCCGGCCATCCAGACGGAGAAACCGTACTCGTTGTGGTCGCGGCCGTCCCCGCCCTGTGCGAACGGTGTCCGGCCGAACTCACCCGCCCAGACGACGAGGGTGTCCTCGAGAAGCCCACGGAGCTTGAGGTCCTGCAGGAGTCCCGCGATGGGACGGTCGATCGCCCGGGCGTTGTCGCCATGGTTCCGAACGATTCCCCCATGGGCGTCCCAGCGCGCGTAGCCGTCGACCATCGGGATCGTGAGTTCGATGAACCGGACTCCCCGTTCGACCATCCGTCGGGCCAGGATGCACTCACGAGCGTAGGTCCGGGTGTGTTCGTAGGGGTCATCGAGACCGTAGAGCCGACGCGTGGCCTCGGACTCCCCCTTCAGGTCCATCAGGTCGGGGATCTCGACCTGCATGCGCGCCGCCAGTTCGTGGTTGGTGATCGCCGCCTCGAGGGCATCGGCCGACCCAGCCCCCTCGAGATGATGCTGGTTCAGGCGCTGCACCAACCGACGCTTCGTCTCCTGGAGACGATCCACCTTCTCTTGGGGCACCACGTTGGCCAAAGGGGTCCCCTTCGCATGGAGCAGGGATCCCTGGAATGCGGCGGGCAGGAACCCGCTGCCGAAGTTGTCGAGCCCCCCCGACGGGATCTGTCCCCCGTTGAGCACCACATAGCCGGGGAGGTTGTCGTTCAGGCTTCCAAGGCCGTACGTGACCCAGGCCCCCATGCTGGGTCGACCCTGGAGTCCGAGTCCGCTGTGGAGGAAGTAGTTCGCGCTCGTGTGCTCCGGGAAGTTGGAGGTCATCGACCGGAGGATGCACAGGTCGTCCGCCTGCGCCCCGATGTGCGGGAAGAGGTCGCTGACCCAGAGACCCGACTGCCCATACTGGCGGAACGCCCAGGGGGACTTCATCACGGATCCAATGCTCTCAAACTGGGTCTTCTCGATCTTGCCGATGGCCTTCCTGGGATCCTGGCCGTGGTACTTCTCCAGCATCGGCTTGTAGTCGAAGGTATCGACCTGCGAGACCGCCCCTTCCATGAAGAGGAAGATCACAGATCGCGCCCTCGGCCGGAAATGCGGGGGTCGCGGATCCATGGGCGACGCCTGGCCTAGACCCGGGATGGAGGCGCGGGCCGAGGCCCCACTCAGCAACGCACCCAGCGCCAGGGTGCCAAAGCCGTTGGATGCCTGACGCAACAGCGTCCTGCGGGAGATCCGCGCATCGAGGAACAGCCCGGGATGGGAACGGGAGGACATCAGAGGAGATAGATGAAGTCGTTGGCGCCGAACAGCGCGTGGGCGAGGTCGGCCCAGACCACCGCCTCGGCGGCGTCGGACCCATGGAGTCGTCGCAGGTCGGCCAGAGACCCCAGGCAGGCCTCGATCTCCGCAGCGGTCGGCCGACGCGAGAAGGCGGTCTCGTACATCCACCGGATCCGTTCCGGCGCCTCCGCCGTCGGCAGCTCCCGGAGCAGACGGCGGGCCCACAGTTCCGCCTGCTCATGGAAGAATGGGTCGTTCATCAGGGCCAGGGCCTGCGCCGGAACATTCGTGACGTTCCGCCGTCCCACCGTGCTGAACGGGGTCGGGGTGTCGAAGGTCAGGAGCGTCGGCGACAGGAAATTGCGTCGGACCCCCTGGTAGACACTCCGCCGTCCGGCGCCGTCCAAGGGACCACTGTTGTCAGGGCGACCGCGGCCGATGACGAACTCGTTGAGATGCACCGGGACCGGCGGACCGCCCAGAGCGGGATCAAGTCGACCCGAGATCTGGAGCGCCGCATCCCGGATCGCCTCGGCCTCGAGACGTCGCACCGGCATCCGATGCCAGAGGTGGTTGGCGGGGTCGATCTGGTCGGCCCGAGGATCCGCCGCCTGATGCCCCATCGCATAGGTCTGCGTGAGGACGATGCGCTGGATCAGCCGCTTGATGGAGCCGCCGTCCTCGTGGAGGAACTGCCACGCGAGATGATCCAGCAGCTCGGGGTGGGTCGGTGCCTCGCCGAGGGTTCCAAAGTTGTCGACCGTCGGCACGATCCCGCGCCCGAGGAGGTGGTGCCAGACGCGGTTGACGAGGGTCCGGGCCACCAGGGGGTTGTCTAGATCCGTCAGCTGCTCGGCGAGCTCCAGTCGACCACTGCTGAAGGGATCGGTGACCGGCCGCGCCTTCGGGAAGGCAGTGGGGAGGCTACGCGGCGCCACCGGACCTGGCTTGAAGGGCTTGCCGCGTACCAGCACGAATTCATCAACCCCCGTGCCGTCCATCCAGGCCACTGCGGTGCGGGAGACCCATTGGACCCGGTCCGCGATGGCGGACTCCTGCCGGCGGCAGTCGTCCAGTGCGGTGGTCCATGCCATTTCCAGAGGACCCAGGAGGGCGGGCTGTCGCACCAGAAGATCCGCCATGGGCAACAGATTCTCCGGAACAGACTCCCCACGCTCCAAGGCGGCCCCGATTCTATCGATCGCCCTGCCGAGGGCCTTGGCGGCTTCTTCCAAGGTCGACGCTTCGGATCCGATCCACGTCGATTGCGCCCCCTCGGGGAGCCAACGCGGCACGTCGGGTGACTCGACCACCATCAGCACCTCGAGCGGACGATCCCCCACCGGACCAAACTCGATGTGGGCCCGGTGTCCGCTGTAGGCACCCAGGTCGTGGGTGACCCATCGCGGCGCGGAGGACGGTCCCGAATCGAAGTGGCCGATCAGTTGGCCATGGAGCGGCCCGGCGACCATCAGGTGGGAATCGACTGCCGCGTAGACCCGGGTGGCTCCCCGGAGGAGATAGTGGAGGCGTCCCCCCTTCAGGGTGATCGTCGGGGTCCGGAGCATCTGACCCGACCGTCCGGTGGCTCCCAGTTCGCCCGAGTCGTTCTCGTTTCCGGGAGCCGTCGCCAGGCGTTTCCAGAATGGATCCCTGCGGGCCGCACCAAACCGCATCAGCCCCCCCAGTCCCAACCCATCCACCGCAGAGATCGCTTCCCCCGCCCCCATCGGTCGGACCCCAAAGGCCTCCCCATCCACCTTCCACGGCCGGTAGTCGGACCGAGTGAAGTCGGCGACGACACGGACGTCCGGAGACAGCCCTGGAGTCTCGATCGGCTGGAGGAAGGGAATTGCAGAGGCTTCACCCCTGAGCTCCAGCGAACGGGCCAGCCACGGATACAGCGCATGCGCCGGATCCGACGACGCCGAACGCATCGCCGACTGCCACTCGGCCAGAGTCTCATCATCACGGGTCACCGCCGGCAGGACCTCGCCCAGTGCCGCCATCCAGTGGAGGGGAAGACGGCCGGATTGGGACTTCATCCTCTGACCCAGTCCCTTCACCAGCCCGGGCCAGCGTTCCTTCCGGACGGCGGCAAGTTCTGAGGCCATGCGACGATTGTTCTCCATCGCCTCGAAGCGCACCTGTCGGAAACTGGCCCCCATTAGGAACCCGGTCAGCGCGTAGTAGTCCTGGGTCGAGATGGGGTCGAACTTGTGGTCGTGACAACGGGCGCAGGCGACCGTGAGTCCCAGGAAGGACTTCGTGAACACGTCGACCTTGTTGTCAAGGCGATCACATTCGTCCTGACGGATATCGACCGGTGAATGGACCTCCTCGCCAAGGAACGCCCAACCGGTGCCGAGCACGGACTCGTTGCTGTCGGTGCCGGGACGCAGACGCGGATGGGGCAGGAGGTCGCCCGCGAGATGCTCCTTCAGGAACTGCGGATAGGGGACATCGGCATTGAAGGCGCGGATCAGGTAGTCGCGGTAGTGCCACGCGTTCGCGATCAGGTAGTCGCTCTCATGCCCCCGGCTCTCGGCGTAGCGCATGAGGTCCATCCAGTGCCGCGCCCAGCACTCGCCGAACTGGGGTGAGGCCAGGAGCCGATCCACCACGCGTTCCCGCGCCTCGGTGCTGGGGTCCGCGAGGAATTCGATCAACTCCTCGCGGCTGGGCGGCAGGCCGGTGAGGCCGAAGGAAACCCGACGTAACCAGACTTCGGGGGCAGCCGGGGCCGTAGGGCTCAACCCCTTCGACTCCAGCCGGGCGAGGATGAACCGGTCGATCGGGCTGCCCGACCAGGCCACATCCTTCACCTCCGGGATCGGCTGCGGGCGGGGAGACTGCCACAACCAGGCCTGCGATCGTTTCCGGGCCTCGAGATCGAACTTCTTGGCCGCAGGAGCCGCACCTCCCTCGGGCCAGACCGCGCCGTCCGCGATCCAACGGGCGACATCCTGACGGATGGCCTCCGGCAGCTTCGCCTTCTTGGGTGGCATCGCGAGGTCGGGATGGGTGTGACCGATCGCCTTGAGCAGCAGGCTGTCCCCGGGTTTGCCCGGGACCATCGCAGGACCACTGTCGCCACCGGCCAGCATCGCGTCCCGACCATCGAGGCGCAGCCCGCCCTTCACCGACTTGCCGTCGGCCGAATGGCACTCGAAGCAGTGCTCGGCCAGGACCGGGCGGATCTTCTGCTCAAAGAACTCCACCCCGGTCGGCTCCGCGCGAAGCGCCACTGGAGGCAAGGCGACAGCCAGGATGACCAGGGCGCGTCTGAGAGGCTTGGGGATCATGTTCGGGGTCCGCGAAAGGTAACCGGCATGTGGACGCCGTGGGAAAGGTTTCCCTTCAAGGGGATGGAGAAACATCACCCGGTGAAGGAATCCAAACTGCGCAGGCAGAGTCCGATGTGCCGTGAGCGCCAAACCGCGATCAGGTGCCTATCGGTAGCAGACGTGCCCTCATCCGGGACTCGTCGACGATCACCAGCGCGCCCCGCTCCAGATGTTCCCGGAACTGATTGAGCGCCCGAATCACGAGTCCCCCCGATGCCTCAGGTGTCACATCCTGGGCCCTGATCTGCAAGACGCTCGGTCCAACGGAATGGTTGGTGACCAGGAGCGCACCGAAATCGAGATCGTGAGTGAAAACGACCCTCCCTTTCGATCGAGCCCAAACCATGATTTCCAGATCTTTGGCTCTGGGATCCCCAATCTGGGACCAGTGCACTGCATCAAACCCCTCGCGACACAGAACCGTGACCCATAAGGGTGACAGATTCATGTCAATGAGGACGGTCATGCCGCTTGAAGAGGTAGGTCCAACTCCTCGACCCGCCATGCGCCATACGCCAACGCCTGATTGATATCCTCCTCTTCGAGGTAGGGATAGAGACGCAGGATCTCAGCGCGAGAATGACCCGAAGCAACCAGTCCAATGAGGAGACCCACAGTCACCCGCATCCCGCGAATGCAGGGCTTTCCGCCCATCACGTCCGGATTCCGGGTGATTCTTTCCAGTTTCTCCATGGGCAAACCCTAGGCGTTCCGGGGAGCTAAGCCAATTCCTGAAACAGGTCTCGACCCCGGCTAATCCTCATCGGCCACATGCCGGCCACCCAAAGAAACGCCTTGGGCCCCGGCCTCCAACCGTGAACCCTCCGGAAGTCCCATGAACCCGCTCACACGACTCCTCCTCGCCGCCACCACCCTCTCACTGGGCCTGTCCTCCAATGCCCTCGGAGCCGAGGCCGCCACGCCAAATCCGATCAAGCACTCGTACCTGGTCATGGGTGCACGGACCGCGATCATCGGCGAGGACGGTCAAGTCGCCTGGGAATACAAGGGCGGCACACGCGACGGGTTCATCCTTCCGAATGGCCACCTCCTCGCCGCCTGGGTGGATCGCGTCGAGGAGGTCTCGCCCAGCAAGCAGGTGGTCGCCACCTATGTCCGGAGCGCGGAGAACAGCGAGATCGGCACCGTCCAGCGCCTCTACAACGGCAACACCCTCGTGACCGAACTCGGCAAGCGCCCTCGCCTGCTCGAGGTGGACACCCAGGGGAAGATCGTCCGGGACGTCCCGCTCCAGCCGGAGACCGACAACGCCCACATGCAGACCCGCATGGCCCGGCAACTCCGCAACGGGAACTACCTCGTGCCGCACCTGCTGGCCTTCGCCGTCAAGGAATACACCCCCGAGGGCCAGGTCGTCGCAACGATCCGGACCGACCTTGCCGAGCTCGGCGGCCGCCCGCAGGAGAACTGGCCCTTCACCGCCATCCGCCTGGACAACGGCAACACCCTCGTCTCCCTCACCCACGGCAACAAGGTGGCCGAGTTCAACACGGCCGGTCAGGTCGTCTGGAAGGTCACCAACGACGATGTCGGCGGCCTCTTCAAGGATCCCTGCGGCTCCCAGCGCCTGGCCAACGGCAACACCGTCGTGGGTAGCCACGCCGCCAACCAGGGGATCTCCATGGTCGAGGTCACCCCAGGCCGCAAGATCGTCTGGACATCCGACCATCCCGCCGCGGCCGGGGTCCATCACTTCCAGATCCTCACCACCAACGGGAAACCCGAGCCGGGACAACCGATGAAGTAGTTGAGGGCTGAGAGGCGAGAGATGAGGTTCAAACTCGCGGAGGGAAGATCATGAAACGATTTGCGATGCTGGGAGCCGGGATTCTGCCGCTGGTGCTGTTGGGACAGGACAGCCTTCTGGCGCCTGGGGCGAAGGTGGAGAAGCTGCAGGGCGGCTACTCGTTCACGGAGGGGCCGGCGGCGGACCGTTCCGGGAATGTCTATTTCACCGACCAGCCCAACGACCGGATCGTCCGCTGGGACGCCAAGACCGGGGCGTTCTCCGACTGGATGAAGCCGGCAGGCCGGTCCAACGGCACCTACTTCGACCGCCAGGGCAACCTGATCGCCTGCGCCGACGAGAAGAACGAGCTCTGGCGCATCGCGCCGGACAAGACGGTCACCGTCCTGGTGAAGGACCTCGGCGGGAACCTGCTGAACGGACCGAACGACCTCTGGATCCGTCCAGATGGCGGCCTTTACTTCACCGACCCCCTGTACGTCCGACCGTACTGGAAACGCACGTCGACCTCCCAGCAGCCGGGACAGCGCGTCTACTTCATCCCGAGCTCCGGCGGCGCCCCCCAGCCTGTCGCGACGGATCTCAAGCAGCCCAACGGCATCATCGGAACGCCGGACGGCAAGACGCTGTATGTCGCGGACATCGGTGCCGGAAAGACCTACTCGTACACGATCGCCGCTGACGGTTCCCTCGGAGACAAGCGGCTGTTCTGTGAGATGGGATCGGATGGCATGACCCTCGATGCGGACGGGAACGTCTATCTCACCGGCAAGGGTGTGACCGTCTTCGACAAGACCGGGCGCAAGATCGAGCACCTCGACGTCCCCGAGGGGTGGACCGCCAACGTGACGTTCGGTGGCGAGAAGCGGGACCTCCTGTTCATCACCGCGGGACCGTCGGTCTATGGAGCCCGGATGCGGGTGCGCGGAGCCCAATGAGATCCCCGTTGAGAGCCCTGCCGTGGATCGGCATCGCCCTGCTGGGAGCCTGGGCCTACTCGGTCCTCGCCTTCCGCCGCGGGGAACCCGTCAGCTCGGCCTACCTCGTGGTCGCCGCCCTGTGCACCTACACGATCGGCTACCGGTTCTACTCCAAGTGGCTTGCCGCCCACGCCCTGATGCTCGACGACCGCCGGGCAACACCCTGCGAGGTGCATGAGGACGGCAAGGATTTCGTCCGGACCCACCGCTGGATCGTGTTCGGACACCACTTCGCCGCGATCTCGGGTCCCGGCCCCCTGGTGGGCCCCGTCCTGGCGGCCCAGTTCGGCTACCTCCCGAGTGCCCTCTGGATCCTCATCGGTGTCGTCCTCGGCGGCGCCATGCAGGATTTCGTGATCCTCGTCAGTTCCATGCGACGGAACGGACGGTCCCTCGGCCAGATGGTCCGGGACGAGCTCAACCCGCTGACCGGAGCCATCGCCCTCGTGGCCATCCTCGCGATCATGATCATCCTGCTCGCGGTGCTGGCCCTGATCGTCGTCAAGGCGCTGGCCGAGAGTCCCTGGGGTGTCTTCACCGTGGGGGCCACCATCCCGATCGCCCTTATGATGGGAGGCTATCTCCGATGGCTCCGTCCGGGTCGGACCCTCGAGGCCTCCGTGCTCGGGGTCGGACTCCTGCTGATCGCGGTCTGGGGCGGACGAGCGGTCCACGGCGATGCCAGCTGGGCCAAGGCGTTCACCTTCGGGCCCGAACCCCTCGCCTGGATCCTCCTCGCATACGGGGTCGCGGCGAGTGTCCTCCCCGTGTGGCTCCTGCTGGCGCCGCGCGACTACCTCAGCACCTTCATGAAGATCGGCACGATCGTGGCCCTCGCGGCCGGGGTGCTGCTCGTGTTGCCGCCGCTCCGGATGCCGGCAGTGACCTCGTTCATCGACGGTTCGGGGCTCGTGGTCGCCGGAAAGCTGTTTCCGTTCTGCTTCATCACCATCGCCTGTGGGGCGATCAGCGGATTCCACACCCTGATCTCGAGCGGCATCACCCCGAAGATCATCACCCGCGAATCGCACGCCCGCTCCGTCGGCTATGGCGCCATGTGCCTGGAATCACTCGTCGCCATCATGGCCCTGATCGCCGCGTGCACCCTCGAGCCCGGGGTTTACCTCGCCATGAACGTGAAGGGCGTCGGACCGGACGCCGCCGCGGTGGTGGCCGACACCCTCGCCAGGGTGAACGCCACCGGAATGAAGGTGACGCACTCGGAGATGAAGTGGCTTGCCGCAGCCGTGGGGGAAGACTCGCTCTACGGTCGAACCGGTGGGGCCGCGACGCTCGCGGTGGGAATGGCCCAGATCTTCGGACGACTCACCCAAGGCCGGTGGCTCGATCTCTGGTACCACTTCGCCATCATGTTCGAGGCGTTGTTCATCCTGACGACGCTCGACGCCGGCACCCGCGTCGGACGCTACCTCCTCCAGGATTTCCTCGGCCACCTCTCCCCACGGCTTGGCCAGACCCACTCGCTGCCCGCCAACCTGTTCTCCAGCGTCCTGATCGTGTCGGGCTGGGGATGGTTCCTGATCCAGGGTGTCCGGGATCCCCTGGGCGGCATCAACTCCCTGTGGCCGCTCTTCGGGATCGCCAACCAGCTCCTCGCCGCCATCGCCCTGTGCCTGGGCACGACCATCCTCCTCAAGCACTCCATCCAGTCCGGGCGCAGCCGTGGCCTGGCATTGGTGACCCTGATCCCACTGGTCTGGCTGGTGGGCGTGACCTTCACCGCGGGTTACCAGAAGATGTTCGATCCATCGCCCCGCATCGGCTTCCTCGCCGGAGCACGGGATTTCGAGAAGAAGGCGTCGGCGGCCGAGGCCCGTGTGGCCACCGCAGGGACGGAGACGGAACGGGAGTCCGCCGCCAAGGCGGCGACGACCGCCCACCGGCTCGAGTTCAACAACCGGCTGGACCTCTTCGTGACTGGTGGGTTCCTCACCATGGGAACCCTGGTGCTGGGACTCTCCGGTCGGGAATGGATCCGACTCTGGCTGGGTCATCGCGCCCCCGACCTCCAGGAAACCCCCATTGTGTGGTTGCCCGAATCGGTGCTCCGCGAACCTGGCACAGGGGTCTCGGCTGGATCTGTCGCAGCACTGTCGGTGGCCCTGCTCCGGGACTGGTCCGGGGAGGCGGCCGTGGATCGGGAGTTCCAGCACGCGCAGGCCTGCCCCGTTTCCACCAGCGGACCACGCCTGCTGATCGACGTCCCGGAGGTCCGGAGCGACCTCGAGGCCGCCCAGCGATCCGAGGCCTACCGCAGGGCGGCAGGGCAGCGGTTCGACGGGATCAACCGCTGCTGCTGAGCGCAGATGGGGCGGCAGATTCTGGAGGAAGTCCGGCACGGCGTGGAGAGCCCCGGTAGCTGCGGGAATTCTGGCGTGGGGAAGGCGATCCGGGAAAACCGACACTTGCCTCGGAGGCGCGGGCTTGGTTCATTCCGGGGCCGCGTCGAAGGAAGGGTGGCTGAGTGGTTGAAGGCACCTGACTCGAAATCAGGCGCACGGGCAACCGTGTCGGGGGTTCGAATCCCTCCCCTTCCGCCAATTCGCCGGACCTGCTGAACCTCCAGAGAACGGCGGGCCGGAACGGGATCCGGACGCGTCCTTGCAACGCAGGGACAAACCCGGTTCCATTCCGAAGCGGTTGCGGGCGTAGCTCAATGGTAGAGCGCCAGTCTTCCAAACTGGTTACGAGGGTTCGATTCCCTTCGCCCGCTCCATCTCCCCCTTCCCTTCCTCGAGGATTCGCCGCGACCTGATCCGATGGGACGGATCACTCCCCTCCCGAGAACAACTCCGGCGCCACCGACTGGCGGGGGATTCAGATCTACCCCGCACCTCAAACAAACCCTGCCGGGCCGCGGCATCCCAAGCTGATGTAAAACCCTGGGGTCCCATGGGGCACGGGTCCGGGCGTCATGATCGCGCGACGCCCCGCTGACATCTGAGAAAATCAGCGATCAGCTTGATGTGCAGCAGGTCCTTGTCACAGCCGATGGCCCGCTTGCTCTTCTGGATCCGCTTCAGATCCAGCACTGCGACTTCCTTGCCCCGCAACGTCAGCTTCTTGGAATACCGGGACTCTGCGGCGAAGTCCTTCAATCCGGTCACTGTGTAGACAAAGTTGATCGGCGTTCCGTCATCCAGATACACCACGGTGTTGGCCCCCGGAGTGGCTCCCGACGCCATCGCAAGGTTCTGGACCCTCATGTACTGACGCGGTGGGAGGTCAACCCACACATCGATGTCGAGTGTCGACCCCATCACCCCTTGGGCGATGGCCGCCGACATTCCGATGATCATGAACCGGATGCCGTCGTCTTCGAGGGCTTCCAGTAGCCGTGCGAACGCATCTGCCTGGCCCACAGCTCCCACCGCTCTTCGGGTGTCGCGGCCAGACCGAGCGCGTGCAGCGATTTCTCGCCGTCGTCCAACCCGCGGACGCGCCGAAGCCGCTGTAGGAGACGGGCGGCGCGGACGGGGAGCGGGACGTTTCTGGAGGCGAGCTTTTTCATCGGCCACTCCACGAACCTATCGACTAGGAGATCCCGGTGCAATCCAGCTGCACCCGCTGCTCGGGTCGGAGAATGGGAGAGACGGGGCGTCCGATCACTCCCCTCCCGAGAACAGCTCCGGCGCCACCGACCGGGCCAGGGTCCTCGACAGCTCGAGAACCTCGCTGGCCTTCGAACAGGACAGTGCCCGTTCCGCCATCACCACCGCCTCGGACCGTCGGAGACGCCGCAGCAGATGTTTGGCAGCAGGAATCAATGCCGGCGTGACGCTCAATTCGTCGACCCCAAGCCCCACCAGCAGCGGGATCAACGCAGGATCCCCTGCCATTTCACCGCAGACCCCTACCCAGCGTCCGTGCTCGCGGGCCGACCGGACCGTCGCATGGATCAGACGGATCACTGCGGGATGGGCCGGGCTGTGCAGCAGGGCCACACGCGGGTTCAGCCGGTCCACCGCCAGCGTGTACTGGGTGAGGTCATTGGTCCCAAGACTGAAGAAATCCACGTGGGGTGCGAACTCCCCAGCCAGCAGTGCCGCAGCGGGCACCTCCACCATCATACCGACCTGCATCCCGGTATCATGAGCGATGCCCTGCCTCGAGAGCTCCGAACGGCACTCCTCCAGCAGGGCCTTCGCCTCCAACAGCTCCTCCAGACCCGAGATCATTGGGAACATCAGCCGAAGCCGTCCATGGGCGCTCGCCCGCAGGACGGCCCGGAGCTGGACCCGGAACATGTCGGGACGCGAGAGGCTGATGCGGATCGCGCGCCATCCCAGGAATGGGTTCTGCTCCTCGGTCTGGTCCGGGTCGAGCAGCTTGTCCCCGCCCAGGTCCAGGGTCCGGATGACGACCGGTGCCGGCGTCAGGGATTCCGCGACCGCGCGGTAGGCCGCATACTGACGATCCTCGTCGGGCGGGATCTCGCTGTTCAGGAACAGGAACTCGGTCCGGAACAGCCCGACGCCATGGGCGCCCGATTCCCGGACCGAAGCCACCTCCGAGGGCTCATCGATGTTCGCAGCCAGTCCCACCTTGACGCCGTCGAGCGTGACTGCTGGGAGATCCCGGACCGCCTGGAGCCGGACCTCCAGCGCCTCCCGACGCTCCCGGATCTGGCCATAGCGGAACAGCGTGGCATCGGTGGGGCTCAGGACCAGGACACCGTCGTGTCCGTCGATCAGGACATGATCCCCGGTCTGCAGCTCCTTCGAGGCGTCCCCGAGCCCGACCACAGCCGGGATTCGAAGCTTGCGGGCGACGATCGCGGTGTGGCCCGTGATTCCGCCGCGGTCCGTCGCGAAGCCCAGCACCTTGGAACGGTCCAGCAGGGCGGTGGCACTGGGCGAGAGGTCGGGCGCCACCAGGACCACGGGTTCCGCAAGGTTCGCGAGATTGGGCCCCATCTCGCCGAGGAGGTTCCGGATGACCCGATGGGAAACGTCCTGGACGTCCGCGGCCCGCTCGCGGAGGTAGGGATCGTCAGCCGCCTCGAGGGCCGCACAGAACCGTCCACAGACGACCTGGACGGCATACTCCGCCCCATTCAAACCCTCCCGGATGGCGCGGGAGATCTCGCCGACCAGCGCGGGATCCTCGAGGACGAGTCCATGGGCCTCGAAGATCGCGGCCTCCTTCGCACCCATCGCGAGGAGAACCTTCTGGTGGATCTCGAGGATCTGGTGCCGCGTCTCGGCGATGGCCTTGTGGAGGTGATCCAGCTCGGACTCGATTCCATCCGCCGTGATGGATCGGGGTCGGACATCGACGGCACCCGAGCCCAGCCTCAGGACCCTGCCGTGCACCACGCCCCCCGAGGCGGCGACGCCACGGAAAATGCGCTCAGCGGAGGTTTCAGGCGGGCGCATCTCGGAATCGGGTCAGGGAACCTCAACGTGGCGGCGAACCGTGCGGTAGGCGCATGAAGTTCTCGAGGATCCGCCGCCCATTCTCCGTCAGGATGCTCTCGGGATGGAACTGGACCCCCCAGATGGGAAGCGTCGCATGACGCAGGCCCATGATCTCGCCCTCCTCGGTCCAGGCTGTGATCACGAGTTCAACGGGAAGCGTCTCGCGCCGGGCCACCAGGGAATGGTAGCGGGTGGCCAGGAACGGGTTGGGCATCCCCTCGAAGAGATCCCGTCCGTCGTGGAGGATCGGCGAGGTCTTCCCGTGCATCATGCGGTGATTGACAACCACCTCGGCCCCGAAGGTGTGGGCGATGCACTGATGCCCCAGGCACACCCCGAGGATCGGCACGCGCTGGTCGGCAAAGGCGCGGATGATCTGGTTGGACAGCCCTGCCTCGCGCGGAGAGCAAGGCCCCGGAGAGATCAGGACCCGCTCCGGCCGGAGAGCCAAAGCCTGCTCGACCGAGATCTGGTCGTTCCGATGCACCTCCATGGCGACGCCCATCTCCCCCAGGTACTGGACCAGGTTGAAGGTGAACGAGTCATAGTTGTCGATGACCAGCAGCATCGCGGGGATGTTACGAGGGGAGTGCACCGATTGAAAGCCACAGACTCCAGATTTCAAGGTTCCTGGCCAAAGGACCGGTGCCGTTTCGCCGTCCAGGGGCGAGCGTTCCGGGATTCGGACTTGGCACTCCGGGAAAAGCGCTCCAATAAGTCCCCCCATGGCAACGCGGCCTCCCGTCACTTTCACCGGCACGTCCCCGGCGGACGTCTCCCATTTCATCCGGAATCAGGGCATCGACCTCAGCCTCTTCCGCCGGGTGGTGGTGGATCCGACCCAGACGCGGGTCCTCGACGTGAACCGGAGCGAACTGCGGTTCCCCGGCATCAGCTATGGGAATCCGCTCCTGCCGGTGATCCTGAAGGAGACGGGGGCGTCATTCGATCCCGCGGTCCTCGACACGCCGCCTCCAACCCAGGATCAGGTCCGGGATTTCCGGGTCTCGGCCACCTATCCGTGGGCGCACGACCGGATCGCGTGATCCCGTGGTCTGCGGGATTCCCCTCGGCATTGGTGGCGGAATTC
>Ga0315906_10005018_pt1 | contig 16738 bp, 10 predicted proteins | sample LakEriMetagenome_4_FD_203526 | JGI IMG/M metagenome (GOLD analysis project Ga0315906, IMG submission 203526) | Freshwater fungal communities from buoy surface, Lake Erie, Ohio, United States - Buoy 2 MA122 | ecosystem: Environmental > Aquatic > Freshwater > Lake > Lake biofilm | place: USA...
CGGTCGCGTTCAGGACCAGCGAGCCATCGCGCGCGTAGATCAGAAGCAGGGGAATCGTGACGCGGTTCGACGCCTTCAGCAGCGCGTTTCCATCGGTGTTGTTGCCGGTGAGGTCCACCTTGATCGGCTCGACATCGTCCGCGTTCAGCTCCTTTGAGACAGCGGGTGTGTTGAGGACAAGCGCCTCGAGCGTCTTGCAGTTCGCGCACCATTCCGCGGTGAAGTCAACGACGACGACCTTGCCCGCCTTCTGCGCCGTGGCGAGGCGCTCGGGCGTGTAGTACGTCCAGTCGACGGGTCCCTTCGCTGTCTGCGACAGCCCGATGAGGACGCTGATCGCAAGGATGGCGACGCCGAGTCCTCCGAACATGGCGCGGTTCCCCGCCTTGTTGGTGAGCTTGAGGGTGCGCCACGCGAGCCAGGCGCCCGCCGCGGTGCCCAGCGCGGACACGACCCACCAGTAGGCATGGCTCGGCGGCTCTGGCGGCGTGACCAGCAATCCCGACACGCCCGCGCCCACGAAGTAGGCGGCGGCGGCGAGAAGCAGGAGTCCCATCACCTGCTTGATGAGGTCGCTCGCGGGCCCCGAGCGCGGCATCTTGTCGAGCCATTCGGGCTTCGCCGAGAGCACGAGGTAGGGCAGCGCCATGCCCGTGCCGACCGAGGCAAACACGGTGAGGATCGTCGCAGGCCCCTGCGTGGTCGCCCACGCGACGGCGGTGCCCATGAGCGGCGCCGTGCAGGGCGTCGAGAGCACCGCGGTCATGATGCCGAAGAGGAACGATCCCGAGTAGGAATCGTGCTTCGCCTCGACCATGTAGATCCAGTCAGGCAGCTTCAGCGAGAAGAAGCCCGCCATGCCGATCGCCATGACCGCGATGATCACGCCGACGGCGATGGTGAACTCAGGCTTCTGGAAGAGCTGGTTCGTGGTCTCGAAGCCCTTGATCGAGGCGATCGCGAGCCCGAGCGCCATCCAGAAGGCGACGACGCCAAGCGACATCACGAAGCCGAGCATGAAGCACTTCGTGCGGCTTCCTTGCGCGGCCTGCGAGAGCCCCATGATCTTGAGCGGGATCACCGGCAGGACGCAGGGCGTGAAGTTCAGGAGGAGCCCGCCCGCAGCCGCGATCGCGAGCAGCAGCAGGAATCCGGCGCCGCTCGGGTCGATGGAGAACGTCCACGAGAACAGGTTGAACTCGAGCTCCTCGCTCGGCTTCTCGCCCGATCGGATGCGCGCGTAGACGGCGGGATCGAAGTAGCCGAAGGCGCTTGAGCCCGCTGCGGCCGCGGGTGCTGCGCCCGCGACGATCTCGAGCTTCGCCTCAAGCTCGACGGTGGCGGGCGCGCTGCACTGGGTGTCGTTGCAGGCCTGGAAGGTCACCTCGAGGGGAATCGTGACCACGCCAGGCTTCGCATCGCGCGCGATGGACGCGGGGATGTAGACGCGGCAGAGGCCCTCGTATACCGCGTACGTGCGCTTGCCTTCGCCCAGGTCGGACTCGACGCCGTGCGCCTCGGGCCACTGCATGAAGCCTTCGTTGAGCGCGATGCCCGCGATCGGCTGCGGCTTTCCCGAGTCATCGGGGTTGAAGGCGATTTCGGTCCTGATCGCGCCGTCGAACTCGGCCATGCCTTCCGGCACGGAGCCCCCGCGAGTCCAGATGTGGTAGCCATCCCAGATCTTGAAGGTGACCGCGATCGGGCAGTCCGCGCCCGCGACGACCTTGGGCGAAAGCACCTCCACGGCGACCTCGACCTGATCCTGCGAGTTGCCGAACACGGCGGGCGGCTCTGCCTTCGCGGGCTTCGCGAAGGAGGGCAAGCCAGGGATCTTCGGCGGATTCTGCGGAACAGGCGCCGCTGCCGCCGAGGCGGCGAGGAGGAGCAGGGATAGGGGAAAGACCGCGAGGCGGCCGAGGCTTCTCATGGCGGGCATCCTACGGGCGCACGGCGCCCGGGTTGCCCCGCATGAGCATGGCGTTCGATCACGCCGATCGCCGCCGGCCGCGCGTCCCGAAACCTTGCAGCAGCGGGGCTTCGGGAACCGATGACGAATCAGATGACTTGCGCCCGCAGCGCATGCGGACGTCTGGCGGAGCCGGACGAGTGCGACGAGCAAGGGTGAAGCAGGCAGCCGCGGCAGGAACGCTTGATGGGCACCGAAGTACTCAACCAGTCCGACATTGACGCACTGCTGAACGCAGCGAGCGCTCCCGCGCCCGCGCCGACGGCGGCCCCGCCGACGCAGATCTTCTCGCGCTCCCGGCGCGATCGCGAGCAGATCGAGATCGAGGCGTACGACTTCAAGCGGCCCGAGCGGATCTCCAAGGACCAGATGCGCGCGCTGCAGATGCTGCACGAGACCTTCGCGCGCAACTTCGGCGCCGCGCTGTCCGGGCATCTCCGCACGATCGTCGAGGTGTCCGTCCGCGAGGCGACCCAGAAGACCTACTCGGAATTCGTCGCGGAAAGCGAGAACCCGACGAGCTTCAACCTCGTGCGCTGCCCGCCGCTCGAGGGCCAGATCTGCCTTGAGATCTCGCCGCTGGTGATCTTCCCGATCATCGACCGCCTGCTCGGCGGATCGAACAAGGACCTCTTCCTGCCGCGACGCCCGATGACCCTCATTGAGAAGCGGCTGATCCAGCGCATCCTGCATCGTGCCATGGTGGCGCTGGCGGAGGCGTGGCAGGGCATCCGCAAGATCGAGTTCACGCTTGGCGAGATGGAATCGAACGCGCAGCTGGTGCAGATCGTCCCGCCGAACGAAGTCGTCGTCGTCGTCGACTTCGAGGTGAAGCTGATGAACCGCGGCGGACGAATGCGCCTCTGCATCCCGTACAACTCGATCGAGCCGCTCGTCGAGGACCTGTCGGCGCAGAGTTGGTTCGTCTCCGGCAAGGGCGCCAACGAATCGGGAGCCTCGGAACGGATCGCGACGAGTCTCTCGGGCGCGCGCGTCGACCTCGAGGCAACGCTCGCGACCACCACCATCTCCGTCTCCGAACTCCGCAACCTCGAGGTCGGCGACCTGATCGTGACGCAGCGGCCTGCTGCGAGTGCGGTCGTGCTTGGAGTCGAGGGGCGTCCAAAATTCTTGGCACAACTCGGACAGCTCCGAGGAAATCGGGCCCTCAGAGTCGTGCGTGCGGTCGCTCCAACGGAGCGGATCGACCTTGATGGCGCGACTTCCTGACCTGTGCGTGATCTGTAAACGCAAGCGGAGAAACAGCTTAAGGACGGATCATCTGCTCGTCCTTGTGTCGCCCCCAGCGCGTGTGATTGACCCGAAGCGGTGGTTTCGATATCCTCCAAGCCTCGGTGGCTGCGTCCGTTGCAGCCTCCGCGTTCGTTTCCCGGTCTGCGACCGAGCGGTGTGTCCAATGCTTCTGATCCCAGGTGTTTCAAACCCCCGTGATCCGTCAAGCTGCAGGACCGTTCGGGTCGGATACACGCGATGAGGCCCGTTCGGTCTCATCTTCGTCCCGACCCGAGCGTGGTGCAGGGCTTCGCGAGCGTTCGCGTGGTCTGCGGTGTTTCCGCAGCCTGCGTGTCGTTCTCGCGCGGTGCGTGCACTGCTGCTCGGAATGAGAGCTGGAGGCGCCTCTGATCCATCCGGATCGCCTGAGAGGCGCGCCAGATCCCTTCGCCGACCGGCCACGGAATCGCTTCCGTGGTCGCTTTGTTTCCGCCCCTCGGCCTCGGCCGCGGGCACATCCCAACGTCGTGGCTTCCACGGCGACAACCCAGCAGTCAGCCAGAGGCAGACAAAGACAAGGGTCCTCTCCATGAATTCCGAAACGCTCCGCATCCTCGACTCCATCGCCCGCGATCGCAACGTCGATCGCGAGCATCTCATTCGCGACATTGAGATGGCGATGATCAGCGCAGCGCGCAAGCACTTCGACTCGCTCGATACCGATGAGTTCGGCTGCGAGATGGACCGCCTGAGCGGCAAGCTCAGCGTCTGGCGCAACCTCTTCGACGACGAGGGCAATCCGTGCGGTCGCGAGGACATCCCGATCGAGCGGCTCGGTCGCATCCCGGCCCAGACCGCCAAGCAGGTGATGATCCAGAAGTTCCGCGAGGACGAGCGCAACTCCCTCATGGAGGAGTTCGCGAAGCGCCAGGGCGAGATCGTCACCGGCACCGTCGTGCGACAGGAAGGCCCCGCGCTGATCGTGCAGGTCGACCGCGCCGAGGCGTTCATGCCGAAGTCCGAGCAGATCCCTGGCGAGTCGTTCAAGCCGGGCGACCGCATCCGCTGCCTCGTCCTCGACGTCCGCGACGCGGGTCCGCAGGTCAAGATCATCCTCTCCCGCGCCAATCCCGACTTCATCCGCCGCCTCTTCGAGGCGGAGGTCCCCGAGGTCGCTGAGCGCGTGATCGAGATCAAGGCGCTCGCCCGCGAACCGGGCCAGCGCTGCAAGGTCGCCGTCGCGAGCGTCGACTCGAAGGTCGATGCGAAGGGCGCCTGCATCGGCGTCCGTGGCGCGCGCATCCGCAACATCGTCGATGAGGTCAACGGCGAGAAGATCGACATCGTGCTCTGGAACGAGTCGAGCCAGGTGCTCATCTCGAACGCGGTCCGTCCGGCCGCGGTCGACGAGGTCAGCCTGTGCTTCGAGCTTGGTCGCGCGACCATCATCGTCCGCGAGGACCAGCTCTCGCTCGCCATCGGCAAGCGCGGCCAGAACGTGCGCCTCGCGGCGCGCCTGACCGGCTGGGACATCGACATCCTCACTCCGACGGAGTTCGCAAAGGGTCTCGAGATCCTTGGCGACACGCTGCGCCCGATCGAGGGCGTGAATGACGAGATGCTCGACAAGATCGGCGCGCTCGGCATGATCAGCGTGTTCGACGTCGAGGAGATCGGCATGCAGATCCTCGTGGAGGAGCTCGGCGTGACCGATGAGATCGCGGAGACCATGGTCGTTGCGTGCTCGAACCGTGCACGCGAGGTCGAGGTCGAGCGCGAGCGCGAGGCGGCCGAAGCCGCGGCGCGTGCGGCCGAGGATGCCGCTGCAACCGATGCGATCCTTGGTGGCGGGGAGGCCGCGCCTGCGGCCGAGCCCGACGCCGAGGCAGAGAGTGCCGCGGATTCGATCCTCGGCCTTGGTGGGAATTACGGCCGTTCAGCTCGTGCAGACGGCTAAGAGGTTTGGTCCGGTGGAAGAGATCGCTGCCGCAACGAGGTTCGATCGCGGAGCGTGAGTGCATCAGGAGGAACGCTTGTCGAAGAAGCCAGCCGCGCTGAAGGTACACCAGCTTGCCAAGGAACTCGGTGTGAGTTCCAAGGACATCGTCGCACGTTGCCAGGCAGAGGACATCCCTGACATCGTGAACCACCTCTCGCCCGTGTCCGTCGGCCTCGCGCTGACGGTGCGCGAGTGGTTTGCTGGTGCCGCCCAGGCGAAGGCCGAGGAGGCTGCGACCGCGACATCCACGCTCGAGCCGCCGGAACCTGCGAAGGCGCCGAAGCCGAGCAAGTCCTCCGCCAAGGCGAAGACCGATGATTCGGCTTCTGACTCGGCAGGTGCCGAGCCGGATGGCGAGGCGACGCCTGCACGCACCATCGCCAAGCGCGCGACGAAGAAGGCTGCTCCCGCCGTTGACTCCGCCGAACCAGCGACTGCGAAGCCCGCAAGGAAGGCTCCGGCGAAGGCAGATGCCGAGCCTGAGGCTCCGGTTGCACCGATCGCTTCGGAACCCGCCGCGGCACCAGTTGCCAAGGCCCCGCCAGTAAAGGCCCCCGTTGCGAAGCCTGTGACGGAGCCCGTGGCTCCCGTGGCTCCAGCAACGACCGCGACTGTCGCCGCTCCAGTGGTTCCAGTTGCGCCAACGCCTGCGCCCGCCCCTGCGGCGCCGGTGTCGGCTCCGGCTGCCGCAGCCGCGGCTCCCGCCGCTCCTACAGCTCCCGCCGCTCCTACAGCTCCCGTTGCTCCCGCGGCTCCTGCGCGCCCGCGCATGATCGCGGGACTCTCGAACAAACTCGCGCCCCGACAGGACGGCGGCTCTGCGCCGCCGCTGCCGCCGGCGGCCAAGCCCACGGGGGGCAGCGGACCGACTTCGCCGCCCGATGCACCATCGGCTCCGCGTCGCGTGATCACAGCGCCGCCGCCGCCGCCAGCGTCGCTGACGAAGGTTCCCGATTCCGCGCCGATCATGAACGTTCCTTCGCGCCCGAGCGTGGTCGGGCCGGTTGGTCCGCAGCTCGGCTCGCGTGAGAAGACGAAACTCTCGGGTCCGCAGGTGATCCGCGTCGAGCAGGCTGACAACCTCCCATCTCCGCCACCGATGCGTCGCACCGGGCCGGGCATGGGCGGAACGGGTGGCACGGGTGGCGCTGGTCGCACCGGTCGCCCCGAGGTTCGTGGACGTGGCGGAATCGGTGCCTCACGCATGGGGCGCGCAGGCGAGGCTGCTCGCACCGGCTTCGGCGCGCAGGATCTCCGCGATCGCCAGGCTCGTCTCGATGGCTCCAGCGGCTTCATGCGCACGCACCGCAACCAGCTGGGGCGTGGTGGTTCGCAGTCGCAAGGTTCGCATGGCGGGCAGCGGCCGGAGCCGCGCAAGCCCGGCGAGGTGGTGCAGATTCATGTGAGCGAGCCGCTCACGATCAAGGAACTGTCCGCGGCAACCGGCGTGAAGGCCGTCGACATCATCAAGAAGCTGTTCCTTGGCGGAACCATGGCCACCATCAACAGCGCCATCGATCGTGAGAAGGCGATCGAGATGATGATGGAGTGCGACATCGACCTCATCGTCGACGAGGCGAAGTCCGCCGCCGAGATCATCGAGGAACGCTTCAAGGATCGCGAGAAGCTGGACGAGCGCCGTCGCGCGCCGATCGTCACCATCCTCGGTCACGTCGATCACGGCAAGACGAGCCTGCTCGACAGGATCCGCAGCACGAACATCGCTGCCGGCGAGGCGGGCGGCATCACCCAGTCGACGCGCGCGTTCACGGTGCCCGTCAAGGCGGGAGACGTCGATCGCGTCGTGACCTTCATCGATACGCCGGGTCACGAGGCGTTCACCAACATGCGCGCCCGCGGTGCCAAGGTGACCGACATCGTCGTGCTCGTCGTTTCCGCGGTCGATGGCGTCATGCCGCAGACCGTCGAGTCGATCAACCACGCGAAGGCGGCGGGCGTGCCCATCGTCGTCGCGCTGAACAAGATCGACCGGCCGGATGCCACCGAGGCGAACATCCGCCGCACGCTGGGACAGCTCGCGGAGAACGAGATCAACACCACCGAGTGGGGTGGCACGACGGAAGTGGTCAAGACCAGCGCCACGCGTGGCGATGGCATCCAGCAGCTCCTCGAGGTGCTCGACTACCAGGCCGAGCTCCTCGAGCTCAAGGCCGACTTCAAGGGCAGCGCCCGCGGCACCGTGCTTGAGGCCTCCGTCGAGGAAGGCCGCGGTCCGGTCGCCAGGGTGCTCGTTCAGGAAGGCTGCCTGAAGAAGGGCGACTTCATCGTGATCGGCCGCGGCTACGGCCGCGTGCGCGACATCATCAACGACAAGGGCGAGCGCATCACTGAGGCGCTTCCCTCGACTCCCGTCGCGATCTCGGGCATCGATGAGCTGCCCGATGCGGGCGACAAGGCGTTCGTGGTGACCTCGCTCCGCGCAGCTGAGGAGGCTGCCGAGGAGCGTCGCCGACTCGATCGCGAGCGCGAGCTCGCTGCCCCGAAGATCACGCTCGACAACATCTTCAAGCACCTCGAGAAGCAGGGCAAGAAGGAGCTCGCGCTCGTCGTCAAGGGCGACGTGCAGGGCTCGGTCGAGGCGCTCAAGGGCATGCTCGCGAAGCTGCCCGCCGAGGAGGTCACGATCTCCGTCAAGAGCGCGAGCGCAGGCGGCATCAACGAGGGCGACGTCACGCTCGCCGAGGCGACCAAGGCGATCATCGTCGGCTTCAACGTCACCTCGAGCGGCAAGGCGCGTCAGATGGCCGAGGCCAAGGGCATCGAGATCCGCATGTACGAGGTCATCTACGACCTCATCGACGACGTGATGAAGGCTGCCAAGGGCATGCTGGCGCCCGAGCTCAAGCTCGAGGTGCTCGGTCATGCAGAGGTGCGCCAGGTGTTCAAGATCTCGAAGGTCGGCGCGATCGCGGGCTGCTATGTCACCGATGGCGTGGTCGAGCGCAATGCGCAGATCCGCGTCACCCGCAACGGCATCGTCATCGAGAAGGACCGTCGCCTCGAGCAGCTCAAGCGCTTCAAGGACGACGCCAAGGAAGTCCGCGCTGGCCAGGAGTGCGGCATGAAGATCGTGGGCTACGACGACATCAAGGTCGGCGACGTGCTCGAGTGCTACAAGACGGTCGAGGTCCGCCGAAGCTGATGTGTCGGAGCCCGATCGCGTGAGATTCCCGATCCGATGAAGACGATGAGAGACCAGGAACCAGGTCCCCGATCGAAGAAGCCTGCGGCGAGCCGTGGGCGCGGGGGTCCGTTGGGCCCGTCGTCCGTGCCGTCCGATCGACCTGCTCAGGTCGCCGGCGAAGTGCGGCGCGCGCTGCAGGCGGAGCTTGCCCGCGGGCTCAATGACCCGCGTGTGCAGGGCATGGTCTCGATCACGGAGGTCGTGCTGACGCCCGACCTGACCGAGGCGCGCGTGCGCGTGTCGGTCCTGCCCGAGGATCGGGCGTCGCTGACCCTGTCGGGGCTGCGCGCGGCGGCAGGCTTCCTGCGCCGTCGCGTGATGGACGAGACCCGCATCGGACGCGTGCCGCGGATCGAGTTCGAGCTCGATGCCCGCCTGAAGCGGGAGGCTGCGCTCGACGCGGCGCTTCGCGCGGGAGGGACGGGCGCGGGAGCGGGCGAGGATGCGGGGAGTCAGTCGGAGAGCAAGACGGAGGACAAGTCGCGATGAAGATCGAGCCGGTCCGCGGTCCCAAGTTCGCAGCGCTCGTGAAGAAGTACGGCACGGGTACGCCATCCTTCCCGACGCCGCTGCTCGAAGGGAGCGATCCAGCCGATCCGCTCGCGATCCTGCTCTCGAACTACCTCCTGTGGGAGAGCACACCGAAGCTGGCCGAGGAAGCGCTTGTGCGCATCGCGCGCGTCGTGGTCGACGCCAATGACCTCCGCGTGATGCTTGAGCGCGAGGTGATCGAGACGATTGGCGAGAAGTATCCCTTCGTCGAGGAGCGCGCGAGGCGCCTGCGTTCGACGCTCAATGACATCTTCCGTCGTCAGCACCGCACGTCGCTCGACCATCTGCGGAATGCTTCGCGAAAGGACCAGCGCGGGTACCTCGAGGGGCTCGCGGAGATCCCGCCGTTCGTCTCCGGCCGAACGATGCTCGTGGCGTTTGAACTCCCCGCGGCGATCGCGGACGACACGACGGTCGAGGTCCTGCATCAGCAGGGCGTCGTCGAGCCCCGTTCGACCACGCTCGAGGTCGTGCAGTGGATCGGCAAGAATCATCGCCTTGAGGAGCTTCCCAAGGTCCACCACGCGCTCTCGCAGTTGGTCGCAGAGGCATGGTCTGGCGCTGGAAAGCACGGCACGCGCATCCGCGACGCCTATCTGCTGCGGCATGCCGGTTTCCAGGCTGCGATCGATGCCGAGAAGCGGCGCATTGAAGAAGAGCAGCTCGCCAAGGTCCGCGAGGCGGAGGCCGCCGTGGAGCGGAAGCGGCTCGAGGAGGTCGCGCGCGAGCAGGAGCGGATCCGGCTCAAGCGCGAGGCCGAGGAAGCTCGCGTGCGCGCGAAGGCGGAGCGCGAGGCGGCGCGCGTTGCGGCGGTCGCCGAGCGTGAGCGTCGGCAGGCGGAGCGCGAGGCGCAACGCGTGGCGCGCGCCAAGGATCAGGAGCGCAAGGCGATCGAGCGCGCGAAGCTCGAGGAGAAGCGTCGCCGACAGCGCGAGATCGCAGAGATGAAGGCGGCGGTCGTCCTCGCCCGGCGCGAGAAGCTCGCGAAGGCGAAGGCCGAAAGGGCTGCGAAGGTCGCGAAGGCGAAGGCTGAGAAAGCCGCGAAGATTGCGAAGGCGAAGGCCGAGAAGGCTGCGAAGCTCGCGAAGGCGAAGCAGTTGAAGACTGCGAAGCTTGCGAAGGCGAAGGCCGAAAAGGCGGCGAAGCTTGCGAAGGCGAAGTCCCTCAAGGCGAAGTCGCCCAAGAGCAAGGGGGCTGGGGCGAAGCCGTCCAAGAAACATGGGCAAGGCGCGCGGCCGGGCAAGGTCAACAAGGCCAAGAAGTCGGGCAATCGCCCAGCGGTTTCGCGGAAGCCCAAGCGTCGAAGGTAGCCGACGCATCCTCCATGGCTTTGATGCAAGCGAGGCAAGATGGATGTCTGGCGAGCAGGGGTTCGACGGAGCTGCGCGTGGAATCGCGCTTGGCCTGTTGTCGCATTGCTCGCCCTCCTCGTGACGTTCGCATGGATCGCAGCCGGCTGCAGTAGCCGTGGGCGAGCTGTTCGAGGTGCGTCGGTGCTTGGGGCGGGGACCAAGCCGTCGCCACTGCAGACGACGGGCAAAACGTCAGTGGAGGGAACGCGGACCGCTGACGGTGCGGACATGGGCGCGGCAGCGCCCTTCGCCGATGCGCAGAGATCCGTCAGTTCATGGAGGTGCCCGCGAGAGGATCCTGGGATCGCGCCGCCGCTGTCGGCCGATCTGGCCATGAAGCTCGATCGCGCGGCGAAACTGCTCGCGGAGGGCGAGGTCGCCGAAGCCCGCGGCATCGCCCTACGCGCCGCGAGCGATGCTCCGTCGAATGTCGAGCCGCTTGAGGTCGTGCTGGTCTGCTGCCTTCGGCAGGAGGATCCGCGAGGGTTCGATGAGGTTGTCCAGCGGATCGCCCGGATCGACGCGGGGAGTCCGTTTGTGCTCGCGCACACTGGGCTTCGGGCGGCCAGCATCGGTGATTGGAGCGCGTGTGTGGCGAACCTCAGCTGGTTCGTAGGCACGGATGCCCTTCCCCGCAGGGGGAGGTTGGTTCCGCTCTTCACGTCGGCGGGCGAGATCGAGGAGCAGGCGGGCTTTGCGGCACTGCGGCTCGGCAGGTGGAGGGCCGCCGAGGAGTTCCTTGCGGCGGCGATCGCCGCGGCCGAGTCGCCGCGACGGTCGCGGATGCTCGCGATGCTGCGAAGCGACGCCCTTCGCGCCCTCGGGCGCGCCGCGGAGGCGCGGGCGGCTCTGCCGGTCCTTGTGGCGGCGGCATCACAAGTCGACTCGATCGCTGCGCTCGAGGCGCTGCGCATGGACCAGCTGGAGCTCGAGGATGGTCAGATGGCAAGAGTCCTCGAACGCTCCCTCGATGCGCTCGTCGCTGCGCCGACGAACGACGTCTGGCTCTGGCGCGTGCTTCACAATGCGGAATTCGCTGATGGATTCGAGCGGATCCGTTCGCTCGCCAAGCTCGACCCGCGACGAGCGGAGCTCGGCGCGCTGCGGGCGGCGCTGGTGGCTGGCGCGCTCGATCCGGAGCGCCGAACGCAGGCGCTCGACGATGCGTGGCTCGATGTGCGCGATCTGGGCGCCCCCGTCGATCGCGTCGCGCTTGGACTGTCGCTGCGGCATATCGCTCGCCATGCGCGTCAGCGCCTCGTGCCGCTCGCGTGCTTCATCGCTGAGTGGCGTCCGAATGATCTTGACGCGGTCGCCTACGCGCTGCTCGGTTCGGGTGCCGGTCCCGACGAGATCATGGCCTCGCTGGAGGTGCGGAGCGACGCGGCCGCAGCAGCGCTGCGCGCGCGCGTGCTGGCCCGGTTTGGGTTCGTGGAGGAGGCGCAGCGAGCCGTCGAGTCGGCACGGAGTGCGCGCTCGACGTCGAAGGTGCTCCGCGTGGCGGCGGCGTTGTCGGCTGTGGATCTTCTCGATGCGACGCTTCTCGGAGAGGTCGATGCGGTGGCGCGGCGCGACGATGGCTCGACCGATCGCACGATGGCGCTCGCGTGGTATGCCCTTCAGGAGATGCCGATCGCGCGTGAGCGTGCCGCCGCCGCCATCGCTTTCGACGCGCGGGATCGCTCTGCGAGGCTCTGCCTCGCGCTCGCGAGTCTCGAGCTGCCTGATTCGCGGAGTGCCGCTGCGGAGACGGTGCGCTCGATCGCGGCGGATGCGGATGCGGTCGGAGGCGAGGCGTGGTCCATGCGGATGGAGGTGGCGGGGGCGCTTCCTCAGCAGGGTGCCCGCTCGATCGTGGAGCGTTGGCCCGCGTGCAGTGACGCGTTGGCGGCGCTTCGCGCGCTCGCGGGCGAGTGCGAGGCTCTCCGTGTGCCGCTAGCAGCCGAGTGTCTTGGGCTTGTCGAGCAGATCGATCCAATGCAACGTTCGTTGCTCGTCCTGTCGCGGCTAGGTCTCGCCCAGCGGCCGCCTTCAGGCGAGTCATGGATGGCAGGATTGGCCGCGGAGGCGCCCGCACTTCCGGATCGTCGGCAGCTCGCACGGCTTGGGGCGGCCGACGTCGGCTGGGCGCTGCCGACGGCGCCGCCGTCCGCGCGGTTCGATTGGATGCTGCGCGCCGAGCGTGGCGCCGTTCGTGCGTACCGATCGTCCATGGTCGCGCAGCGGCCGGATGGGCCGGAAAGGGACTCGCTTCTGCTCGTCGCGGATGTGGACGAGGGTCGGGCTGAGGAGGCTCTGAGGCGGGCGGAGTCGCTGGCTCAGGCAAGCGACCTGCGGATTCCTGCGCTCGCTGCCCGAAGGACGATGGCGGCGCTCGAGGCGCTCATGGAACTCGAGGGCGACCACGATGCAGAGCTCAGCCGTATCGTCGCGCTGCTCGTGCGGAGGATGGATCGGCTCTCGCCGGCGGACATCGGGCAGGCGATGAGGCTGTTCCTGTCGTCTGAGCCAGCTCCCGACGCGATCGAGTCGTTCGCCGCGGAACTCTCGCGGCGTTCCCGTCCGATTCTTGTCTCTGAGTCGCGTGGATGCATCGAGGCCCTCGGCGCGATCGCGCGAACCGCCGATGATCCGTTCGGCGCCGCCGCGGTCGCGCGCGCACTTGCACTCGATGCGCGGACGGCAGTCGAGGTCCGAACGCGGCTTGCGACTGCGGCGGTCGGACTCTCGATCGGGGCCGGGGCGGATGCAACGGAGATCGCAGAATTGCTGCGGGAACTCGTTGCGCGCGACGCCGTGCCGTTCGAGGAACCTGGGCTTTCCGAGGATGCCGGCCGTGATGCGCGCTCTGCGCGCGCGTTCCAGCGCGCGGCGGAGTTCTTCGATCTGCTCGGGCGCGCGGATGAGGCGAGATCGCTCCTGAGGATCGCCATCGAGATGGCGCCAGCGGATGCGGAGATCCTCAACGGCCTCGCCTACGCGGATCTCGAGCGGGGTGAAGTGAGCGATTCCACGGCACGCATGGCGGAGCAGGCCGCCGCGGGCAAGCCGGACGAGCCCGCGATCCTCGACACGCTTGGGTTTCTCCGCTACCAGCAGGGGCGGTTCGCCGACGATCGGGAAGGAACGGGCGCTGTCTCGCTCTTCCGCCAGGCGCTTCGGCTTCGGCCGAACTCGCCGTCGCTTTCGACGCTTGACCACCTAGGGGACGCGCTCTGGCGCTCGGGCGATCAGCAGGGAGCGATCAGGAGCTGGCAGCAGGTCGGCGTCGTCGCTCGTCGACGGTATCCGCCCGAGCTGTTCCGAAGTCGGATGAGCTCGTTCCAGCTCGAGCGATTCGGATTCGAGCTCGTGCCTGTCGCGCAATTCGTCCGACGCGAGTACGGGGCGGTCGTCGAGCGCGCCGAGCGGAAGCTTGGGCAGGTTGCGCGCGGAGAACCGCCCGATGTCGCGGAATGCAGCGCGACCCGCTGACCGATGCGGGGGTGGTCGATCGTGTATTCTCCGTTGACCGCTGCAGGCGTGCCGCGGCAGAAGCAAGTCGGAAGGCTCGGTCATGGCTGGACACAGCGCTTGGAAGAACATCAAGCACCGCAAGGCGGCGGTTGACAAGAAACGAGGCAAGATCTGGAGCAAGGTGTCGCGCCAGATCATCGTCGCCGCGCAGAAGGGAGGCGGGGATCCCGCGTTCAATCCCTCGCTGCGCTTCGCGGTGGACGCTGCGCGCGCAGCCAACATGCCCCGCGACACCATCGAGAAGGCGATCAAGAAGGGGACCGGCGAGGGGACGGAGGAGCGCTACGAGGCAGTTCGCTACGAGGGCTACGCTCCGGGCGGCGTCGCGCTCCTGATCGAGTGCCTGATCTCAAACGCCAACAAGACTGCGGCGGACATCCGTGTCATCCTCGACAAGAATGGTGGCAAGATCGGCGTGCCTGGTTCGGTCGCGTTCGGCTTCGCGCAGAAGGGACAGGTCATCGTCGAGGGGGCTACCGAGGAGCAGCTCATGAACTGCTGCCTGGATGCCGGCGCCGAGGACATCCAGGGCGAAGAGGGTGTGTTTCGCGTGCTTTGTGCTTCGAGCGACCTCATGGCGGTGCGCAACGCGATCGAGGGCGCGAAGCTTGCGGTCGATAGCTCGGAGATCGTCTGGATCCCAGTGCAGACTGTGGAGGCGGACGCCAGCACCCTGGCGCAGGTCGAGAAGCTCGTCGACCTGCTCGAGGACCATGACGATGTACAGCGCGTGTACACCAACCTCGCGTGAAGCAGGATTCGGACGAGTCCGCGCGCCTCAGCGGGCGGGCTCGGCATTGGCGCCGGCTGCAGGGGGCTCTTCAGGACCCTTGAGGGTGCCGCGAACCTGGGCGAAGTAGCGGTCAGCCTCGCGCCAGACGTGATCGGGCACGGCGAACTGCCGAGCGGAGAAGCGGACGACGGGCGACTCTGAGCTGCCTTCGAGCTCGATCTGGAACTTCCAACTGCGCTCTTCCTCGCGGGTCGGGCTGTAGGGCTGCACGCGAGTTCGCTTGAGCGTGCGGAAGACGTCGATCGTGCGCGTCGAGTCGTCGGTGTGGACGTAGTTGTCCATCACCTTCCAGTCCGAGTAGTCGGGGGTGCGGGCCGTCGCGATCATGGCGGGCCAGAGTCGCTCGGCGCTGCAGCCTTCAAATGCTTGGGTGCGGGAGGTGCAGCCTGTGGTTGATGCGACCGCGAAGGAGGCCGCCGCCACGGCGAGGGTGCGCTTGAGGACCGAAGGGGAGACCGAGCGTTGAATGGGCATGGGATACTCCGTCCGCAGGCTGCGGGGCGAAGAGGTATCGGCAAAGCGGGGGTGGGGGGTGTAGAGAAGGAGGCGATGCAGGACGGAGCCTGCTGCCGTACTCTGCAGGGAATGAGTGAAGGTCCCAGCGCCCGCGACGATGCCGAGCCGGCCCCAGACGCGGTCACGCCGAAGGTGCCTCCTACGGCTCCGCCCGATGGGGGCAGTGTTTCGTCTGACGAGACACAGTCGGCGAGCGGCTCGAAGGATCCGCGCCTCGTCGCAAGCGGTGTGCTCGGCGCCCTCTGGATCTCCTTTCCGCCGCTTGCGGGTCTCTACATCCTGTACGACCTCGCGAACATCGCGGAGTTCCTGCGGAAGGATCCTGAGCACGGGTTCTGGGCGTACGTGGCTGTCTTCGCCCTCAGCGCCGGCCTCGGGCTACTCCCAACCTACTCGCAGTCCTTCCTTGGCGGCTGGGTGTTCGGGATGAAGTTCGGACTGCTCGGGGCGATCATGGGCTTCACGGGCGGCGCGGCCATCGGATACATGTGTGCCCGCTTGGTAACGGGGTCGAGCGTCGATCGATGGATCGACGGCCATCGAAAGGGCAAGGTCATCCGCGATGCGCTCGCACGAGGGAGCCTCGTCCGGACATTCGCCGTGGTGACGCTTCTGCGGCTCCCGCCGAGCTCGCCATTCGCGCTGACGAACCTCGCACTCGGGGCGACGCGCGTTCCGTTCTGGCTCGCGATGCTGGCAACGCCGATCGGGATGCTGCCACGGACCGCCGTGGTCTGTTTCCTCGCGGCGACGGCGGTGTCTTCCGGCGCGACGGATATCGCGAAGGTTTACAAGGAGACGCCGATGTGGGCCTTCGTCGGGGGCATCGCCGTATCGGTCGGCGCGATCGCGCTGATCGGGTGGATGGCAGAGCGGGCGCTGGCGCAGCTCGTGGGCAAGGGGCGAGGGGGCAGGGCGTGAGCGACGACCGCGACATCCGCTGCAGCGCGCGGCTGGGGATCGCATTCTTCTCGATCTACACGGCGTTCTATGCGGCGTTCGTCGGGGTCGCTGCATTCGGGACCTTCGCCGGGGGCGCGCCTTCCGGGGGCCTTGCGTCCATGGCCGCGCTTGGGCTGCCCTGGGGTGTCGTGGCGGGATTCGGACTGATTGGCGGGGCCTTCGTACTTGCGGTGGTCTATGCGGTGATCGCAGGTCGCGGGGGAAGGACGTGATCTACGAGACCACCCCGCTCGCCGTCGCCGTGTTCGTGGCGTTCGTCGTCGCGGTGCTCGCGCTGAGCATCTGGCTCGGTTCGCGAGCCCGAAGCGCGGGCGGCTACTTCGCGGCGCATGGACAGGTCGGCTGGTTCGTGAACGGCATTGCGTTCGCGGGGGACTATCTGTCGGCCGCGAGCTTCCTCGGCATCTGCGGGATGATCGCTTTCTCCGGCTACGACGGATTCCTCTATTCGATCGGTTATCTCGCGGGGTGGATCGTGGCGCTCTTCGTCATCGCGGAGCCTGTGAAGCGCCGTGGGAGGTTCACGCTCGCCGATGCGCTCAACGCGCGCTTCCAGTCGCGAGGGATCAAGGTCGTCGCGGCTGTCTCGACGCTCGTGATCTCGCTGTTCTACCTGGTGCCGCAGATGGTCGGGGCAGGT